>Ga0247790_10000204_pt1 | contig 29815 bp, 23 predicted proteins | sample UWRJS171409R4_FD_179913 | JGI IMG/M metagenome (GOLD analysis project Ga0247790, IMG submission 179913) | Soil microbial communities from Arlington Agricultural Research Station in Wisconsin, United States - UWRJ-S171-409R-4 | ecosystem: Environmental > Terrestrial > Soil > Agricultural land...
CCATTTCAGCCATAGATCACGGACGGGATCTGCGTGTCAACCGACTTCGCATCGGATCGTTTCATCGCCCATCATCTACCCGACGATAAATTCTTTATTTCCCCAGGGCCGAAGTCCCTGTCTGAAGGACGCCTTTCGCAGACTGATCGACGAGACCGTCTTTCACGGCGCGACGCTGAAGCTCGACGTGTCCGGCATGCGGAAACAACTCGTCCTCGAGTACGAGCGCGAGGCGAGCTTACCGTTCATGGCGTGGGCCGCAGGACAGCGTGAGCTCACGCCGCTGCTCCTGGGCTCTATCACCTCTTGCCAGCCGGTGGCGCGCCGAAGCGCCGCGACGTCCAGTGGGCGATCTTGGAGGAGCCCGAGATGGGCCTCCACCCCAAGGCGATGGTGGCGGTCATGGCGGTCGTGCTGGACCTGCTCGACGCACTCTCCGACGGTCCTCGAGGTCATCTGGGGCATGTCTCGGCTCCAGGGCGTGAGCGACGGTCCGGCCAAGCTCTGCAAGATGATGGGGCTTCCGGATCGCGATAAGAGTGTCCTCAAGACTGCCCGTGACGCGCTCGAGCGCAGCTTCAGCGTCGTCCACGTCCAGCATGGAGCGAACGGGCGCGTGGTCTCGAAGGACATCTCGCACCTGAACCCCGGGGCCGCTGACCAGCACGAATGGGAGTGGGGCGGGCTGATCGGCTTCAGCGCCAAGGTCAACGAGATGATCGCGAGCGTCCGACTTGACCCTGAGTCGTGACTGGTAGTTGATCGTGGTCCTGTGAAGGTCAGCGCGGTCCAATTCAAGGCTACCTGCCTGAAGCTCATCGATCGAGTCGCCGAGACCGGTGAGTCGGTCCTCATCACGAAGCGCGGCAGGGTGCTCGCGCGCCTCGTGCCCGACCACGGCAGGCGTCGCGGGTTTGGCAAGGGCCGAGGCACGGTAGAGATCCTGTGCTCGGACGAGGCGCTGTTTCGGCTGGGAGCGGGAGAACCTGGGTCACGACGGACACCGCGATCCTCGAGCTCACGCAGGCGCCTCGCTCGGGTTGCGTCGTCGAAGTCTGAGCCGGCCGGCGGCCGTCGCTAGCCTTCACGCCGTCAGTCTGCTGAGCGCGTATCAGCCATTGCTGCAACACCCAAGTGCTCCCAGGCGCTCTTATGCGAGCAGACCTCGCCCGTGCGCTTGGCCCGCGGCGCGCGACTCGCGGCGAATTCAAGTTGGAGGTGCCGCGGCGCGACTCTCGGCGAATCCAAGTTGGCGCGTGCCGGCGTGCGCGACTCTCGGCGAATTCAAGTTGGCGCGTGCCGGCGTGCGCGACTCTCGGCGAATTCAAGTTGACGCGTGCCACCGTGCGCGACTCTCGGCGAATTCAAGTTGACGGTGCCGCGGCGCGCGACTCGCGGCGCAATCAAGTTGGCGGTGCCGTAGCGCGCTACGTCTGGAGCTACTGACGCCTGGGACCCGTGACGCGAACCAGCAATGTGCAGTGCCGATCTGGATGGCGATCAGCCAGCTGAAGCAGAAGGGATGTTCGTCCCGTCGCTTGGATTGCATCGCAAATCTCACAAGACTCACACGGCTGATCCCGAGCGCGGGCTCCCAGTGGCGCCTCGCAAGGTCATGCTCGAGGTGAAGCTCTGCCCCGGGATGCCCATATGACTAAATACCACTCATGGATTGACATCGTGGCTAGGCTCGCTATCCATTTGCCAGTGGCGAGCAATCGGTGCGGTCAGCAGTCATTTGAATTCAGGACCTGGGGCGGGCGGCGCGCAAGGGCCGGACGGCCGCCGAAAGGGTATCGCTCGAGCGAGCCGCACAAGCCTCGTGTTCGATTCTCCGGCCCGACACCGGTCCACGTCACGCTGCGCGTGATCGCTCCCATAGCGACGCTCCGGCGGCCCGACGCGTATCATGCGATCCGCCGAGCGATGTATACGGTCGTCGACCGGAGCGACTTTCGCATCGTCCACATCAGCATCGAGCGTGATCATTTGCACTTGATCGTCGAGGCGAACGATCACGAATCCCTGTGGAAAGGCATGAGGACCTTCCAGTCCTCGGCCGCGCAGCGCCTCAATCGCGCCATCTCGCTCGCCACGGGGACCAGGCGCACCGGGAAGGTCTTCCACGATCGCTATCACGCGCGGCTCATCACGACGCCGACGCAGGCCCACAATACCATCTCGTATGTTCTCTCGAACTGGCGTCGGCACGGGCTTGATCAGGGCATGGAGACCATGTTCTGGGATGTCGACTACTACTCCAGCGGCCCTAGCTTCGATGGCTGGTCTGAGCTCGACGACTCGCCGTTCTTGGTCCCGACGCCCGATTACCCGCGCCTCTCCGTGTGCCGCCCGAGGACGTGGCTCTTGCAGGTGGGCTGGCGTAAGGCCGGACCGATCAGTATGCGAGACGTTCCGGGCCCTCCGCGCTGATCCGAGCTCGGTCTGCAGCTCTGCCTGTCCAATCCAGTCTCAGCGCGGCCCAGCGCGGTCCACGTCCCTGGTTGGGTACTGCGCATCCGAGCTTCAGACGTAGCGCGCGTCGGCACCCTCCCACTTGAATTCGCCGACGGTCGCATTGGTGCCGAGTGCAAGGAGAGGGGAATCGCTCGCGCGCGCGCTATGGATGTGCGGCAACGGCTGGCGCGCGCGCTTCGTGGGCTTGCCAGATGGGAGCTCACGGGGCAGTTACCGCGAAGGTTGTGATCGGCCGGTGAAAGCTCCACTAATGGCTGCGGCGTCATCCCACGATGTCGGCCCGGTGGCGTCCCTTCCGCCCCGGCGCTATCCCCTGCCGCCCTGACGGCGTCCTGTGCTGCCGCACGCGTTATCTCTGCTGCCCCGGCGGGGGCCTGTGTCGCCGCGGCGCCATGCGATGGCGCCGCGATCGACGTCCTGTGTCGCCGCGATCGCAATCCCATGCCGCCGTGGCACCATCCGATGCCGCCGCGGTTGCTGTCCATGGCGCCGCGATCGGCATCACATACCGCCGTGGCGCCATCCCATGCCGCCGCGGCGCCATCCCGTGCCGCCGTGGCGCCATCCCCTGCCGCCGCGGCAAGTACTCATCTTGAGCCGAGCGAGCCGTTTCGCGAAGTTACAGAAAGCGGAGAGCTTCGGACAACAGCCGGACAGGTAGTCGATGACTGACACCGACATCCGCGACAGCGAGGCCGGCTCCCTGTTCACGCGCGGGCTGCGCGGGGCGCTTGCCTCGGCGCAGGCGCTGGCGCTAGCGGACGCCGAGGCGGGCGAGGATCACCTTCACGATCGTCGTCAGCTTGTACTGATCGGCCCAGTCGTCGAGCTTCGCCAAGCCGAGCAGCTCCTCGGCGCGGCGGATCACGGCGGCGGCGCGCACGGCTTGGCGGATGCCGAGCAGCTCGAAGAGGTGCGGGCGCCCGGCCTGGAACAGCTGGTGATCGAGCCACTTGAGCGCGCGGAACGCGGGCTCCTCGAGCGGCCATACGTCGGCACGGCGCGCCGAGGAGCCGGCGCGATCGAGGATCACGTTGGCGGCCCGGCGGCCGGCCTCGCACGCGCTCTCCATCGAGGCGATGTTCGTGTGCGTGCGGACGTAGTCGCCGGCGAGCGCGAGGTTCGGGATCGTGCTCGCCGCCTCGGGGCGCAGCGCCCACGAGCCGGGCGGGTGCACGAGCAGGCGGGACGAGTTCGTCGTGGGGCCCCCGCCGGGCAGGATGTCGAGGTCGTCGTCGAGGTGCCACGAGTGCAGGAGCTCGTCGGACAGGATCGTGCCGCCCTCGCCGACGCCGTTGAGCGCGGCCTTGAGCTGCCACCACACCTCGTCGGCGATCTCCTGGCGCGTGCACTCCTTCGCCGGCTTGGGGATCAGCTTGCCGGGCGTGCCCCAGTCGGAGATGTCGACGGAGATGAGGCCGCCGACGGTGCCGTCGCCGTAGACGCGCCGGAACAGGCCGAGGTCGCGCCAGAACTGCGGCTGCGACACGGCGGTGAGCGCCCACGGCGAGTCGGGGAAGAACAGGTGGCCGCGCACGAGCGGCACGTCCTCGTAGAGGAAGTACTGGATGCCACTCATCCACGACACCAGATCGTCGACCTGCAGGACGCGCAGCCGCTCGAGCTGCGGATCGAGCATGCCGAGCTCCGTCGTGAGCAGCGCGATCGCGGACTCCATCGGCACCGCGAGCACGTAGTGATCGCCGGTGACGCGACGGCCGGAGGGCAGCCGGAGGCCCGAGATCCGACCGTCCGCGACCTCGATCCCGGCGATCGGCTGCCCGGCGTGCACCGTGACGCCCATGCTCTGGAGGTGCGCGAGCCACGGCTCGATCCACATCTGCGTCGTCGGTCCGCCGAGCGTGCGGTCGTTCTGCATGCCGGTGAACGAGAAGTCGCGCAGGAGCTGGACCGAGATGACGCCGATCGTGCGCGCCGAGCCGCGCTGCGCATCCATCGCCACCATCATCCGCGGGATGCCGCGGAGCTGGCGCTGGAACTTCTCCGAGCACTGCTCCGCCTCGAGGAACGTCCACCACGAGACCTGCTCGTACTCGGCGAGCCGGCGCGCGTCGCAGGCGGTCGCGAACTGGAGGAGCTTCGCGCCGAACACGGTGACGTCCTGCGCGTCGAAGTCGAGGTTCTGGAAGAAGATCTCGAGCGTCTCGAGGATGCTGTACGGCGTCGTCAGCTTCTTGCGCGAGAACCGGTACCACGTGTCGTCGTCGATCAGCGCGATCGCGGCCTCGGTCGTCGGCTTCAGCGTGTCGGCGACGGTGCCAGGGCCGACGGGGATCCGCGCCATCTGATCGATGACGTGGCGGTAGAAGCGCGGGTAGAAGCGGAAGCCGTGCTCGCCGGGCAGGTCGCGACGGCCGGCCGTCCCGGTCTCGGGGACGGGCTGTGAGCGGGCCTTGCCGCCGAAGCTTCCGCGCGCCTCGTAGACATCCACGCCGAACCCGCGCTCGGCGAGCTCGTGCGCGACGGTGAGCCCGGCGACGCCGCCGCCGATGACGATCACCCTGGGAGCTGGCATCCGCGCCATCATACGCGGCGCCGGATCGGCGCGTCAGGTTCTGGCGCGCCGCCCGCTCGAGTCGATGGCGCCACCTGTGGCCCACGCCACGGCCGGGCCGAGCGGGCCGGGATCGATCGTCGCACCGGTGAGCGCGGCGAGCGCGAGCCGATCGATCTTGCCGCCGCGCAGGTGCGCGGCGCGGGTCGCGCGCTCGAGGAGCCGGCCGGCGCGGCGGCGATCGCCGAGGGCCGCCTCGGCCTGGCCCCACAGGCGCAGCGCGGTGACCGCGTAGAACGACGCGCGGCCGCGGCGGAGCACGCGGCGCGCAGTGGTGACGGCGCGCGCCGCGGCCGCGCGATCGCCCGCGGCCGCGCGGCCGAGATCCGCGGTCGCGGCGATCACCTCGACCATGACGGAGATCGCCGGCATCACCGACAGCCACTGCGCGCGCACCTCGGCGGCGAGCTCGGCGGCGAGCTCGGCGGCGCGGTCCCAGGCGTGCTCCGCGAGCGCGAGCTCGGCGGTGAAGACCTGGCGGTAGATCGAGGCCATCCCGTGGCGCGCGGCCGGCGCGCGGGCGAGCTCGGCGGCGAGCGTCCGGGCGGCGGACAGATCGCCGGCCACGACGAGCGCGCGGCCGCGGTACGAGCCGAGCATCGCGCGGCTGAACAGATCGTCCGCCGAGCCGGTGAGCTCGTGGATCAGCTCGAGCGCGCGCGCGGGCTCGCCGGCGTAGTGCTCGCCGAGCGCCCAGTAGCTGCGGAGGAACGACGCCTCCCACGACCGCTCGAGGCCGAGGCGGCGGCAGATCCGCTCGCCGTCCTCGTGCGCGGCGCGCATGCCGGCCCAGTCGCCCCGCAGCATCGCGAGGATGCCGCCGCAGCCGGCGGCGACCATGCTGGGGTAGGGCGCGTTCTGAGCGAGCCGCGCGGCGGCGGCGAGCGCGCGGTCGCCGAACCGGCCGAGCGAGCCGGCGGCGAGGTACGCGGCGAGCATCGCCATGCCCTGGCTGTGGGCGGCGCGGTCGCCGGTGCGCTCGGCGAGCGCGATCCCGCGCAGGACGTACTCGAGCGCCTCGATCGGGTGCGGCGTGGACAGAAAGCTCGCGATCACGCGGTACGCGGACGCGAGGACCTCGTCGACGGGCGCGGGGCGCGCGGGGAGCGGCGCGAGCCAGCTCGCGGCGACCGCGGCGGCGCGCACGACGGTGATCGCGCGGATCTTCGAGCGGCGCTGGCCGCGGCGCTCGAGCACGTCGTCGAGCACGCCGAGCCCGCGCTCGATCTCGCCGAGCTTGAGCAGCGCCTCGGCGGCGCGCACGCGCCAGCGATCGCCGGGCGGATCGCTCCGGGCCAGCGCGAGGAACTCGTCGGCGGCCTCGGCGAGCTTGCCGCCCAGAAACAGCATCTCGGCGCGGCCGGCGCGCGCCTCGAGCGGCGCGGTCGCGCCGAGCTCGAGCGCCTTGCCGTACCAGTCGGCGGCGATGCCCCAGGCGAGCTGCGCACGCGCGGCCCGCGCGGCCGCGAGCGCCCACGCGGCCGCCTGCGCGGGCTGGCCGGCGTGCTGCCAGTGGTACGCGAGCTGGCCGGGATCGCCGTCGTTCCGCTCGTACCACTCGGCGAACTGCTCGTGGAACGCGAGGTGGGCGTCCGGGCCCATCGCGGCGTGCGCGACCTCGCGCAGGCGCTGGTGATAGAAGACGTAGACCGGATCGCCGGTAGAGGACGGTGTGGCGCGGAGGATGCGCGCGTCCTGCAGGCCGCGCAGCGCCGACTGGACCTGGATCGACGGCAGCTCGGAGAGGTCGCGCAGCTGCTGGAACGTGACGGCGCCGCTGGCGAGCGCGGCCAGCTCGGCGAGCGCGCGCTCGTCGGGATCGAGGCGCTCGAGGCGGCGCAGCTCGGCGGAGGCGAGCGAGCCCTCGGCCGCGCCGGGGCCCCCCTCGCCGAGCTCGCGGCCGACCAGCTCCGCGAGGTACGGGCTGCCGGCGGCGAGCGCCGCGGCCGCGCGCAGCCGCGCCGCGGGCAGCTGCGGCGCGAGATCCGCGATGAGCTGCGCGAGATCGTCCTCGGTCATCGCCTGCACGTCGACGAGCGTGACGGCGTCGCCGAGCCGCTCGAGCAGCGCGCGCTGCGCCGCGGGCAGCTCGCTGGTCACCGTCCACGACGCGAGCACCGTGAGCGGCCGCTCGATCCGCTCGACGAGCAGCGCGAGCAGCTCGAGCGAGTCCTCGTCGGCCCACTGCAGGTCGTCGATCACGGCGACGCCGCGCGGCGCGCGCAGGAGGTGGTGGAACAGCTCGACGAGCGCGAGCAGCGCGCGCTCGCGCTCGACGCGCAGATCCGCGGCGGGCGGCTCGCCGCCGCGCGCCGGATCGATCAGCGGCGCGATCACGGGGAACACGCGGCACAGCGCGCCAGCGTGCTGGATCTCGCGCGCGAGCCTGGGATCGCCGGCCAGCTCGGTGGCGAGATCGTCGATGATGAGATCGAACGCGCGGTACGGCACGCGCTCGCGCTCGTGGCAGCGGCCGCGCCACGTCGGGGTCTCGCCGTCGCGCGCGCGGCCGAGCGCCTCGTCGATGAGCGCGCTCTTGCCGGTGCCCGACTCGCCGCGGACGAGCACGAGCCGGCCGCGCGGCGCCGGATCGGCGATCCGCGCGGCGATCACCGCGAGCTCGCGCGCGCGGCCGACGAAGCGGTGCGCGCGGCGCAGCGCCCGCGGGTGCGACTGCGTGCCGGAGAACGCGTTCGCGAGCTGGAGCGCCGTCGGGCGGTTGGCGGGATCGATCGACAGCATGCGGGCGACGAGCGCGTCGAGCTCCTCGGGCACGAGCGGGTTCTGCGACGAGGCGCGCGGCACGACGCCGCGCCGGTGCAGCCGCGACAGCATGTGCAAGGAGCCGGTGAACGGCGGCGCGCCGGTCATGAGCTCGAACGCGAGCACGCCGAGCGCGTAGACGTCCATCGCCGGGCTCACGGCGAGCCGCTCGATGTACTCGGGTGCCAGGTACACGGCCGTGCCGACGACGCGCGTCTCGCGCGCGAGGTCGCCCTGCTGCCGGTGGCGCTCGACGGCGAGCCCGAAGTCGAGCAGCTTCACGCTCGGGCCCGTGCAGATCGCGTTCGAGGGCTTCACGTCGCGGTGGATCACGCCGTGCGCGTGGAGGAACGCGAGCCCCTCGGCGAGCTGCGCGAGCACGTGGGAGACGCGCGAGAAGTCGACGATCGGCAGCGAGCGCTCCGGCAGCGGCGCGCCGGGATCGGCCGACAGCGAGGAGGTCTCGGTGCGCGCGTCGTGGAGCGGCGACGCGCTGCGCGTGGACATCGCCGTCGGCGCCGGCACCTCGCGCAGGATCTGGCGCCGCTCGACCCAGCGCCGCGGATCGAGGCCGGGCAGGTACTCCATCGTGAAGTAGCAGGAGCGATCGTGCGCGACGAGCTCGTAGAGCTCCACGAGGTTGCGATGGCGGAGCGAGGCGACGGCGCGGAACTCCCGCTTGAGCCACAGCGTGGCGTCGCTGTGGCTCATGCCGCGGAACTTGATCGCGACGTCCATGTCGAGGCGCAGATCGCGCCCGAGGTAGACGATACCCATCCCGCCGCGCCCGAGCTCGCGGACGAGCTGGTAGCGATCGCCGACGAAGCGCCCGGGTCCATCGAGCAAGCGGAAAGCACGGTATCGTCCCGGCGTGTCGGATGCAATCGACCGCGCGATCGCGCGCTTCGGCGCGGACGCCGTGTGCGCCGCGCTCGAGCCGCTGCTCACGCCGGAGCGGATCGCGCGCATCGACGCGGTGCTCGCGGCGCGCCTGGCCTCGGTGGTGACGGTCGTCGAGGACACCTACGATCCGCACAACGCCGCGGCCACACTCCGCACGACCGAGGCGCTCGGGCTGTGCGAGCTCCACGCGATCGAGCCAGGCGAGCGGTTCAGCGCGGCCCGCGGCGTGACGCGCGGCGCGCACCGCTGGCTCGATCTCGTGCGCTGGCCGAGCGCGGAGGACGCGATCGCCGCGCTGCGCGGGCGCGGGTTCCGCGTGCTGGCGACCTTGCCGGGCGCGCCGCACACGATCGAGGACGTCGACGTCACGCGCCCGATCGCGGTCGCGTTCGGCAACGAGCACGACGGGCTCAGCGCGCGCGCGATCGCGGCGTGCGACGGCGCGCTCGGCGTGCCGATGTTCGGCTTCACCGAGAGCTTCAACCTGTCGGTCACCGTCGCGCTCGCGATGAGCCGGATCGCGGCGCGCCGCCGGCAGGTGATCGGCGCGCTCGGGGATCTTCCGGATGACCGCCGCCGCGAGCTGCGCGCGCGCTGGTTCGCGCTCAAGATCCGCGGCGCGCCGGGGATCCTCGAGCGCACGCTCGCGCGGGTCGTCTAGTACTAGTACGATCGCGGTCCGCGAGCGTGTCCTGGAGGACACGCTCGCGCTGTGCCATGGTGTGGCAAACCAGACGCAACCGGGGGAGAATCCTCTCCTCCCAGGCGGTACCCGACTTGCAGCACGACCGCACATGCCCTCGGGCTCGACGATGAGGACGATGAAGATGTGGAACCAGCCCGGCCCCGGCTCGGCCCCGCAGCCGTCGGCCGCGCCGTCCCGCAGGGGCGCGCGCGGCCCCTTGCGCCCGGCAGGCGGTCCGCGGCGCCGCCGCTGGGTGACGGTCCTCAAGTGGCTGACGATCGCGGCGATGGTCGGCGGGCTCCTGCTCGTCGGCACGGCCGCGTTCGTCTACTGGATGTACGGCCGGGATCCGAACCTGCCGAACATCTCGTCTCTGTCCGAGTACCACCCCAAGCAGGTCATCAAGGTCTACGACGCGGATCACCGCTTGATCGGCGAGATCCTCGGCCCCGACAAGGCCAAGGAGCGCCGCACGTACGTGCCGTACGAGAAGGTGCCGCAGCACGTGATCGACGCGTTCGTCGCCGCCGAGGACAACCGGTTCTGGACGCACGACGGCATCGACTACTGGGGCATGTTCCGCGCGTTCTTGACGAACATCCGCGCGGGCCGCTCCAAGCAGGGCGCGTCGACGATCACGCAGCAGGTCGTGAAGACGTTCCTGCTCACGCCCGAGAAGACGTTCAAGCGCAAGATCCAGGAGATCATCCTCGCGCGCCGCCTCGAGAAGCAGCTGACGAAGCAGGAGATCCTCTCGCTCTACATGAACCAGATCTACTTCGGCAACAACCGCTACGGCGTCCAGGAGGCGGCGCGGTTCTACTTCGCCAAGGACGTCGAGGGGCTGAGCGTCGGCGAGGCCGCGGTGCTCGCCGGGATCCCGCAGCGCCCCGAGGAGCTCGCGCCGAACCGGCCGAAGAACCAGAAGGCGGCGAAGTCGCGCCAGATCTACGTGCTGAACCAGCTCGTCGAGATGGGCAAGCTCCCGCCGGCCGAGGCGCAGAAGTGGATCGATGCCGGGATCCAGGTCGCGGCCAACCCGCACCCCGATCTCGGCAGCGCGCCCGAGTGGGTCGACCTCGCCTACGAGGAGCTCGTCCGCGAGCTGAAGGAGCAGAACAAGGAGGAGAGCGTGCTCGACCGGCAGGGCGGCAGCATCCAGACCACGCTCGCGCCCAAGCTCCAGGCCGAGGCCGAGCGCGCGCTCCAGACGAGCCTGCGCGCCGTCGACGAGCGCATGAAGATCGCCCGCCCGAAGCGGCTGATCCCGCAGGACAAGATCGAGGGTGAGCTCGCGGCGCTCGCCAAGAAGCTCGGCAAGGGGCCAGCCGGGCGCGAGGTCTACGACGCGGTGGTCACCGCGGTGCACGACGAGGACCGCGAGATCGAGGTCGACCTCGGCAACTACAAGGCGGCGATCGTCTTGCGGGGCGAGGAGGACGAGCGGTGGAACCCGCCCGACGGAAAGGGCGCCACCAAGCTGCCGAGCGAGCGCTTCAAGATCGGCCACGTCGTGGCGGTGACCGCCGCGCCGCCCGGCGCCGCGAAGGCCAAGCACGGCCGGCGCGTCGCGTTCGCGCCGGGGCCCGAGGGCGCGGTCGTCGTCATCGACATCGCGTCGCGCAAGGTGCGCGCGCTCGTGGGCGGCTACTCGGTCAAGCGCGGCAACTTCAACCGCGCGACGCAGGCGCTCCGCCAGCCGGGCAGCACGTTCAAGCCGTTCGTGTACGCCGCGGCGATCGACGCGAAGAAGGCGACGGCCGCCGGGCGCCCGCCGCCGGTCGAGGGGCCGTACAACGACACCGACGCTGTCTACAACGACGTGTGGCGGCCGCAGAACTACGACAAGAAGCACGAGGGCGAGGTGCTCCTCCGCTACGCGCTCGCGCGATCGATCAACACCGTCGCGATCAAGGTCGCGGACGAGGTCAAGCCCGAGGCGGTCGCCGACCTGGCGAAGCGGATGGGCATCGAGCACAAGCTGCCGACGCACATCTCGATCTCGCTCGGCGCCGGCGAGGTCACGCCGCTCGAGATGACGAACGCGGTGGCGTCGTTCGCGGCCGCCGGCAAGACGGCGAAGCCGAAGTTCATCGAGGAGATCAACGGCAAGGCGACCGCGCCGTCGGAGGCGCGCGAGGTGCTCGATCCGAAGACGGCGTACATCGTGACCGACATGATGCGGTCGGTCGTCTTGTCCGGCACCGCGGCGCGCGCGCAGGCGCTGGGCGTGCCGATCGCGGGCAAGACGGGCACGTCGAACGACGCGAAGGACACGTGGTTCATCGGGCTGACGCCGGACTACGCGATCGGCGTGTGGGTCGGCTTCGATGATCCGCACCCGATGGGCAAGGAGACGGGCGGCAGCGCGGCGCTGCCGGTGTTCATCGAGCTGGCGAAGACGATGAAGCTGCCGAACAAGCCGTTCTCGCGGCCGCCCGGCATCCTCGACGTCAAGATCGATCGCAAGAAGGGGCTGCTCGCGCCCGAGGGCATGCCGAAGAGCGCGGTGATCACCGAGCTGTTCCTCGAGGGCACCGCGCCGACGACGTACGCGGCGAACGAGGACGACATCACGCCGGAGAACCAGCAGACGGACTTCTTCGAGGGCGACTGACGTGGCGTGGCGGGAGAGCCTCCCGGCGCGCGGCGCCTCGCGCGCCGGTCTGCGCGGCGGCGCCTTGGGCCTTCTGGCCGCGGCCTGCGTGCTCGCGGCCGCTGCGCCGGCGCGGGCCGGGGACGAGGCGGCCGGCGCGTCTGATGACGCGTACCTGGGCCGCCTCGCGACCGCAGTGTCCGAGCGGCTCGACGCGCTCGCCGCCGCGCGCGCGCCGAAGCTCGTGCCGCCGGTGCCGATCCGCGTGGCGTGGAAGCCGCAGAAGCTCGGCTCGCTCGAGCTCGGCGCGCCGCTCGCGGCGATGGCGGCCGCGGACCTCGACGGCGACGGCAAGCACGAGCTCTACGCCGTGACGGCGCGCGACGTCGTCGGGATCGCGATCCGCGGGAGCAAGGCGACGGAGCTTGGCCGGGTGCCGTTCACCGGCGGGCGCGCCGTGCCCGAGCCGCGCGACGTGATCGGGACCGCCGTCGCCACGAGCGGCGAGCTCGTGGCGTCGGCGTCGCCGTGGACGGGCGACATGCGGGTCGCGTGGCAGGGCAAGAAGCTCGTCGGGCAGCCCGCCGCGGCGAGCTCGCTCGTCTGCCCGGGCGAGCGCGTGCCCATCGCGCCCGGCAAGAACTACTTCGGCATGTCCGGGGCGCAGTTCTACGCGGTGCGCTGCCGCGACGACCTCGTCGATCCGGGCGGCCACCCGCTGCGGATCCGCGCGCAGCTCGCGCTCACCGGCAAGCTCGCCGTGACGATCGAGAAGTGCGCGCCCGGGGGCAAGCCGGGGAGCGTGCCGGGGGGGCCAGCTTGCCGCCCCGACGCGGCGTTCGAGCTGTCCGGCGTCGGCGCGGCGTTCGAGCTCGCGGACCTCGACCGCGATGGCACGCCGGAGGTGCTCGTCTCCGACGACGCCGCGCCCGGCGATCCGGACTTCGTGAAGGTCGTCTCGGCCGCCGCGCCGGCTGGCAAACCGCTGTTCAAGAAGACGTTCCAGGCCGGCGTCGCCGCGATCGCCGCGCTCGACAGCGACGGCGACGGCGCCCCCGAGGTCGTCGTCGCGGTGCGGCTCGCGGGCGCCACGCGCGTCGATCTGTGGAGGCTGCCGTGACGGCGCGCCGCGCGCGCGCCGCGTGGCCGGCCGTCCTCGGTCCGTGCGCGCTCGGGGCCGCGCTCGGCGTCGCGCTCGCGCTCGCGCCGGCCGGCACGCGCGCGGAGTCGCGGCCCCGGTACGGCAGCCAGATCGAGGCCACGCTGCTCGGCGCCCCGGTCGCGTCCGATCCGCAGGCCGCGCAGACGCACGCCGAGCTCACCGTCGCCGAGCTCGTGTTCGACACGCTCTACCGCGCGGGCCCGTTCGGCGGGGCGGCCCCGCACCTCGCCGCGGGGCCGCCGCAGCTCGACGCCGCGCGCACCACGGCGACGATCGAGATCCGGCCGCACGTCCGGTTCCACGACGGCGCGCCGCTCACGGCCTCGGACGTGGTCGCGTCGCTCGAGCGGCTGCGCACCGGCGCCGGGAGCTGGCTCTTGCCGGGCGTGACGGCGATCCGCGTCTTGACCGGAGACTCCCTCGAGCTGACGCTGCGCGCGCCGGTGCCGGACCTCGAGCTGCTCCTGTCCATGCCGCAGACGGCGGTGACCAAGGGCGGCCGGCCGCCGCAGGGCCACGTGGGCTCGGGGGCGTTCCGCGTCGAGGTCCTCGATCCCGCGAAGAAGCTGCTCCGCCTGCGCGCGTTCGACGATCACTTCGCCGGCCGGCCGTACCTCGAGCAGCTCGAGCTGCGCTGGTACGACACGCCCGACGGCGAGGCGCGCCGGTTCGAGAGCGGCGCGGCGCAGGTCTCGGCGCGCGGCCCCGGCGCGCTCGCGACGAGCGTCCCTCTGTACCGCGAGCACGTGGTCGAGGGACCCGCGGCGCTCCTCCTCTATGTCGGGTTCGGCGCCGCGCACCCCGAGCTCGGTCGGAGCGTCGAGGTCCGGCGCGCGATCGATCTGGCGCTCGCGCGCGATCCGCTGAAGTCGGTCACGTCCGGCGAGCGCGTCGCGCCCGCGCGGGAGCCGGTGCCTGCGGAGGCCGGCGGCGTGGCGCCGACGCCCGCGGCGCGCGGCGGCGATCCGGCGGCGGCGCAGGCGCAGCTCGCGGCGGCGGCGCGGACGATCCGCGCGCTCGAGCCCGCGTCGCGCAGCCAGCTCGAGCTCGAGATCCTGATCGAGGACACGCGGCCCGACGACCGCGAGCTCGCGAACTACGTCGCCTACGCGCTGCACGGCCTCGGCCTGCGCTCGAAGATCACCGCGCTGCCGGGCAAGACGTTCCGCGCGCGCACCTCGCTCGGGCAGGCCGATCTCTGGATCGGGCAGGTCGCGATGCCGATCGCGAGCGCGCCCCTGTGGTGGGCCGCTGCGTTCGCGGCCGGCGGCGACGTCGCGGCGGCGACCGCGGCGGCGGCCGGCACGCTCGACGCGGCGGCGGCGCGGCAGCAGTTCGAGCGCAAGCTGCCGATCTTGCCGCTCCTGTTCCGCGCCGTCCGCCTCTGGCATCGCACCGACGTGCGCGGCCTCAAGCTCGATGCGAGCGGCCGGCCCAGCTTCGCCGACGTGTTCATGCACGGCCAGCCCGTGAGATCGAAGACGAGGCCATGAAGAAGACCAGGCCATGAAGCTGAGGGGCCGGTTCACGCTCAGCCTCGCGCTCGCCGCGCTCGTGCCGATCACGGTGGCCGCCGTCGTCACGCGCCAGATGATCGCCGAGCGCTACCGCGCGACGTACGACGAGCTGCGGCGCAGCGCCGAGGACTCGATGACCCGCGAGATCAAGAAGATCTCCGACGACATGAAGGCGGCCGCCGAGGGCATGTCCGATCCGCGCGGCGAGTTCGCGGGCCTCATCTTGAGCCGGCTCGAGAACAACCAGGGCGATCAGCTCGAGTTCAAGGAGCGCGGCCGCAGCAAGGTGAAGGACGCCGCGCTCGCGGTGCTCACGGTGACCGATCGCGACGATCAGGTCATCATCTCGCCGCACTTGCGCGGCCAGCTCTTCCAGCGGCTGCCCGAGGTCCGGCGCGTCGTGCTCGAGGACCGCAAGCACGGCAACGAGGGCCGGGCGTACTTCTCGCGCGAGACCGTGCAGGACCCAAGCTCGCAGCAGCTCGTCGAGATCCTCATCGTGAAGGTCGCGCGGCTCTCCGAGCGCGGCGCGCAGCGGATCGCGATGTGGGCCGGCCGCCAGGTGCAGAGCAAGAGCCTCGATCCGGCGCGGTTCTCGAGCCGGCTCGACGCGCGGATCGTGGACCCCGACGGCAAGGAGCTCCTGCCTCCCCTGCGGGCCAAGCAGTGGGAGCGCTTCGCGGCCGACGGGCTGATCAAGATCCCCTTGCCCGGGGTCGACGGCAAGCCCGCCGCCTTCGTCCAGATCGCCATCTCCGACGGCGACATGGCCGGCGTGCTCCGCCAGCTCACGTACACGTCCGCCGGGCTCGCGCTCGCGGCGCTCGGCGCCGTCGTGCTGATCGGCCTGTTCGTCGCGCGGCGCACCGCGCGCGACCTCGAGCTTTTGGTCGAAGGCTCGCTCGCCGCGTCGCGCGGCGATCTCGATCACCGCGTGCCCGTGCGCAGCAAGGACGAGATCGGCGCGGTCGCGAGCGCCTTCAACTTCATGATGGAGGACCTGCGCACCTCCAAGGAGCGGCTCGTGATCGCCGAGCGGATCGCCGCGTGGCAGGAGATCGCGCGCCGCCTCGCGCACGAGATCAAGAACCCGCTGACGCCGATCCAGATGGCGATGGACACGCTGCGCAAGACGTGGAAGAAGCAGCACCCGTCGTTCGGCGAGATCCTCGAGGAGTCGACGACCACGGTGCTCGAGGAGGCCGATCGGCTGAAGCGCATCGTCTCCGAGTTCAGCGACTTCGCGCGCATGCCCAAGCCCGAGTTCCAGCGCATCGATCTGAACGAGGTGATCCGCTCGTCGCTCACGCTCTACCAGGGCGCGGCGCCGATCGACGCCAAGCTCCTCGACAAGCTGCCGCAGATCGACGCCGACAAGGGGCAGGTGAGCCAGGTCGTCTTGAACCTCGTCGAGAACGCGCGCGACGCGATCGGCCAGCGCGAGGACGGCCGCGTCAGCGTCATCACCCAGATGGGCGAGGCAGGCGACCGCGTGGTCTTCATCGTCGAGGACAACGGCCCCGGCGTCCCGGCCGAGCTCAAGGACAAGGTCTTCGCGCCGTACTTCTCGACGAAGCTCAGCAAGGGCGGCACCGGCCTCGGCCTCGCGATCGTGCACCGCATCGTGTCGGATCACGGCGGCCGCATCGCCGTCACGGACCGGCCCGGCGGCGGCGCGCGCTTCACGATCGAGCTGCCGCTGCGCAACGGCAGCGCGCTGCTCGTCTCGCGCATCTAGCGGCTGCCCCGGCCAGCCCGGGTGGCCCGAAAACCCTTAGAGCTCAGCTGCTTGGCAGAGTTGCCTGGAATTGCCCTGTTGCGCAACGCGTGCAACTAACAGATCTAAGGCAACATTCACGCCCATGTTGTCTTGAATCGTGGTGTTGCACGGCATGCGCAACAGCGGCGAATCTAGACAACATGCTGTTCCAAGCGGGCGTTCGAGAGCTCTTGAAGCGCCCCTCCGGCTAGCCCCGCTCCGAGGGGCCGATGCTCGCTGGCGACTGCTACCAATTCTGCCCGTCGAGCCTGCACGTCGACGTGGCGCTCACCGGCCCGGCGCGCAGCGCGCAACTCGCCGAGAACCTCGCGGCGATCGATCGCGGCCCGCTCGCCCGACGAGGACCGCTGGATTCGCGAGCTCGGCACCGCCGTCCATGGCTGACGCGCCTTGGCAGGGCGCGCTATGGTGAGAGCCGTGGCCGACATCAACCTCGCGGACCCTGAGTTCGAGCCGACCGATGAGCAGCTCGCAGAGCTCTTCAAGCGTGCGTTTGCGGATGTCGGCAGCAAGCATCGCGAGTCGCTCGCCAGGCTTCGCGCTGAGATCGCTCGACTTCGAATCGAAGCTCGACGAAAAGTCGGGAGCGTTGCGCGGTGAATCCGGTCTTGCTCGTCATCGCGGGTCCGAACGGCTCCGGCAAGACGACGGTGACGGTGCGGTTGCGAGCCGATCAATGGAGTGAGGGTGTCGAGTACCTGAACCCCGACGACATCGCGCGCGATCGCTTCGGAGACTGGAACTCGCCAGAAGCGACACTCGAGGCTGCGCGCTGGACCACCTCGCGGCGCGAAGAGTTGCTGGCAGCACGCCAGGGCATCGCATTCGAGACCGTGTTCTCGACGGACGACAAGGTGGGCTTCGTGAACCGAGCCAAGGCCGCGGGTTACTTCGTGCGGGTGTTCTTCATCGGAACGAGCGACCCTCGGATCAACGCGGCTCGTGTTGCCGGCCGCGTGATGGCGGGTGGGCACACGGTGCCGATCGAGAAGATCATCAGCCGCTACGGCAAATCCATGGCGAATCTGGCCGGTGCGATCGACGTTGCCGACCGCGTGTACATCTATGACAACTCAGTCGATGAGGTCGAGGCGCGGCTGTGCGCGCGTACGACGGATGGTCAGCTCCGAAAGGTGTATGGCCTGCTCCCCGAGTGGGTCGACGATGCGACGCGAGATCTGATCCACCATCCGCAGTTTGTGGATCTTCGGGTTGCCTGAGCTTCCTCGGGCAGATTTCCTTTGGGTGAGTCGGAGGGGCGAACTCGTTGGCGGCGGAGCGCGCGGCTGGTGTTATCGTCGTGCGCCATGACAGTGTCGGCGCCTGCTTCTGCTGATTTCCTGCACCGCGAGCTACGCGCCGTCGGCAAGCGCGTGTTCCGCCTCGGCCTCGCCGGGAACTACGGCATCGACGAGGCCGGCATCCGCGGCGCGCTCGAGCGCGGCATGAACTACCTGTTCTTCACGCCGCGCGGCACGATGGCCAAGCCGCTGCAGCAGGCGATCGCGCGCGACCGCGACAAGCTCGTCATCGCGGCTGGCCCGACGGTCGGCTACTTCGGCGGCTCGGTGCGCCGCGGCGCCGAGCGGCTGCTCAAGAAGCTCGGCACCGATTACATCGACGTGCTCCAGCTCATGTGGCTCGGCGTCGGCTCGGCGTGGACCGAGGCCACGCAGCGCGAGCTGCGCCACCTCAAGGAGTCCGGCAAAGCGCGGGCGCTCGCCGTCTCGATCCACGATCGGCAGCGCGCCGGGCGGCTCGCCGAGGACTCGCCGCTCGATCTGCTGATGATCCGCTACAACGCGGCCCACCCCGGCGCCGAGCGCGACATCTTCCCGCACCTCGCGAAGCGGCAGCCCGGCATCGTCGCGTACACCGCCACGAGCTGGCGCAAGCTCCTCAAGCGCCCCTCCGGCTGGGCGCGCTCCGAAGGGCCGATGACCGCCGGCGACTGCTACCGGTTCTGCCTGTCGAACCCGCACGTCGACGTGGTGCTCACCGGTCCCGGGAGCAGCGCGCAGCTCGACGAGAACCTCGCGGCGGTCGAGCGCGGCCCGCTCTCGCCCGACGAGGACCGCTGGATCCGCGAGTTCGGCGCCGTCGTCCACGGCTGACGCTCTGCCAGGCGGTCCTCCTGCGCTGGCGCGGTCACCAGGGGTGATGGTCTGGATCAGCAATGTGTTTCGTCCACGGCTGACGCCCCTGCGCCACCAGTGCCGAGTCATCGAGCAGAAGGCGGCTCCAAGCGATCAGCGGATCGGATCGGGCTTGCCGGCGGCGCCCTCGGGCAGCGAGAGGTCGATCTGGAACCTCGCGACGATCTCGGTGAGCGCGGCGCTGATTCGCGCGATGTCCTGGTCGAGCTCGACCGGCGTGGGCGGCGCCTTCACGCGTCCGCGTGGCGACGGATAGCGATAAGCGGTCGCGTAAACATCGAGGTGCTCGATCGCGCGGAGCAGCGACTTGACCGGATTCGCATCAGGGATCTTGGCGACCATGTCAGGCAGCTCGTGGCGGGTGCCGGCCTGAATGCCCTCCGAGGTCAGGACCGCGCGGATCAGCTTCTCTGCCGCTTGCTCGCACAGGTACGCCGCGTTGCGATTTGCGTCCCGGTTGAGCGAGCGCGCTCCATCGAGATCTTGCTTCGCGATGCGGACGTATCCGGCGATGACGAGATCAGCGCTCATAGACGAGCACGCCATCGAGGCTGGTCGAGTACGCGAGCGTGTTCGGCACGGTCCGATCGGCTTCGAAGTCCGTCGCGCGATAGATCACGAGATCCGACGGCACGTTGGGCTCCCGCTTCACGCGCCAGACCGTCATCGGATCGTCGAAGTCGGCCGGCTCGGGACAGTCGGGCACGATCGCCAGCAGATCCCAGTCGCTGTCAGGGCCTGCATCTCCGCGAGCGCGGCTCCCGAACAGCCAGATCTGGAGCGGATGCCACCGTTCGATGATGCGCGCCAAGATGGGCCGGATCGGCCTGATGTCGAGCGTCGCGCGCGTGCTCGATCGCGTGGGAGCTTCCACGGCAGACACGATTCACCCTACCACCTGTCGCTTGGGTCGGTCGATCCCGACGTGCTCCGCGGGCTGGCGGCGGCGCGCGCCGGTGCCGGCGGAAATTGCATTGCGGCGGCAAACGTTGGATGTATGGGGCTCGAAAAGAAGGACCCCGATGGGCAAGCTCGCACCGATCGAAGGATGTCTCACCGCGCTGGTCACGCCGTTCGCGGACGGCAAGGTCGATGAGGCCGCGCTCGCGCGGCTCGTCGACTGGCAGATCGAGCAGGGCGTCGACGGCATCGTGTCGGTCGGCACGACCGGCGAGTCGGCCACGCTGGACGTCGACGAGCACGTCGCGGTGATCGCGGCGACGGTCAAGGCGGCGCGCGGCCGCGTGCCGGTGATCGCGGGCGCGGGCGGCAACGCCACCTCCGAGGCGCTCGCGCTCACGAAGGCGTCCGAGGACGCGGGCGCCGACGCGCTCCTGCACGTGACGCCGTACTACAATCGGCCGAGCCAGGAGGGCATGTTCCGGCACTTCGAGGCGATCGCGAAGGCGACGAAGCTGCCGATCATCCTCTACAACGTGCCGACGCGCACGGCGTGCGATCTGCTCACCGACACGGTCGTCCGGCTGGCGGACTTCCCGAACATCGTCGGGATCAAGGACGCCACGGGCAACCTCGTGCGCGGCAGCGAGCTCGTCGCGAAGGTCGGCGACCGGATGGCGATCCTGTCGGGCGACGACGGCACCGCGTTCCCGCTCTACGCCGTCGGCGCGCGGGGCGTCATCTCCGTGGTCTCGAACGTCGCGCCGCGCGCGATGAGCGATATGTGGGACGCGGCTTCCGATGGCGACTGGGACCGCGCGCGCAAGCGGCACCACGAGCTGCGCGTGCTGAGCCAGATGCTGTTCGCCGAGCCGAGCCCGGCGCCGACGAAGGCGGCGCTCGCGCTCCTCGGGCGCTGCAAGGCGGAGGTCCGGCTGCCGCTGGTCGCCGCCACGGCCGGGCTCGTCGAGCAGCTCCGCGCCGAGCTCAAGACGCTGGGCGTGTCGTGACGGTCCGCGTTTGCGTGCTGGGCCCGTCGGGCCGGATGGGGCGGGCCGTGATCGACACGGCGGTGAACCGGCCCGACTGGAAGCTGGTCGCGGCGGTGGATCGGCCGGACGCGCCAGGGCTGGGCGCGCAGGTGGGCGGGGCCGTGGGCCTGATCGCGTCCGCGGATCTAGGCGCGGGGCTCGCCGCGTGTGACGTCTACATCGACTTCACGTCGCCTGCGGCGACGCGCGCGGCGGCAGAGGCGGCGGCCGCCCGCGGGCGCGCCGCGGTGATCGGGACGACGGGGCTGGGCGCCGACGACGAGGCGGCGCTCGCGGCGCTCGCGCGCGCGGCGCCGATCGTGGTCGCCGCCAACTTCTCGCTGGGCGTGAACCTCATGCGGGGCCTCGCGCGCACCGCGGCGCGCGCGCTCGGGCCCGACTGGGACGCCGAGGTCGTCGAGACGCACCACCGCGCGAAGCGGGACGCCCCGTCGGGGACCGCGCTCACGATCGCGCGCGAGATCGCGGCGGGGCACGGGGCCGACTACGACCGCGTCAAGCGCCACACGCGCGACGGCGACGTCGGCGCGCGCCCGCGCGGCGAGATCGGCGTCTCCGCCGTGCGCGGTGGCGACGTGATCGGCGAGCACACCGCGTACTTCTTCGGCCCGGCCGAGCGGATCGAGATCACGCACCGGGCGTCCTCGCGCCACATCTTCGCGGCGGGCGCGCTGCGCGCCGCGAGCTGGGTCGCCGGCAAGCCGCCGGGCCGCTACGACATGCTCGACGTCCTGGGCCTCGCCTGATCGGTGGGCCCGAGCCTCGCTTCGCCGGGCCTTGCGTTCCGGGCGAGCGCCGCCTCGCCGCCGTAGCGGGGTAGTGGTACCGTTCGAGGGCCGATGACCGCGACCGAACGGATCACGATGGTCGTCCTCAACGACGACGGATCGCGTGACAAGTTCACGCTGAGCTCGTGGGTCGGGATCCCCCGCAAGCACGAGCTGATGTGGATCGGCGACGACCCGTACATGATCATCGAGGTGGAGTACGCGGTCTCCGAGGGCTTCTTCGGCGCGCGCAGCATCGACGCCGCGGGCGTCTACGTCCGGCGCCTGACGAAGGACGAGCAGGACGCGGTGGCGCGGCGACTCGCGAACCCGGTGCGCGGCAAGGACGAGCAGCCGTTCCGGCCGTAGCGCGGCGCGCTCAGTTCGGCACCACGACGTTGATCGCGCCGCGGTAGAACTGGCCGTGGCGATCGAACGTCGCCGCGCCGAACGCGTTGATCACGATCCCGGCGATGATCAGCGCCTTCACCGCGCGCGTCAGCGGGCGCCCGCCGATCGCGAGCAGCATCACGAAGAACGCGAGGTAATCGAGGCTGAACCGGTAGCCGAACTGGAACCAGCCCGAGTTCATGTAGAGGAGGCTCGGCAGCGCGACGAGCGCCGCCGAGAGGAGCAGCGGGCGGTGCAGCGCGTTCTGCTCGCGCGGCCACAGGAGCAGGAGCAGCGCCGGCGTGGTGACCCACAGCGCGAGGCCGTGGCCGCTGATCTGGATCCACGGCGCGCGCGGCAGGAGCTCGGGCAGCCCCGCGAGCGCGACGGCCAGGTTGCGGCTCAGATAATGATAATGGGCGAGCCCCCACTGCTCGATCTGCGTCTGCTGGTAGACGGGCTGGTGGTTGCCGAGCGCGAGGTACGAGTGGCCGAACTCGAGCGGCGAGCCGAAGCGCACCGCGTTGTAGATCATGCCGATCACGGCGAACGCGGCGATCGGCGCGGCGCAGCGCAGAAGCGGGCGCCACATCCGCCGGAGGACGGCGGCGCGAGCGGCGCTGGGGCCGGCCTCGCGGCGCGCCATCCGCCACGCCTCGAGGACGAAGAGCGGGAGCATGAACGCCATCGACGTGCGCGTGAGCGCCGCGGCGCCGAGCGCGATGCCCGCGAGGATCGGGCGCTGGACCTCGATCGAGGCCCACGCGTAGAGCAGCGCGAGCACGATGCCGGCGACGTGCGCCGTGTACCAGACCTTGCCCTGGACGGCGGAGAAGAACAGCACGCTGCCGAACGCGAGCAGCGCGACGAGCCACAGGTCCTCGCGGACCGTGCGCGCGCTGAGCCCCGCGGCGGCGAGCCGGCGGAGCACGAGCAGCGTGAGCGGCAGGATCAGCGCGGCGCAGAGGAGCGTGGGCACGACGTCGTCGGCGCCGCGGCCGGCGACGAGCACGCCCGGCAGCATGAGGATCGTCGGCACGGGCGGGAACGAGACGTACGCGGTGTACCCGCGCGACGTCGCGATCTCCTCGAGCGGCAGCTCGTCGCCGCCGAGCGTGCGGAACGCGCGGCGCGTGGCGAGCCTGCGGCCGCGGACCTCCGTGCCGTCCTTGCGCACGACGGTCTCGACGAACGCCCAGTCGTCGTTGGGGAGCGGGGTCTGGCGCCCCGCGCACGGCGGCGGCTCCGGCTCGCAGGCGAGGTCCGGCCCGCACGGCCCGCAGCTCGGCCGGATCGCGAGCTCCCCATGCAGCCACGCGTCGGCCTGGTACACGAAGTGCGGCGCCGCCGACTGCCGCCCGATCCGATCCCACGCGAACAGGCCGTAGACGAGGAGCCCGATCGCGAACAGCGCGGCATACAGGGCCCCGGAGCTGCGCACGGGCCGACGTTAGAACGCTCGCGAGCTGCGTGGTAGCGTGCGGCGAGCCGATGAGCGCGAGCGAAGCGGAGCGGGGTGGGGACCCCGATGGCTTTGCCAGCGGGGCGGGGCGCAGCCCCGTGGGATCAACGAGCGCGAGCGAAGCGGAGCGGGGTGGGGACCCCGATGGCTTTGCCAGCGGGGCGGGGCGCGGCCCCGTGGGATCAACGAGCGCGAGCGAAGCGGAGCGGGGTGGGGACCCCGATGGCTTTGCCAGCGGGGCGGGGCGCAGCCCCGCGGGCTCGCCCCCGGGGGACGCCGCGGCGGGCGCGCGGCGGGCGCGGCTCGCGGCCGTCCCGGCGCTCCTCGTCGCGGTGCTCGCGATCTGGGAGGCGATCGCCGCGCAGCGCGCGGGCGCGGGCGTCCCCGGCGACGAGGCGTGGGCGCGCGCGGCCGCCGTCGTGCGCGCGGGGCACCGGCCCGGCGATCTGATCGTCTTCGCGCCGGACTGGATCGATCCGGTGGGCCGGCTGCACCTGGGCGATCTGATCTCGCTGGGCGACGCGGCGCGCATGGACGCCGCGCGGTACGACCGGATCTGGGAGCTGTCGATCCGCGGCGCGCGCTCGCGCGACACGGAGGGCCGCGCGCCGGTCGAGACGCGCGACGTAGGCGGCGTGGTGGTGCGCCGCTTCGAGCGGGCGCCCGGCTCGTTCGAGCTGCGCGCCGATCTGCGGACGCTCGTCTCCGCGGCACGCGTCGAGGGCGCGGCCGCGCGGCCGCCGGCCGTCGAGCTCGCCGAGGTCGGCTTCGCGCCGCACCGCTGCATCCTCGTCGTGCCGCGGCCCGGCGCGCCGGTGCGGATCACGTTCCCGGCGCTGCCCGCCGGCGAGCTCGTCGGCTACGTCGGGCTCGCCGATGTGTTCACGCGGCGCGACGAGCGCCGCCCCGGCCGGCTCACCGCGCTGCAGGCGGGCCGCGCGCTCGCCGAGGTGACGGCTGGCGTCGAGGACGGCTGGCTGCGCTTCGCGGCGCCCGTGGCTGGCGGCGACGTCACCTTCGTCGCCGCCAGTGACGGTCCGAACCGCCAGATCTGCTTCGCGGCCGAGGTGCGGCGTTGAGCGCCGCGCCGGTGAGCACCGCCGCGGTGAGCACCGCCGCGGGGATCGGCGGTCGGCTGCGCTGGCTCGGCGCGCGCCTCCGCGGCGCGCTCTCGCGGCGCGCCATCGGCTGGCTGCTCGCGCTCGCCACCGTCGCGCTCGTCGTCGGCAACGGCCAGGAGATCGGCTTCGCGCGCGACGAGACCGTGTACATGAGCTACGGCGGCGCGTACGCCGACTGGTGGATCGGCCTCGTCACGCTCGAGCACGGTGCCGGCAAGGCGAGCATCACGCGCACCTTCGGCGGCCCCGGCGCCACCGACGGCAACCGCGAGCACCCGCCGCTCATGAAGACGCTGTACGGCCTGTCGCACCGGCTCCTGCATCGCAAGCTCGGCGTCGATGAGCCCACCGCGTACCGGCTGCCGAACGCGCTCCTCCACGGCGTCCTCGTGCTGCTCGTCTTCCTGATGGTGCTCGAGCTGTGGGGCGTAGCCGAGGCGACGATCGCGGCGCTCCTCGTGATGTTCTTGCCGCGCGCGCTGTTCCACGCCTCGATCGCGTGCTTCGACGCGCCCATCATGGCGCTGTGGTTCGCCGCGGTCTACGCGTACTGGCGCTGCCTCGACGGCCGCCGCTGGCCGTGGCAGGCCGGCGTCGTCTTCGGCCTGGCGCTCGCGACGAAGCACAACGCGGTGCTCCTGCCGTTCGCGCTCGGCCTGCACTACGCGATCGCCGGCTTCCGCGCCGGCCGCTGGCGCGGCCTCGTGCTGCACCGCTGGCGCGTGCTCGTCTCGCTCGCGGTGCTCGGCCCGCTCACGCTGATCGCGCTGTGGCCGTGGCTGTGGCTCGATCCCATCGCGCACGTGCGGGACTGGCTCGCGTTCCACATGAAGCACGTGCACTACAACTTCGAGTACCTCGGCCAGAACTGGAACGCGCCGCGGTTCCCGTGGCACGTCGCACTCGTGACGACGCTGTTCACCGTGCCGGCCGTGACGCTCGCCGCCGCGGCCACGGGCGCCATCCGGTGGAGCGTCCGGCGCGCGGACAACCCGGATCGCGGCCGCGCCCCGGTCCTCGTCCTCGCGCTGTCCGCCGCCGCGTCGATCGGCCCGTTCTTCCTCGGCACCACCCCGATCTTCGGCGCCGAGAAGCACTGGATGCCGATCCTGCCGACCGTGTGCATCGCGGCCGGCGTCGGCCTTGCCTGGGCCGGGCGCGCGCTCGCGGCGGCCGTGCCGGCCCGTCTGCGCTGGCTGCGCCGCGCGTCGCTGCCGGCCGTCGCGTCGCTCGCGATCCTCGCCGCGGCGAGCGAGACCCTCGCGGCGCAGCCGTACGCGCTGACCTGGTACAGCGCGCTCGCGGGCGGCGCGCCTGGCGGCGCCGATCTCGGCATGAACCGCCAGTTCTGGGGCGTCGCCGCGCGCGGCGTCTTGCCCGTCCTCGCGCGCGAGGCGCCCGCCTCGGGGGATCGGCCCGTCTACATCCACGACGTGTCCTCGGCGGCGTGGGCGCTCTATCGCAAGTACGGCCTCGTCCCCGCCTCGCTGGTGGACGCGGGCCACGAGAGCACGGGCAGCATCGCCCGCAGCCAGCTCGCGATCGTCGTCCACGAGCGGCACTTCAATCGCCACGATTACCTGATCTGGCAGGCGTACGGGACTGTGCGGCCGATCTACGTGCTGCGCGCGGACGGCGTGCCGATCGTGTCGGTGTACCGGCGCCCATAGCCCGGCGCGGCCCCTTGACCGGACCATTCGATTCGCCGAGCCTCGCTACCATGAAGCTGCTCGTCCTGGTCCTGATGCTCGGCGCGCTCGCCGCGTGTCCGAACTACGCCACCCTCCAGGAGGCGGACACCCTGCCCGCGGGCGCCACGAAGTTCGGCGTGGGGGCGACGGGCACGTACTACAAGTTTCGCGCGATCGACGGCTCGATCGACACGTTCAAGGTGCCGGCGCTGAACTTCTGGTATCGCCGCGGCCTGACCGACGTGCTCGAGGGGCACGTGTCGGTCTGGATCCCGTTCGGTGGCTCGGCGGGCCTCAAGTACCAGGTCACGGGGAATCGCCAGACGGCCGGGTTCTCGTTCTCGTTCGGGATCGATCTCGGCGCCCTCCAGATCACGACCACGGGTGACAACGACGAGGAGTCGACCACGACGATCGTGGACACGTACGTCCCGCTCTACTTCGGGTTTCGCACCGGGCCCGGGTTCGCGGTGTACGGCTCGCCGAAGCTCATCTTGCGCACCGGGTTCGGCGAGGGCGAGACGACGTTCTCCCAGCTCGCGGGCGGCACGGCGGGCATCGCGCTCGGCGAGAAGACGACGCTCCACCTCGAGGGCACCCTCATGTACGACCTCGACGTCGAGGCGCCGGCGGCCCAGGTCGGCGTCGGCGTCGCGTTCTAGCGGCGGGGCTTGGCGCTAGCGCCCGTCGTACGCGGCCTGCAGCCCGGCGACGTCGAGCTTGACCATCTTCATCATCGCCGCGGCCACGCGGCCCGCCCGCTCGCGATCCTCGTCGACCATCATCTGGCCGAGCGCGGTCGGCACGATCTGCCACGACACGCCGTAGCGATCCTTGAGCCAGCCGCACTGCTCGACCGAGCCGCCTTGGAGGAGCGCATCCCAGTAGCGATCGACCTCGGCCTGATCCTCGCAGTTCACGACGAACGAGATCGCGTGGTTGAACGGATCGAGCGGCCCGGCGGTGATCGCCATGAACTGCTGCCCGAACAGCGTGAACTCGACGACCTTCACCGAGCCGGCGGGTCCGCTGGGCGAATCGGTCGGCATCGCCGTCACGCGATCGACGCGCGAGTCCGGGAAGATCGACGCATAGAACGCCGCGGCCTCCTCCGCCTCCTTCGCGTACCAGAGGTGCGGCACGATCTTCTGGATCGGCGCCCTCATTTACCCGCCTCTTTATCGGTGTCGGCGTCGGTGTCGAACAGGATCGTGAACCCGCCCATGATCAGCCGCTTGCCATCGAACGGCATGTCGTCGGGCGGCTTCATGTCCGGGTCCTCGATCATCTTCTTCTCGGCCGCGTCGCGGACCTCCTTCGACGGCCATACGATCCACGAGAACACGACGTTCTCCCCCGCCTCGGCATTCACGGCGCGCTTCATGTCGGTGACCTTGCCGTCGGGGATGTTATCGCCCCAGCACTCGACGATGCGCAGCGCGCCGTACTTCATGAAGAACGGCGCCGCCTTCGCGGCCATCTCGCGATATGCCTCCTTCTTGGAGGTCGGCACGGGGATCACGAATCCATCAATGTAGCTCATCGGTCGTCTCCTCTCCTGTCGAGTTCTTTCTCGATCGTGGCTGTGGAGAAGATGGACCCCTGCCTCGCCGAAGGCACGCCACTTTGGCTACGAAAATCGCATGAAGATCGTTTGACTGCACTCACTCATGCGATCCCCCGTATACACAATGCATACGCGTTATCACTCACTCACGCTGACGAACCGCGTTCGCTTCTGCGCCTCGCGGTCCCGGATCGGCACCGTCGAGCGGTGCTCGAGCGTGAACCCGGCGGCGCGCAGCTCGGCGATCGCCGCAGCCGAAAGCATGCACTCGGCGATCCCGATCGTGCACTGTGGCGGAAATGCCGCGCGCGCCTGTGCCAGGACGCGCGCGCCCTTCGCCGACAGCGTGCCGAGACCGAAATCGATCACCTCGAGCCGCGCCGCGAGCGGGGAGGCCGCGATCAGGGGGCACGCCTCGTCGCTGAGCAGCGTGTTCATCAGTCGCAGCACCCGCAGCATCGGGAGCTTCGCCGCGAGCACCATGGCGATCTCGCGCGCCCCGCACGGCTGGATCACGTACTCGGTGTTGCCGAACCACAGCTCGAGCTCCTCGAGGCGCGGCCACGGGGCCGCCGTGATCGCCGCCGCGGTCGTCCGCTCGAGGCTGCTGGTGCGCAGCGCGAACCGGCGCGCGCGGGGCAGGTCGATCGCCCCGAGCAGGGGGTCGCCGGTCCCCTTGAGCTCGATGTCCTCGAGGTCCGGGTACGCCTCGGACAGCCGCGACAGATCGCCGAGCGGCGCGCGCGAGATGTCGATGTTGTCGTCGCGCGTGTTGTCGAAGTCGCCGATCACGAGCCGCCGCAGCGGCGGCGGCTCGGCCGCGCTCACGAGGATCGCGGAGATGAGCGAGTTGTCCTGATCGCCCGCGTGGTGGCACCCGATCTCGAGCTCGCGGAGCAGCCGCGCCGACGGGTGCCGCAACAGCTCGAACAGGAGGTCCTCGCTGTCGCCGCGCTCGAAGAACCCGTCGATGCGCGCCCACCGCAGGAACCCGTGCTCCCAGCGCAGCTCGATCCGCTCGCCCACGGGCTCGTTCGCCGCGACGTACAGCCGCGTGCCCAGGAGCGTCTCGGCGTGGGCCTCGATGTGGCTCGCCGCCGCGTCGCCCGTAAGGCCGGCGAGCGCGCCGCGCGGGTGACCGCGCTGCTCGAGCCAGTCGCCGTACACGAGCGCGGTCGCGGCGTCGCCGGGGTCGGCGCGGAGTGCCGCCTCGAGCGCCGGCTCGCGGGGCTCCTCGAGGATGTTCTCCTCGCGCTCCGGATCCTGCACCCGGAGCCATCCGGCCGCGAGCCGCTCCTTCTGCAGCTCCATGTAGCGCCGCCGCGCGTCCCACGAGGTGCGCGCGTGCTCCTCCGGCTCGCCGCCGCTGGCTCGCGATCGGAGCACGAGATCGCCGCGCTGCTCGAGCCAGAGGTCGACCCACGAGTTGCGGCGGACGAACCGGGCCACCTGCCGAGGGTAGCGGGCCGCGCGGTCCCAGATCACGCGTCTTGGCCCTCGCGGTTGCGTGGTCCGCTGGCCGATATGCGTTGGCGCCCGCTGGGGATGAGCGCCGTCCTGGCCTTTGCCGGCCAACTCGCGGACGTTCGAGCGGCGGCACCGCCCACGTCGTTGTGCTCGTCCCGGTGGCTTTGTCGGTAGTGGGCGCCCCGGCGGGCACGTCATCTGTGGGCTTCGATTCCGCCAGGAGCCTGCTGAGCGCGCGTCAGCCGTTGCTGCAACACCAAGCGCTCGCATGTGAGCAGACTTCGCCCGTGCGTTTGCCGCGCGGGGGGCGACTCTCGGCGAAATCAAGTTGGAGGTGCCGCGGGGGGCGACTCTCGGCGAAATCAAGTTGGAGGTACCGCGGGGGGCGACTCTCGGCGACTGACCGGAGATCACGCGGCAGCGCGCCTGCGTCAGGGCCTCAAGCCGGGCCGGTCCGGCGCGCGAGCGCGTAGCACCGGCGGCTCGGGTACTCCGTGGCCGACCACGGCTCGCGATCCATGCGCGCGCGGAGCGACAGGCCCGCCTCGCGCAGATCCTCGAGGACCTCGCCGGGATCGAGGAAGTAGGTCGTGAGGTCGACGCTCGCGCCGAGCCAGCTCTCGAGGTGGATGCTCGACCCGGGCGGCTGCTCGGCGCTCGAGACGTGGAACGCGACGAGGAGCCAGCCGCCCGGCCGCAGCACCCGGGCGATCTCGCGGAACGCGCGGCGCCGCTCGTCGCGATCGAGGTGGATGATCGAGTACAGCGCGACCGCGCCGGCCC
>Ga0247790_10000206_pt1 | contig 29516 bp, 24 predicted proteins | sample UWRJS171409R4_FD_179913 | JGI IMG/M metagenome (GOLD analysis project Ga0247790, IMG submission 179913) | Soil microbial communities from Arlington Agricultural Research Station in Wisconsin, United States - UWRJ-S171-409R-4 | ecosystem: Environmental > Terrestrial > Soil > Agricultural land...
CGAGCAGATCGGTGAGCTCGAGCGGGTCGCGATCGAAGTTGCCTGCGAGGACGAAGCGGGCCGCCTCGCCGAGGTCGACGGTGTCGGTCGTCGTGAACGTGCCGTCGGGGTGGCCGGTCATGACGAAGAGGCTCGTCTGGTGGCCCACCAGCAGATCCAGCGTGCCGTCCGCGTCGACGTGGGCCGCGCCGACGAACAGCATCTCGAACTCGCGCCCTGCGAACGGGTAGCTCTTGGTGGCGAAGGTCCCGTTCCCCTGGTTCTGCAGGACGGTGACCGAGACGCCCCACGAGTTGGCCGTGGCCAGGTCGGGCCGGCCGTCGTGGTTCCAGTCACCCGTGGTCATCGACTGCGGGCGGCTGCCGACCATGGTCGGCGCGCAGCCGGAGAAGGTCCCGTTGCCGTTGCCCGCGAAGAGGTAGACGGCGGAGCCGTACGACGCCGCGCTGGCCAGATCGAGCTTGCCATCGCCGGTGAAGTCGGCGGCGGTCACCGAGTTGTGGTGCGCGGTCCCGCAGGGGAACGTGGTCAGGGGGCCGAACGTCCCGTCGCCGTTGCCGAGGAGCACGCCGACGCCGCCGGACTCGCCGACGGCGAGATCGAGCCTGCCGTCGCCGTTCACGTCGGCGGCGGCCACCGAGCCGTAGCAGGGCTGCCCGCTGCAGCCGGTGATCGCGTAGCTGGTCGGGGCCCGGAAGGTGCCGTCCCCGGCGCCGAGGAGCACGCTCAAGGACGCCTGGTTCGATGTGACGAGATCGAGGTTGCCGTCGGAGTTCAGGTCCTGGGCGATCACCGCGTTGGGCCGGACGACGCCGCCGAGGTCGTAGCGGCTCTCGGCGCCGTAGCCGCCGCTGCCGTCGCCGAGCCGGATCATCACGGCGGTGTAGTTGTTCTCGATCGCGAGATCCGCGACGCCGTCGTTGTTGAAGTCCGCCACCGCCGTCATCGGACCGTACGCCTCGATCTCGCCCTCGAGGCCGAGCGGGTTCTGCGAATCGGACACGGGGTAGTAGGTCGGCGTGGCGCCGATGACGAGGTTGGAGGCCGCGGTGGACGTGGCCTCGCTCGCGCTGGGGGCGCCGCCCGGGTCGACACAGGCCGCGGTCACAGAGAGGAGCAGTGCCGCAGCGCCGCTCCAGGTGGAGAACGGCTGGGAGTTTTCAATAAGCGAATTTTTGGTTTGCCTCATTACGCAGAAAACATAGGCCAAGAGAAATGCAGAGCGGAAGATTCCTGATGGAGATTTTTCTCGATCTTCAAGCTAGTTGATTAAAATCACCGTAATAAAAAATACGTAAATAACAGTGATGGTAAGTTTCAGTGCGCCAGCCGATTTCCTCCCGGAGGTCTAGCCGCGGTCCGCCGGGCCCGTCGGGTTCCTCCCGTAGGCCGGTCCGGGCTAGCGGCGACCTAGCGGCCGGCGGTGTGCCCGGACCATGCCTCGTAGTCGGCGATCCGCTTCGCGAGCAGCGCGACGTCCTCGCCCGCGGCGGCGCGCTCCTCGGCGGCCACGACGAGCAGGCCCATCGCGGCCTGGAGCAGCCGGCCGCCGGTGAGCGGCAGGTTCGCGCCGCGCAGCGCGTACTCGCGGACCTCGGTGATGCGGAACGCGACCTGGCCGACCTGCAGGTAGTCGCCGCGCAGGTAGACGACGTCGCTGCCGACGAGCAGCGCGTTCTCGAGCTCGCGGCGCGCCGAGGCCTCGCCGCGCCCTTCGGCCTGCGCGCGCATCCGGCGCTTGGCGTCCTCGTACACCTCGGGCCGCGTGATCGGCGCGTCGCGCGTGTACGGCGCGAGCTCGTCGGCGATGCCCTTGGCGGCCTCCGGCCCGTCGGCGACGTGCAGCGCCACCTCGAGATCGCCGAGCGCGAGCAGGAGGTCGCGCGAGCGCGAGCGGCGGCGCGCCTCGCTGAACCGCTCGTGCGCCAGGTACGCCAGGCCCGCGGCCGCGAACGGGCCGCCGGGGATGACCGACAGCGCCGCGAGCACGCCGCTCGCGGTGGCGATGCCGGACCAGACGAGCGGCGCCGTCGGCGAGCGCCCGATCAGCTCGACGCGATCGAGCAGGCGCGCGTCGAGCCGGATGATCGGGTTCCCCGGCGGCGCGATCACGAGCCACGCGCCGTCGACGCCGATCCCGCTGCGCGGCAGGAGGCGGGACCGATCGAGCGCGGTGGGGACAGCGGCCTCCATGGTCATGGCAGCTCGCCGAGCTCGACGACGCCGACCTCGGCCAGGCGCGAGAACGCGAGCAGGGCCTCGGCCTCGCGCACGTTGGCCGAGCGGAGCAGCGAGACGAGGTCCCAGCGCCCGTCGACGCGCCGGGCGAGCTCCAGCTCGACGTCGCTGAGCGACAGGTCGGTGGCGAGCTGCCGCGACAGCTCGCACGTGAGCCGCGGGATGCGGTGGCGCGCCAGGAGCTGCTTCGCGATCTCGGCGACGCGCGCGCGCTCGGCCTGCGCGAACGTCTTGCGCACGTCGGCGTCGCTCGGATCCTGGTGCAGCGCCTGCGACGCCATCGCGAGCGCGCCGGCGCGGTCGCCCTGGCGGAGCCGGCTGCGCGCGCCGGCCGCGAGCTCGACCGCCGAGTTCGTGCGCTCGCGCACGCGGCGATCGACCATGAGCAGGCCGTGCTCGACGAGCGAGGCGAGCGCGTCGAACGTCGCGAACCGCTCGCCGCGGAACGTCGCCGCGAGCTCGCCCGCCGTGCGGCGATCGCCCGCGAGCTCCCACAGCCGCCCGCGATCGATCGGCTGCGCCGCGTCTGCCGGCTGCGCCGCGCCTGCCGGCGGCGCGACCGCCCCCGGCGGGACGAAGAACGTGATGTCGTCCGAGCCGAGCAGGTTCATGATCTGCACCATGCGCGCCGTGCGCCGGCGCGCGATCGTCAGGCAGACGTCGACCGCGAGCTGGGCGTTGACGCCGCCCGTATGCGGCTGCGGCCGGGGCACGACCTCGAACGTCCCCTCGGCCCACGTCATGACGTCGGTCACCGCCTCGCGGATCTTGGTCGCGAGGATATCGATCAGATCCACCTCGCTGATCAGGCCGGACATGAGCAGCATCTTGCCGAGCGGGATGCCGGTCTCGACGCGCGCCTCGAGCGCCTCGGCCAGCGCGCGCTCGGCCACGAACCCCGAGCGGGCCAGGATCACGCCGAGCTGCTCCTCCCGGCGGTTCGAGCTCGCCCACACGATCACGCCCTCCTCGACCACGAGGTTCCGGATCGTGCCCTGGTGCTCGAAGGTGAGCGGGGCCGAGAGCTTGCGCCGCGCGGCCCACTCGAGGAGGTCTTCGGCGGGCATGGTGCTGATCGCGCCGTGCACCGACATGGCCTCGCAGCATAGCCGCAAAGATCGCGGTTCGGGATTTCCGGAGCCCGGAGATCAGTTAAGGTGTGAGCCATGGGCGACGACTCGACGAAGAAGGACGGCGCGTCCTACTACTACGCCATCGGCGGGGCCGAGCACGGCCCGGTCGACAAGGCCCGGATCATCCAGCTCGCCCAGATGGGCTCGATCCGGGCGCAGACGCACGTCTGGACCGACGCGATGCCGGTCAAGACGGCCGCGGGCAAGCTGCCGTTCCTCGTGGCACACCTGCGGCGCGAGCCCCGGCGCGGGGCGCAGCTCGCCGTCGGCGGCCTCGTCGCGGCCGTGGGCATCGGCGTCCTTGGCGCGTTCCTGTGGATGGTCCCGCCGGCCGCGGCCCGCGAGGGCGAGTCGGCGTGTCGCGGGATCGGCGGCCTCGAGCAGCTGAAGGCGCAGCTCTGCCCCGAGGGCCAGTCGTGCGCGGTGCCGCTCCAGGCGCCGGACTTCACGATGATCGGCAAGGACAACAAGCAGGTCAAGCTGTCGGCCTTCCGCGGCAAGGTCGTCCTGCTGAACTTCTGGGCCTCGTGGTGCGGCACCTGCAAGGCGGAGAAGCCGGGGCTCGCCCAGATGTCCCGGGACTTTCCCGAGCTCGAGGTGGTCGCGCTCTCCTCGGACAGCGAGTGGTCCAAGGTCTTGGTGGCGCTCGTGAAGTCGCTCAATCCCAACCTGCTGAAGGCCCCGGCGAGCGGGGACGAGTACACCTTCGACGAGGCCAAGGAGAACTACGGGCGCGCGCTGCCCAAGGGCGTGCCGTTCCAGGTCTACCTGGATCCGCCGCAGGGCGACGACACGATCGGCACGATCGCGCGCCGGTGGGGCATCGACAAGGTGCCCGAGACCGCGCTCATCGATCGCGACGGCAAGATCCGCGCGTACTTCGTGAACAAGCGCGACTGGACGTCGTCTGCCGCGCAGACCTGCATCCGCGCCGTGCTCGACGGTCAGTAGCATGGCGCGCGTGCTCGTCATCGATGACGAGCCGGACGTCGTCCGGCTCGTCGTGAAGGTGCTGTCGGGGCGGGGGCATGTCGTCGCCGTCGCGCGCGACGGCGCGACGGCGCTCACGCGCGTCGAGCACGAGCCGCCCGACGTGGTGCTGGTCGACAGCGATCTGCCGAAGATCGACGGCGCCGAGGTGTGCCGCCGGATCAAGGCACGGCCCGCGACGCAGCGGATCCCGGTCCTCATGATGACGCCCTCGTACATCGATCTCTACGACGTGGGCGCCGAGGGCGGGCCCGACGCGTTCATCGTGCGGCCGTTCGTGCGCGAGGTGCTCGCGAACGCCGTCGAACGCGTGCTGTACCGCCGCTAAGGGGCGGGGGAGCCAGGAGGAGGAGCTGTGTCCGCGCGTGTCCCGTTCACGATCCTCACCGGGTGGCTCGGCGCCGGCAAGACGACGGCGCTGAACCGCATGCTCGCCGCGCAGCACGGGCGCCGCATCGCGGTGCTCGTCAACGAGCTCGGCCGGATCTCGATCGACACGCAGCTGATCGTGGGCCGCGGCGGCGACGTGCTCGAGCTGGCGGGCGGCTGCGTCTGCTGCAAGGTCGACATCAAGAACGACCTGTGGGACGGCATCGCGGACATCGTGCGCCGCTCCGAGCCGGACCAGATCGTCCTCGAGACGACGGGCATCGCCGAGCCGGCCGCGATCCTCGACGGGCTCGTGCGCGTGCCCGAGGCGGTGCGCGAGCGGATCCTGCCGGCGGGCGTGGTGTGCGTCGTCGACGCGGAGGCCGCGGGCGCGGCGCTCGATCGGCGCGAGGAGGCGCGCGAGCAGGCGGTGAGCGCCGATCGCGTCTTGCTCTCGAAGCTCGATCGCGCGACCGCCGACGCGGTGCGGGCGTGCCACGCGCGGCTCGACGAGCTGGCGCCGGCCGCCGAGCGCGCGGGCTTCCCGACGGACGAGGCGGGCGCGCGCGCGATGACGGCGTGGGTCGTCGAGCCGCGGCCGCTGCGCGCGTGGACGCAGCGCCGGCCGGGCCACGATCACGACCACGACCACGGCCACGGCGAGGGCGGCGCGGCGCGGTCGCACCGGCACGGCGGGCAGCTCACGGCGATCGCGTTCACCGACGACGCGCCGCTCGTGGGCGAGCGCGTGCTCGCGGTGGTGCAGGGGCTCGGCGAGCGGCTGGTGCGCGCGAAGGGCTTCGTCCACCTGGCGGGCGACGATCGGCGCGGCTTCGTCGAGCGCGCCGGCATCCGCACGGAGCTGACGTACACGACGCCGTGGGGCGACGAGCCGCGGCGCACCGAGCTGGTGCTGATCGGCGACGGCCTCGACGAGGCGGCGGTGCACCGGGCGCTGTGGGCCTGCCGCGCGGCGGGCTAGAGCTCGCTGCGCCAGCTCGGGTAGCGCAGCGCGACGCCGAGCTCCTCCTTGAGGCGCCGGTTCGCGATCCGCCGGTTCGCGGTCATCATGCCGGCCAGCTCGGGCGACACCGCCGAGGCGGGCACGCGGGGCGGCGGCGGCAGCCCGAGCAGGCCCGCGAGCGTGTCGGCGACCTCGCCCGACGGCGTCGGATCGTCGTCGGCGACGTTGACGAAGCCCTGCGCGTCGCTCGCGCCGGCCGCGAGGATGGCCGAGACGAGGTCGACGACGTGGATCCGGCTCACGTGCGAGGTGCCGTCGCCGATCACGCGGTACGTGCCGCTGCGGATCCGATCGACGAGCTTGCGCCCGGGGCCGTGGATGCCGGCGGCGCGCAGCGCGATCCACGGGATCGTCGCGAGCGCGAGCGCGCCCTCGGCGAGGGCCCGCGCGCGGCCGGACTCGGTCGCGGGCGCGACCGTCCAGCCCTCGTCGACCCACGCGCCGCCGCCGGGCGCGTACACGCTCGTCGACGACACGTAGACGAGGCGCGCCGCGTCGCGCGAGGCGTCGAGCAGGTGGCGGATCTCGCCGGCCGGGTCTGGCCCGGGCGGCGCGAGGCAGCAGACGATCGCGCCGGGCGGCACGAGGTCGGCGAGCGAGGCCGGATCGCCGAGGTCGGCCGCGACGCCGCGCACGGCCGGCGCGGGGCGGGAGCTGCCGCGGCCGGCCGGCGCGCTCGCGGCGAGGCTCTGCGCGAGCTCGGCGGCCGCGGTCGGATCGCGGCGCGTCAGCGTGACCGCGGTGTCGCGCCCGACGAGCGCGCGCGCGAGGTACGCGCCCGTGTACCCGCAGCCGACGATGACCCAGGGCCGGGACATGCGTCGATTTTGCGCCGGACGGCGCGCGCTGGCTACGATCCTGGCCCGATGCGTGCGATCGCTTTGGCCGCCTCGGCCGTCTCGGCCGCCTCGGCCGCCTCGGCCGCCTCGGCCGCCTCGGCCGCCTCGGCCGCCTCGGCCGCCCGGGTCGCCTCGGTCGCCCTGGCTGCCCTCGGCGCCTGCGCGCGCTCGCTGGCGCCCGCTCCCGGCGAGCCACCGGCAGCGTACGCGCCGCCTTCGTCGCGCGAGGCGGACGCGCCGCGTGCGACGGAGCTCGTGCGGCGCTACACGATCTGGCTCGGCGGCGCGCGGATCGGCACCGTCACGGAGCGCGAGGCGTGGTCGGCCGCGGGCGTCCTGCTCTCGCGCGCGGAGTCGCTGCGCTTCCTGCGCGAGGACACCGAGGTCTCGCTCGAGGCGGCGATCGAGGTCGCCGCCGACGCAGATCTCGTCCCGCTGCGCGTCGCGTGGACGGCGACGCCCGGCGGCCGCGCCACGGCGGTCCGCGGCGCCAGCGCCAGCGCCAGTGCCAGCGCCAGCGGCGGTCCTGGCGCCCCGGACGCGCATGTGGCCGCCGAGGCTGGCGCGAGCGCCCGTGGTGGGCCCGGCGCGCCGGACGCGCACCAGGCGGCTGCGGCGGCCGCGGTCGGCCGCAGCGGGTGGATCGTCACCGACGGCGCGGGCGCGGTGCGGGCGCTGCCGGACGCTGTCCCGGCGGAGCTCGTGCCGCTGCTCGCGCGGCGCGACGGCGGATTCGCGGGGCGCGTGTTCCTGCCGGCGCGCGGGTTCGTCGTCGGCGATGGCCGGGTCGACGCGGTGGCGCCTCACCGGCTCGTCGCGCGGCTCTGGGCGGGCGGCGCCGTCTCCGTGTCGACGATCGACGTCGGCGCCGACGGCAGCTACGCGCGGATCGTCGACGGCGACGGCGTGATCGCGCTCGCCGCCACCGCGGCGCAGGCAGCCGAGCCGTTCCCGCTCGTCGATCTCGTCGCCGCCACGGCGATCCCGATCGCCGGCGCGCCCGGCGCGGGCGCGGCGCGCCGCCTCGTCATCGAGGGCGCCTTCGCGCTGCCCGCGGTGCCCGGCCAGTCCGCGCGCGCGGCGCGAGACGGCCTCGAGCTCACGCTCTCGCCGCGCCTCGCCGGCGGCCTGCCGCCGCCGGACGCGCCGCCGGGCGCCGCGCGCGGCGCGGATCGCACGGGCGAGATCCGCGCGCTTGTCGCGCGCGTGGCCGCGCGCATCGCGCCAGACCTGGCCGCCGGTCCGGCGCCCGCCGCCGCCGCCGCCGCCGCCACCGCGGGCGACTGCACGACCTACGCGCTCGCCTACGCCGGGCACGCGGCCGAGGCCGGCATCCCGACGCGCGTCGTCACCGGCTTCCGCGTTGACGGCGATCGCCTCGTCCGCCACCGCTGGGCCGTGAGCTGGACCGGCCGCGCGTGGATCGCCGTCGACGCCGCCTACGGCGCCGCGCCCGCGGGCGGCGAGCTCGTCGGCCTCGCCGTCCACGACGCCGACGACGCTGGCCTCGTCGCCGGCGAGGCGTCGCTGACGCAGCTCCGCAGCGCCGCCTGGCGGTAGCTAGCTCGGCCGCGGTTGCCGCCGCGGCCACGAGCGTCGCGCGAGGGCGAGCCAGGCGAGCCAGGCGAGGGCCGCCGCGCCGAGCGGGCTGCCCGGGCCGCCGCCCGCGTCGCAGCAGCCGCCGCCCGCCTTTTGCGTCGGCGGCGTCGGCGGTGGCGGCGCCGCCGCTGGCTCGGGCGGCGGATCGGGGCACGCCGCGGGCGCCACGGCGCCGAACTGGCGCTGGATACCTGGCCAGAGCGGCGCGCACTTCTCGTGCACCGTCGTGCCCGGGCCGCAGGCGAGCGGGCCCGCTAGCTCGCGGAAGCGGAGCAGCTTGTCCCACGCCGCGCCGTCCGCGGACGCGCGCGCGACGGCCTTGTCGTCGGGCTGCCAGTTCGCGCCGCACCCGACGAGGCGGCCGCCGTGCGAGCCGAGGCAGCCGAGCTGCGGCGTGCCGGCGACGCGCTCGAACGTCGCGCCGCCGTCGGCCGAGCGGAGCGCCCCGCCGGCCGCCGCGACGAAGACCGCGCCGCCGTGGAAGACGACGTCGTGGATCGCGCCGCTCGCCGCGAGCACCTCCCGGAACGTCGCGCCGCCGTCCGTCGATCGATAGAGCCGATCGCCGGACGGTGGGCTCGCGCCCGCCGACGTCAGGAGCACCACGTTCGCGTTCGCCGGGTCGACGGCGGCCGCGTAGACGATCGGCGTCGCGCCCACTGCCACGCCCGCGAGCGCCGACGGCGTCCACCGCCCGCCCGCGTCGTCGCTGCGCAGGAAGTGCGCGCGCGGCCCCTGCGCGCTCCCGCCCGGGCTGGCCGGGCCCGCCACCTGGTAGCCGGTGACGTAGACGCGCCGCGCGTCGCTCGGCGCCACCTTGACGCTCTTCCACCAGATCGTCGGCGAGCGCAGGTGGCGCGGCGCGAACGTGCGGCCGCCATCGGCCGAGCGGAACACGTCGTTGGGCCGGCCGCTCTCCGCCGTCGCCACCCAGACGTGGCCGTCGGGCCCGAGCTCGATCGCGTCGACCCAGATCCCGGCGATCCGGCCCGGATCGCCGGCCGGCCGCTCCTCGGTCGCCGTCTGCCAGGTGCAGCCGCCGTCGCGGCTGACACGCAGCCCCGTGAACGTCGTGGCGAACAACGTCCCGTCGGTGGCCGCTGCGTACTTCGGATCGAACTGGCCGCCGTAGCCGATCGCCTGCTCGCAGATCCAGCGGAACGCGCAGCCGTCGTCGCGGCTGACGAGCAGGCCGAACGTCGAGCGCACGAGGATCGATCGCGCGTCGCCGGGCCGGAAGAAGATGCCGCTCGTGACCGGGGGGCGCCCGTTCGCGGCCGCGCCGCTGGCGAGCGCCGCCACGATGACGAGCGCGATGACGAGCGCGGTGACGAGCGCCGCCACGCTGGCGAGCGCCGCGGGGAGCGCGCCTGGACGCAGGCGGCGAGCCGCGGCGCTCACGGGTCCCACAGGCCGCCGAGGTAGGCGAGGGCCCCGGCGCGGTCGAGCAGCAGCATCGCGCCCGCGCCCATCACGCCCGCGGCGACGTCGTCCATGACGACGCCCCAGCCGCCCGGGAGGTGCTCGTCCAGCCAGCGGATCGGCGGGGGCTTCACGATGTCGAGCGCCCGGAAGATCACGAAGCCGACGGCGAGCGGAGCCCAGCGGCTCCGGTCCACCGGGAGCACCGTCACGAGGTAGCCCGCGACCTCGTCGATCACGATGCGCTGGTTGTCCTCGGTGCCCCACGCGCGATCGGCGCGCGCTGCGCACGCGACCCCGAGCAGCGTCAGCGCCGCGGTGAAGAGGCCGAACTGCCACATGGGCAGTGACGCCAGCGCCCAGGCGAGCGGCACCGCGACGGCCGTGCCGCAGGTGCCGGGCGCCCGCGGCGCATATCCTGCGCCGAGCGCCGTCGCCACGATCTTCGCGAGCGCGTTCACGTACGGACACAATACGCCAAAGGCAAGGGTTTCGACGGGATCGACGCTCGATGCCAATCTTTCACCATCGACGGCGCACCGGGCCCGTGATAACCAAAAATCGCGCCTCCGAACGCTCCTTGGGCCCACGTGGACCGGATCTCTCTCCTCGCACCCGCGCTCCTCCTGCTCGCGACGATGTCGATCGCGCTCGTCGTCTACTGCGGGCTCTGCGCGGCGGGGCGAGCGCCCAAGATTCAGGGCGCCAAGCACAACCAGATCCTCGGCCCGTTCCTGGCGCGCTACATCGTCTGGCTGATCGGGCCGCTCGAGCGCCTGCTCGTCGGGCGGGTGTCGCCGAACGTCATCACGGCGCTCTCGCTCGCGATGTGCGCGTGGGCGGGCGTCGAGGCCGGCTTCGGCGCGTTCGGCGGTGCCGCGTGGAGCTTCGCGCTCGCCGGGATTTTCGATGTGCTCGACGGCCGCATCGCCCGCCTCGCCAACCGCCAGACGAAGTCGGGCGCGCTGTTTGACTCGGTGTCGGACCGCTGGGGCGAGCTGTTCGCGTTCAGCGGTTACGCGTGGTACCTGCGCGACACGCCGTGGATGCTCGCCGTGATGGGCGCGATCGGCAGCTCGATGATGGTGAGCTACACCCGCGCGCGTGCCGAGGGCCTCGGCCTCGAGCTGTCGGGCGGCATGATGCAGCGCGCGGAGCGGATCCTGCTCGTCACCGTCGGCTCGTTCTGCGCCGCGTGGTTCGCCGCGGATCCCGAGACAGCCTGGCTGACCGCGCCGATCCTGGGCGGCACGATGGCCGTGTGCGCGGTGGCGTCGACGGCGACGGCCGTGAGCCGCTGGGTCATCGCGTTCCGCGAGCTCGCCCGCCGCGAAGCCGCCGTGGAGCAGGCGGCGCTCGCCGCGCTCGCGGGAGCCGCGGCGCAGCCGCAGCCGGCCTCGCACTACAAGGCGCCGGCGATCCCGGCGAAGCTGCGCGAGAGCGCCGAGCTGGGCCTCTAGCCCCGGCGCCGCGCGGCGCAGCCATCGTCAGGCGATCGTCGCGACCACCGGCGCGTGATCGCTCGCGTCCTTACCCTTGCGCGCGGCGCGATCGATCGTGCAGGCCGTGCAGCGCTCCGCGATCGGCCGCGTCCCGAAGATCAGATCGATGCGCAGGCCCTGATCCTTGAAGAACGCGACGCCGCGGTAGTCCCACCACGAGTACACCTTCGCGTCGCCGTTCCTGGCGCGGTACAGATCGACGAGCCCGAACGCCGCCATCTCGGCGAGCGCGGCGCGCTCCGGCTCGCTGCAGTGGATCTGCCCCTGCCACTTCTCGGGCGACCACACGTCCCGATCGTCGGGCGTGACGTTCATGTCGCCGCACAGCACGAGCGGGGCGTCCGGCGACGACGTCCGCTCGAGGTACGCGCGCAGGCGGCCCAGCCACGCGAGCTTGTACGGGTAGCGATCCGACGCCAGGTCCTGGCCGTTCGGCACGTACACGCAGACGACGCGCATGCCGTGCGTCGTCGCCGCGATCGTGCGCGCGTCGCCCTCGCCGGCACCGTCGCCGTCGTGCAGGCCGTCGCCGAAGCCGCGCGCGACGTCGGCGAGCGGCTGCGTCGACGCGATCGCGACGCCATTGTAGGTGCGCTGGCCGAACACCGCGACCTCGTAGCCAGCGCCGCGGAGCAGGTCGAACGGGAACACGGTGTCTTCGACCTTCGTCTCCTGCAGGCACAGGACGTCGGGGCGCTCGTGCTCCAGCCAGGCGCGCAGCCGATCAGTGCGAGCGCGGATCGAGTTGATGTTCCAGGTGGCGAGCTTCACGGAGCCCAGAGGCTACTACCTCGGGAGGATCCTGCTTCCGGGCGGCACGAGATTTTCGTGACGGCGCGCGCGGTCTGCGCAACCGGCGGCGCGGGCGCGCTGTCCGAGAGACCGTGGGAATGAGCGTGGGCGAGGCAGTGTTAGATCGACACGTCCCGTCGAACGTAGAGGGAGAACCATGAGACCTGATCCCGACCTCTCGCTGTGGAGCATCATCGAGCGCCTCCAGCGCCGTCTGGAGCGCCAGGGCATGACCCCCGCCGCCGCCGATCGCGTCCTGGCGATCGCGCTGCGGCAGCTCGCGGCGGGCCGCGCGTAGGCTCGGCTCAGCTCGTTGGTAGCTGCGAGAGCTCGACCTTCGGATCGAGGTACTTCGCCAGCTTGCCCTGGATGTATTCCTTGGCGCGGCCGCGCCACAGGAAGCCCGGATCCTCGCCGCGGAACTGCGCGATGCCGCTCCCGACGGTGAGCTCGCCGTCGATCTTGACGACGAGGTACTTCCCGGTGAACTTCGCCCGCTTGGCGTCAACCCACGTCACCTGGATGCCGTGCTTGTTGCCTAGGTACTGACCGAGGACCTCGAGACGCGAGCGCGCTTCCTCGTCGGAGAGCGCGTACTTAAAATCGATCTCCATCCCTGGAACCGTGGTCTACCACGTTTCAGGGAGCTTCCGGCTCACCGCGTGCCGCGCGATCGAGGGCGCGGCGCTGAGCTTCGGTCAGCTCCTGCTGGCACGTCTCGAAGCCCACGTGATCGGCGGCGGCGTGCAAACATCTACGCACCCGCTCGGTCCACTGCGAATCGGTGCACGCAGTGGCGAGCGAGTCGCGCATCGCGGGCAGCTGTGCGCGGACCGCGCGCCGGCTCACCTCGTCGACGGCTGCTCGGGCGAGGTCCGCCTCGGCGATGGCGAGGAAGTGCGACGCCACCGCCGCGCACGACGGCGCCGCGTCGGAATTTCTCCGGCAGGCGGCCACCGCCAGCGCGGCCACCGCCGCGAGCACCGCGGGGCGCACGAAACGAGGCATCGCAAGCGTTTTCGGCCCGGTGGCAGTGCGTGTCAAGATAGCGGCGATCGTGACTACGCCGCGCGCGCTCCCGCTCGTCGCCGCGGTCCTGGCGGTCGCGATCGTCGCGATCCAGGTGCGCGTGATCGCGGGCGGGCAGACGTGGGATGACGCGCGCTACCACGCCGAGGTGGCGCCGCCGCGGCTCGCGGCCGCTGCGGCCGTGTGGGCCGGCGAGCTGCCGGCGTGGTGGGAGGGCAGCGGTCTCGGTGTGCCGCTCGCCGCCGAGCCGAGCCACGGCGCGATGTACCCGCCCGGCTGGATCGCCGCGACGCCGCGGCTCCTCGATCTGCTCGCGATCGCGCACCTCCTGTGGGGCGCGCTCGGCATCGCCGTGTGGGCGCGGCGGCGGGCGCCCACCGGCGCCCAGGGCGCGAGCGAGCCGGCCGCGCTCGCCGCGGGGCTCCTCGCGGCGACGAGCGGGATCCTCGCGAGCGCCGCGGTGCGGGGCGCCCTGCCGGCGCTCGCGCACCTGCCGTGGATCGGCGTCTGCGCGGCCGCGCTCGCCGCGGCGGAGGATCGCCGCGGCCGCCTGCGCGCCGCGCTCGCGCTCGGCGGCCTGCTCGGGCTGGTCGCGACCGCTGGCGTGCTGGCGGTGCTCGCGCAGGGGCTCGTGCTCGCGCTCGCGCTCGGGGCGCGGCGGCGCGCGTGGCCATGGCTCGGCGCTGCGATCGCCGCGGGGCTCGCGATCGGCGCCGCGCAGTGGCTGCCGGCGCTCGCGCAGCTCGGCGCGGCTTCCGGGGGCGAGGTCTCGGGCCTGCCGCTCGCGCGGCTCGTCGAGCTGATCGTGCCGGGCGCGTTCGGCTCCGCCGATCCGGCGCGCGGCATCCCGGCGCTCGCGGGCGCCTCGCCATGGGCGCCGAGCCTGTTCGCGGGCGCGCCGCTCCTCGCGCTCGGCGCCGTGCGCACGCCGCCGCGCCGCCTGCTCGCCGTGATCGGCGCGTTCGCGGCGCTCGCGCTCGTCGCTGGGCGCGGCGGCTGGCCAGCGTGGCTCGGCGCGCCCGAGCTGCACGTCGCGGCGCTCGTCGTCGTGCTGGCGGTGAACGCCGGCGCGGGGTTCGACGCGCTCATGGCGGGAGATCGGCGCGCGCTGATCGCGCTCGGCGTCGGGGCCGGGTGCGCGGGCGTGGCGCTCGGCGCGCTCGGCGCCCTGCGCGTGCGCCAGCCGGACGCCGAGGCGGCGATCGAGCGCGCGATGCTCGACGGCGCGCTCGGCCTGATCGCGATGCTCCTGGCGCTCGCGCTCGCGTGGCGGGTGCGCGAGCGAGGGGCCGAGCGCGGGACGCCGCTCGTGCTCGTGCTGCTGCTCCTGCCGAGCGCCGGCGCGGCGCCGTCGACCGCGCCGCTCGCCGAGCGCGCGCTCGTCGAGGACGCGCCGGCGTGGGCGCGCGCGGCGGATGCTGCGGCGGCGGACGCTGCGGCGGCGGGCGGCGGCGCGCCGCGGCGCGTGTTCCGGCCGGCGTTCATGCACGATCGGCCCGAGGATCTGGGCGACGCGATCGCGACGCTCGCCGGCGCGTCGGGCTGGCGGTGGGGGCTCGGCGCGGCGCGCAGCGAGGATCCGGCGCGCCCGCGCGCGCACGATCCGACGTGGCTCGCCGCGGCGCGCGACGGCGGCGCGCTGCTCGATCGATTCGGGATCGCGCTCGCGATCCTGCCGGCGACGCTCGTCGTCCCGCGCCATTTCAAGGCGCTCGCGACGCGCGGCGACTGGGCGCTCGTCGCGTTCCCGGCGGCGCCCGCCGCGTCGGTGCTGCGCGGCGCGCTGTGGGCCGAGGCGGACGCCGACGCGCTGGCGCTGTTGTTCCCGCCGAGCCCGCAGGGCGGCAAGCTGCCGCGCGGCACGGTGGTCTTGCGCGGGCGCGGCCCGGCGCGGCCGGATCGCGGCCCGCCGGTGCCGTGCGCGATCCAAAGCTGGCGCGCGGGCGAGCTCGAGCTCGCGTGCGCGGCCGACGCCGACGGCTACGCGGTCGTGTCGTCGGCGAGCGCCGCTGGCTGGCGCGCCGAGGTCGACGGCGCGGCGGTGCCGTGGCTGACCGCCGACGTATTGCGCCGCGCGGTGCCGCTTGGGGCCGGCGCGCACGTCGTGCGCTGGACGTACGAGGCGCCGCTCTCGGCCGCGGGGCTCGGGCTCGGGCTGGCGGGGCTCGCCGGGCTCGCCGCCGGGCTCGGGTATCTGGCGGCGACGCGGCGCAAGGCGTAGGGGCTGGGCTTTGGGGCTTGGGGCTTCGGGAGTTTTTGGCGAGGCTACTCTTCCGGGATCAGCCCGTGCTTTGCGGCCAGCTCGCGGAGCTGCGCCTTCGCGCGCTCGAAGCGCTTGCGGTACGCGGCGGCCCGCTGATCGACGGTGGTCTCGGCGTCGCCTGGCTCGGCCAGCGCGCGCGCGATGTCCTTCCATGACATCGCGCGGTCGAGGCGGAGCACGAGGAGCTCGTGATCGAGCGGATCGAGCGACTCGCGGAGCGCGCGCAGTCCCTGCTTGACCTCGGTGCGCTGGAACGGCGCCGTCGCGCTGCGGCGGGCCTCTGCGATCGAGTCCAAGATCGACAGCGGGAGGTTCCGGTCCGGCCGGCGGCGCGGATCGGCGCGGACCTGGTACAGCGCGTGGCGAAACAGCTGGTACGCCCACGTGCGCAGCGAGGCCTCCCAGCGGAAGCGCGCCAGGTTACGCCAGAGCTGCTCGCTGCCCAGCGCGAACGCCTCGGAGGCCAGGTCGTCGTCGCGCGCGACCGCGCGCAGGAAGCCGTAGATCTCGGGGCCGTAGTGCGCGATCGCGCGCGTGGCCGCCGCGTCGAGCTCGCCGCGCTCGACCAGGCCGCGCACGTCGGCTTCGATGCCGTCCGTGGGGCGAGGACCGGGAGCGCCGTCGCTTTCGGGCACGGCCCACATTATCAGCAGTCCCCTCACGGCAGCTCAATGAGCTCATCGCAGCTCAATGAGCTCATCGCAGCTCGGCGAGCAGGCGATCGATCTCCTCGAGCCGCGCCTGATTCTGCAGCTCGGCGTACCGGGCGCGCGCCTCACCGAGCAGCGCGCGCGCGCGCGCCGGCTCGCGCCGGAGCCCGAGCAGCGCGCGCGCCGCCTCGAGCCGCGCCCACGCGCCCGTCTGGCTCTCCCGGGTCTCCGTCTGGGGCATCGCCAGGACCTCGGTCGCGGCCGCGAGCGCCTCGGCGAAGCTCCCGCGCACGTTCTGGATGAGCGCGACGTGCGTCAGCGCGAGGCCGTGCCGCCGCGAGCCCGGCTGGCGCCTCGCATAGATCTCGGCGCACCGCCGCGCCGAGGCCAGCGCGTCCTCGAGCTTGCCCGCCTGGCGCTCGGCGACCGCGAGGTTGTAGAGGCTCGCGGCGATCTCGTCGTGATCGGGGCCGAGCATCTTCGTCTGCACCGCGATCGCCCTGCGCAGGAGCACGGCCGCCTGGTCGTGCTCGCCGCGATCGGAGTGGACGAGCGCCAGGTTCAGATCGACGAGGGCGACGTCCGGGTGCTCCGCGCCGACGCTCGCGACCCAGATCTTGCGCGCGCGCTCGAGGTGGACCGCCGCGGCCGGATCCTTCGCCTCGAGCAGCGCCACACCGAGGCTCTGCTCTGCGCGCGCGACCGCCGCGGTGTCCTCACCGCCGGCCCGCTCGAGGATCTCCTGGGCCTCCAGGGCCGCCGCGCGCGCCTCCAGCTCCTTCTCGGCGTTGCTCAGGATCGAGGCGTACTGGATCGCCAGCTCGGCGACTCGCGGGTGGCGCGCCCCGAGGAGGCTCCGGTGGGTCTCGAGGGCGCCCGCCAGCTCGGCGAGCGCCTCGGGCGTGCGGCCGAGCTTGTCGTGGAGCCGCGCGCGCACCGCCGCGAGCTGCGCGAGGCGCAGCTCGTCGCCCTGGGCGAGCAGCTCCGCGCGCTCGGCCTGCTGGAGCCCGCCCGGGGCGTCGCCCACGGCCGCGAGCGCGGTCGCGGCCGTCAGCTGGAGATCGAACACCGGCCCTGGGAGCAGCGCCCGGTGCCGCTCGGCCTCGGCGAGGCCGTCCCGGATCCAGCGCTGCGCCGCGGCGGCGTCGCGGCGCGTGCCCGCCAGCTCGATCAGCGAGCGCGCGGCCCGGATCACGAGCGCGCCGTCGCCCTGTCCGCGGGCGCCCAGGTAGACCTCGGCGAGCAGCGCCTCCGCCTCCGCCAGCCGGTTCTCGTGGAGCGCGATCGCGCCGCGCAGATGATCCAGCCGCAGCGCGACCGCCGGCTCGGTCCGGACCGGCGAGGCCGCGAGCTCGCCCTGGATCGCGCGCGCCTCCCGGAGCTGGCGGAGGTCGGCCAGGATCGCCGCGGCGTCGAGGCGCGCGCGCGCCGCCACGATCTGATCGAGCCGCGCCGGATCCGTCGCCAGCGGACGCCAGCCTGCGAGCAGCGTCGGCTCCGCGCACGGCGCGAGCGCCGGCAGCTCTGTCACGATCTGGACCAGGTTCGACGTCTGCGACGTGGCGCCCGGCGCCGCGACGAACAGCTCGCGCGACGTCCGCGCGACGTACCCCAGGCACTCGCGCCCGGCGGCGGCGAGCTGCGCCGTCCACTGTCCGCGCGCCCGCTCCCGGCAGATCTGTCGCGCCAGCTCGCGGTACGTGCCGCGGTGCTGCTCGGCTGCGCGCGTGATCCGGCCGATCTCGTCGTCGGCGTCCGGCCGCCCGGCCGCGCGGACCGCGCCCGCCGCCGCGTCGATCAGCGAGGCCGGCAAGAGCTCGTCGATCTCGCGCCCTGCCGCCTGGCACGCAGCGGCCGGATCGGCGCGCGGCCACGCGAGCCACGTCACCGCGGCCGCTGCTGTCACCGCCGCGCCTGCGCCCACGGCGATCACGCGCGGGCGGCGCTGGGCAGCGCGCAGCTGCACGAGCACCGCGCGCAGCGACGGCCAGCGATCGCGCGGATCGACCGCCATGCCGCGCGCCAGCACGCGCCGCAGCCGCGCCGGCACGCGCCGCTTGCCCGGCCGCAGCGCGCCGCGCGTGATCGCGTCGTGCAGCGCCTCGATCGTGCCGCCCTGGAACGGCCGCTCACCGGACAGGGCCTCCCACGCCACGACGCAGAACGCGAACTGATCCGTGCGCGCGTCGAGGTCGCGGCCCTCGATCTGCTCGGGCGCCATGTACGCCGGCGTGCCGACGATCTCCCCGGCGAGCGTGCCGGTGGCCTCGCGCGCCTCGGGCCCCGTAGACACCGGAGCGCCGTCCGCGCGCGGGCCCGGGCGCGGCCGCGGCAGCGCGAGCGAGACCTGCGCGAGGCCGAAGTCGCCGATCCGCGCGCGGCCGTCCGCTCCGACGAAGATGTTGTCCGGCTTGACGTCGCGGTGGACGAGCCCCGCGTCGTGCGCGGCCGCCAGGCCCTCGCCTACGGCCAGGAGCACCGCGAGGAGCTCGCGCGCGGTTCGTGCGCTCGCGCGCGCGCGCTCGCCCAGGTACGCGCGCAGCGTGGCCCCGCGGACGTACTCCATCGCGACGAACGGGCGGCCGTCGAGCTCGCCCACCTCGAACACCGTGACGACGTTCGGGTGCGCGAGCCTGGCCATCGCGATCGCCTCGCGGTGCAGCCGGCCCGCCCCGCGGCTCGTGCGGTGGAGCTTGAGCGCGACGTCGCGATCGAGCCGCGTGTCGCGCGCCAGGTAGACCGTGCCCATGCCGCCCGCGCCGAGCACCCGCTCGATCACGTAGTGCTCGGCCACCACCGTGCCCGGATCGAGCGCCGGGTAGGTCGGCGGCGCCGCCACCGCCTCGTGCAGCATCGCCTCGAGCGAGTCCGCGGCCGCGTCCGGCGCCGCCGACAGATCCAGCGCGAGGTCGTCTCCGTCCTCGTCCTCGTCTCGATCCGCTGCGGGATCGCTGCTGCCGCGGCGCGACACGCGCCCAGCATATCGGGCGGTGTATCGTCGGTGCCATGGATCAACGCCTCGAGGACGCACGCGCCGCCGTGCAGCGCAGGATGCCCGAGCTGTGGTCGCTGGTGCAGGCGTGGGTCGAGATCGAGTCGTTCACCGCCGATCACGCCGGGTGCGAGCGGATGGTGACCGCGCTCCTCGATGCGTTCGCGCTCCCCGGCTTCGCGCCGCGCCGCGTTCCCGGCGACGGCGCCGCCGGCCACGTCGTGGCGACCACGCCCGCGTTCGCCGCGCAGGGCGGCACGCTGCTCGTCGGGCACCACGACACCGTGTTCCCGCCCGGCACGTTCGTCGGGTTCCGCCGCGACGAGACGAAGGCGTACGGGCCCGGCGTCCTCGACATGAAGGGCGGCCTGGCGATCATCCGCACCGCGCTCGCGGCGCTGTCGGACCTGGGCCTCCTGGCCCGCCTGCCGCTCGCGTTCGTCTCGGTGTCCGACGAGGAGATCGGGTCAGTCGACGGCCGCCGCGTGATCGAGGAGCTCGCGCGCGGCGCCGCTGGCGGGCTCGTGTTCGAGGCCGGCCGGATGAACGACGCGATCGTCACGCAGCGCAAGGGCACCGGCAAGCTGAAGGTCACCGCGCGCGGCAAGGCCGCCCACGCCGGCAACGACCTCGCGTCCGGGATCAACGCGATCTGGGTGCTCGCGCGCTTCATTGACGGCGTGCAGCGCCTGTCCGAGGGCGGGACCACCGTCAACGTCGGCCTCGTGCGCGGCGGGACCAGCGCGAACACCGTCCCCGCCGAGGCCGTGTGCGAGATCGATCTGCGCGTCGTGCGCGGCGGCGATGCCGAGCGCCTGCTCGTCGCCGCCGATCAGCTGGCGCGCCAGCTCGCCGACGAGACCGGCGCGAAGCTCACGCTCGAGGGCGGGATCCGGCGCCAGCCGCTCGAGCGGCTCCCCGGCACGCCCGCGATCCTCGAGCGCTACGCCGCCGCCGCGCGCGCCGAGGGCCTCGGCGGCGACGAGGCGGCGCTGATGGGCGGCGGCTCCGACGCGAACACGCTCGCCGCGATCGGCGTGCCGGCGATCGACGGCCTGGGGCCGCGCGGCCGCGGCTTCCACACGCACGACGAGTTCGCCGAGCTCGCCACGTTCGAGCCGCGCGTCATGGCGCTCGTGCGCTACCTGCTCGGGCTGGCCCCGGCCGCGTAGCGCCCGCGGCTACAGCGGGGTACGCAGCGCCGCGGCGATCGTCGCGCGCAGGTAGCGCGCCGCCAGCGCCGTCGTCTGCTCGGCGCTGCCGGCGGCCCGGCCCAGCGGCGGCGCCACCTCCATGATGTCGCCGCCGAGGAGGCCGATCTCGGCGCCCAGCCGCCGGATCAGCTCGAGCAGCCACGCTGGCTCGAGCCCCGCCGGCTCGGGCGTCCCGGTCGCGTCGGCGAACTGCTCGTCGGTGCCGTCGATGTCGTTCGAGAAGTACACCGCCGTCGCGCCCACCCGCTTGAGGTGCGCGATCACCTCGTCGAGCGACTCCTGGGGCCGGCGGCGGCACTCCTCGGCCCAGAACTGCCGCACGCCGAGCGAGCCTTCCCAGTGGCCGCGGTCCTTGCCCGACGCGCGCACGCCCACCTGCACCATCCGGCCGTCGCGCTGCAACAGCTCGTTGGCGTGATACGACCACGTCGCGAAGCAGTACTTCACGCCGAGCCGGTGCTCGAGCAGGTCGGTGTGCGCGTCCGGCTGGACGATCGCCCAGCGATCCGTGCGGGCGCGCGCGAGCGCCGCCACGACCGGCCACGCCGTGGAGTGATCGCCGCCCATCACGAACGGCGCGATCCCCGGGTTCTGCGCGAGCACCAGATCGAGCGCGCGCTCGGCGATCGACAGCGGCGAGACCGGTAGCTCGGCGTCCGGCGTGGTCGCGTCTGTCGTCGCGTCTGTCGTCGCGTCTGTCGTCGCGTCTGTCGTCGCGTCCGCCGCCCGGTACAGCGTCGGGTACAGCGCGCGGTGCGTCGCGCGCCGCTGCGCGTCGGACAGCATGTCGTCGTGCAGGAGCTGCGGCACCACGAACACGTCGCCGATGTCGATCACGCCGGCCGCCTCGCAGCGCGCCGTCCAGTCGGGGCTCTCCGCGAGCAGCGCTTCGCGGATCGCCTGCGGCCCCATGTTCGCGCCGCGCACGAAGCCCGCGCCCACGTCCGACGGGATCCCGAGGATCACGCCGCGCGCCGACGGGATCCGCTCGAGCCGGGCGAGGAACTGTGCGCGGACCGCCTCGTCGCTATCGACGCCGTAGAGCCGGCGCTGGAGCTGTGCCTGGGCCTGCCGGCCCGTGGACACCAGGTGGACGCCGCCCGCGGCGGGTCGCAGGAGCAGCGCGAGCTCGTCGCGCCAGGTCAGCGTCATGGCCATGACCGGAAGATGCCAGAACCGCGGCCGGCGCGAGCGTCACGTCCGCCGCGATAGCTTGCGGCGGGGCAGCTTCTCCTGGACGACCCGGCCGAGGTGCGCCTGCTCCCCCTCGGTCAGCGCGGAGGCGTCGAGCTCGGCGAGCTCGGCGTGGATCCGCGCGAGCCGCTCGAGGAGCGCCGCCGCGTCCGCGCCCGCCTCCTTCGCCAGCCGCGCGGACCGTCGTGCGTCCTCGCCGGACTCGCGCGAGATCCGCAGCGCATCGTCCGGGAGGCCCGCGGCCTGGAACAGCTCGATCGCGTCGGCCCAGCGCTGCTGGCGCTCGGCGAGCCGCGCGCGCAGCTCGGCCGGCGGCTCTTGCATGCTCTCGAGCGCGCGCTCCGCCAGCCGCGTCGCGCCCGGGCCCGGCGCGGCCGCCAGCGCCCAGCGGGCCGCGCGCGCGACGAGCTCCTGCCGCGCCGCCGCCAGATCCGGGTGGCGGGCCGCCGCGCCGCCGATCGCCGCGAGCTCGTCGAGCAGCCGGCCCCAGCCGAGCAGATCGTAGCCGGCGGCGTCCGCGCTCGCGTTCGTCACGAACAGGCGCAGGGTCGCCAGCGCCTCCGCGGCGCCCGGTGCCGCTGGATCCAGCGCGCGCTGCGCGATCCGCGCGAGCCCGCTCTTGACGGTCGCGTGATCGGGGGAGAGCGCGTCTCGCGCGTCCAGGCTGAGCCGCGCGAGCTCCTTCTCGTGCGCGTGGTTGAACGCGGCGTTCGCGCGCGCCAGCAGCGCCGCGATCTCGGCGCGGGGCCGTACCCCGAGCGTCGCGACGCGCAGGAGCGCGCGACCGTGCGCGAGGTACACCTCCTGGCGGAGGCGGCCCTGGACCGCGCCGGCCCGGTTCGAGTCGCCCAGCCACTCCCGCGCGCGCTCGGCGATCCGGAGCCCCGTGATCGGATCGTCCGCGAAGGTGCGCTCGTGCTCGGCGAGCAGCTCTGTCACGAGCTCGGTCCGATCCGCAGTGTCGACATCGACCAGCGCCTCGAGCCGATCGATCGAGGCATCTGTGACGACGCCCTCGAACAGCTCGTGCTCGCCTCCGCACAGCGCTGCGAGGCGGCGGCGCGCCGGCTCGTCGAGCTCTCGCTCGACGAAGACGAGCACCTCGGTCGAGCGGCTGATCGCGACCCGGATCGAGTCCACGCGGATCCGGTTCTCGATCTCGACGACCGCCTCCTCGCCCCTCGAGGACGTCGCGGTCGACCACACCTGGTGGGCGACCCGGCCGGCGTCGAGGACGAACACGACGCGGAAGTCCAGCCCCTTGGCCTCCGGGGCGCCGAGCGAGAGGAGCACGCCCGCGCGGTCCGCGGCCTCCCGGACGTCGCGCGGGACGCTGATGCCCGCGTACACGAGGGCGGCGCCCGGGATCTTCGCGATCGCGGCGAACACCGGATCGAGATCCTGCCTGGCGTCGACCCACAGGACCGAGCCGACCGCCGACTCGTCGACTTCGGCCTCGGCGTAGCCGCGCGGGCGCTGGGACTTCCCGAACGCCTTGTAGAGGTCCCACGACCGGTTGACGACGCGGGTCAACGTCCTCGGTGAGCGCACGTTGCCCGGGAGCTGGAACTCCTCGGGCGCGGTCAGGAGCAGGGCGATCAGATCCTTCAGCTCGCCCCAGTCAAAGTCCGTGGCCCGCACCGTCTGGCCCTCGTCGCCGGCGGCGTGGAACGCGGGGCGTATCCCCGCCCCGCGCGCGGCGGCGTGCACCACGAGCACGCAGACCAGCGCCTCGACGAGCGTCAGGTCCTGGACCTCGTCGACGAGGACAGCGCCGAGGGTGCGCAGCTCCTCGGGCAGCGCCTCGGCGCCGCGCGCGATGAGCGCGCCAGCGATCGCGGCCGCGCGCTCCAGATCGCCGAACAAGCGGCGGCGGCTCTCTTCCGGCAGCGCGTCGGCGGCGCGCAGCGCGGCTTCGACCGACGCCTCGCCGAGCACCTCCGTGCGACGCTCGCGATAGGACCGCTTGCGCGAGGCTTCGTCCACGCTGGCGCTCGTGCCGCGGAGCTCGATCGGCAGCGCGCGGCCCCAGTAGTGCGCGCGGAGCTCGGCGTAGAGCGCCGTCATGCGGTTGCGCCACGGGCCCAGGCGCGGGAGCTCGCCCCCGAGCGCCTCGGCGAGGGCCGAGGCAGCCTCCTCGGCCGGCGGCGGCGGCGTCCAGCCCGGATCGAGCGCGCGGAGCAGCTGTTCGTGGGTCCACGCCTGGAACGCGAGGTCCGTCGGGGCGTACGTGCGGAGCCAGCGCTCGGCCTCGTCGCGCTGCGCCGCGCCGAAGGTGAGGAACAAGAGCCGCCCTTCCTGGCGGCGGGCGCGCTCGAGCTGGAGCGTGGTCTTCCCCGCGCCTGGGTGGCCCTTCGTGATGGACGCGAACGCGGCGCTCTGGAACGCGTCGCGCTGCTCCTGGGAGAGGACGTCCGCCTCGGCCGCGTCGCTCTCGAACATCTCCACGTATTCGCGCGCGTCGAAGATCAGGTAGTCATCGGGCGATCCGCCGTCGAAGACGTCCTTGGTCGCGTCGTGGTGCCGGACGGCGCGGACCGCGACGTCGCCGCGCTCCAGCGCCAGCCCCTGAACGGGCCGCTGGCCCTGGAGGGCGTGCCACAGGTAATAGTGATGGCCGCCGTTGTCGCCGAGCGGCGCGCGCAACCAGCCCGTGTTCGCGCCGCGCGTGCTCTTTACCCGGCGCTGCGAGCGGCCCCCCACCAGCATCTCGCGCAGGAGGCGCTTCACGCTCGCCTTGAGCCGGCGCTCTTCGCGCGGATTCTCGAGGAACTTGACGATGTCCACGTGCAGGTGAATGCGGTGCTCACCGCCCGATCGCGGCAGGTGCGCGGTGACGCTCTGGAGCGCGGCGGGCAGGGACGCCGCGCTCTCTGGCGGGGGCCGGTAGTCGACGACGGAGATGACGTCTTCTCCGCGCGAGCGGCGCTCGCGGACGTGCTCCCCGATGTGCTCGTCGACGTAGCGGACGTGCTCGGAGGCCAGCGTCTTGCCAGGCGGCCTGAAGTCCTGGTCCGGAAACCCGCGGCGCAGGAGCGCTTTGACGCTCCCGACGCCTACACGATGCTTGTCCGCGAGCTCCTCGGTCGTCATGCCGGTCGTGAAAAAGGGGGAGGAACCCTAGTAGGTTTGCTCAGTCGAGGCAACGGCGATGATCGGCTGCGAGCTAGACTCGCCCGATGGTGCTCGAGCCTTCGCTCGCGATCGGCCTGTTCGCGACCCCGATCGTGGTCCTCGATCTGCCCGGGATGGATGCCGTCAACGCCGAGCTCGCGGCGGCGCTCCTCGCCGAGGAGACCACCGTGCCGAGCTGGCACCGCGCCAACGTCGGCGGCTGGCACTCGGTGCCCGATCTGAGCCAGCGCTCGCAGCCGTGCTTCCGCACGCTCATGCGCGCCGTGGTCGATCAGGTCACGGGCGTCGTCCGCGCGCTCGCCTCCGACATGGGCGTCGGCCAGGTGCCGCCGTTCCGCTACGGCGTGACCGCCTGGGGCATGATCCTGCGCGACGGCCATTACGTCACCGTCCACGATCACGGCGACGTGCACTGGTCGGTCGCGTACTACGTCGACGCTGGCGACGAGGCGCGCGATCCGTCGGGGCGGCTCGCGTTCATCGATCCGCGCCGGAGCGGGCGCTCGATCCCCGAGCTGGAGCTGTTCCCGTCGAGCTTCGATATCCAGCCGCGCACGAGCGCGCTCGTGATCTTCCCCGGCTGGCTGCAGCACCACGTGCACCCGTACCGCGGGCAGCGGCCGCGGATCTGCATCTCGTGCAACCTGACGATGGACGTCGTCCGCTGACGCGGCCGAAGTCTTCGGTCGCGGGGGCGCCGCGAAGTGTTCGGCCGGCCGACAACGATTCGGGTTACGGAAACAGTTCCGCTCGAGATCCGCGGACGCCCGGCGCGCTCCGCGCGAGACATGTCGGTACATCGCGCCGGCTGGCTCGCTCGGCTGGATTGCTCGGCTGGATCGCTCGGCGTTGTCGCTCGGCGTGCCGGGGAAGCCGCCAGCTGCGCCTCACGGAGCAGCGCTTCCCTCGAGGACGTGGAGGCTAGCTCGCGCTCGGCGGCCGGTCCTCCGGCTCACAGATCCGATCCAGCGTCTCCCGTGACGAGCGCTCCCGCCCCTTGGCGATCGCCCACACCACCTCGCAGATCTTGCGGTTGACCGGCGTCGGCACGCCGCGCTGTGCGCTGCGCGTCACGACTTCGCCGTTCAGGAAGTCGATGGCCGGGGTTCGCCCGCGCTCGATCGCCGCGAGCATCGACGAGCGCATCCGGCGGTAGCGCAGGCCCACCGCGAGCAGGAGCGCGTGCTTCGCCGTGAGGCTCACCGACGCCGCCGCGGCCCGGTCGGCGTCGGACAGCGCGATCCACTCGAGGTCGAGCGTGCCCGCCACCTTCTCGAGCTGGACGCCCTCGGCGCGCGCGACCGCCACCGCCTCGGTCATGATCTCGAGCCCCAGCCGCCGGTAGCGGCGCACCCGCACGAGCGGCCCCAGCCGCTCGCCCGCGATCGTGCCCAGCGCCGAGACCGCGCAGTTGAGCGCCAGCTTGCTCCACCGCGCGCCTCGCAGGTTGTGCGTCAGCGTCGTCGGGCCGATCGCCTCGAGCAGCTCGGCCACCCGCCGCACGTCCGCGTCGGGCGCGCCCGCCAGCCCGCCGATCTGGAAGCCGCCTGCCGCCGTCCGCTCGTAGCGGCCCGGCTCGGGCATCGACGCGCCCCACGCCACGATCGCGCCGATCACCCGCGCCTCGCCGGCGATCGCGGCCACGCGCTCCTCGCACAGCCCGTTCTGCAGCACCACCACCCGGGCGTCGTCGGCCAGGTGGGGGAGGGCCGCGCGCGCGGCGTCCTCGACGTTCGGCGGCTGGGTCGCCAGGATGCACAGGTCGTAGCGGCCCTCGGGCGCGGGCGCGATCCGCCCGCGGACGGCGCGCTCCTCGCCGTCGTCGACGATCCGGTACCCCGTCCGGTCCACCGCGGACCGGATCTGCGCGTTCGTCGACACCGCGGTGACGTCCCGGCCCACCTCCGTGAGCGTGGCCGCGACGATCCCGCCGATCCCACCCGCGCCCATGACGAGGATCCTCGGCTCCGGGTTCATCGCGCTTCAATATCCCACCCAACTTTGGGGATTCCGACGGGAGGGGATACAATTTCCCGAGCCTGATGCAGATCACGTTCTGGGGGGTCCGCGGCAGTTACCCGGTGCCTGGCGCGGCCACCGTGCGGTACGGCGGCCAGACGTCGTGCGTCGAGGTCCGCGCCGCGGCCGGCGAGGCGCTGATCGTCGACGCCGGCACCGGCATGCGCGCCCTCGGGAACAAGCTCCTGCAGGAGGCCACGCAGGCGCAGCACCACCACGTGCTGCTCTCGCACGTGCACTGGGACCACATCCAGGGCCTGCCGTTCTTCTCGCCCGTCTACATCGCCGGGACGCGGGTCTCCATCTACGCGCTGCTCACCGCCGCTGACGAGCTGCACCAGGTGATCGGCGGGATCACGCGCCACGAGTTCTTCCCGATGTCGCTCGAGGCGGTGCCTGCTCAGTTCGAGTTCCACCAGGTCGAGCCCGGCGTGGACTTCGACATCGGCGCGTTCCATGTCATGCCGATCGCGCTCAATCACCCGTTCGGCTCCGTCGGCTACCGCGTCGACGCCGACGGCTCGTCGTGGGCGTACATCGCCGATACCGCGCCCTTCGATCGGGTGCTGCACAAGCAGCACTTCCTCGCCGGCCCCGAGGCCCTGAGCGAGGACGACCGGCTCGCGCTCGGCGCGATGCGCGACGCGCTGATCTTGCGCCTCCAGGGCGTCGACACCGTCGTCTACGACACGCACTTCACCGAGGAGGAGTACCGCCGCTTCCCGCACTACGGCCACTCGACGCCCGACCAGGCGCTCGAGATCTGCGTCGCCGCGAGGGTGCGCCGCCTCGTGCTCTACCACCACGCGCCGTCGCACGGCGATGACCAGATGGATCGGCTCGCCGCCGAGTACCTGCGGAAGGGCGCCGGCGTCGGCGTCGAGGTGCTGACCTCGTTCGAGGGCATGACGCTCCCGATCGGGCCGGACGCCGAGAGGCAGCTCGCTTGAAGATCCGCTTCTGGGGCGTGCGCGGCTCGTTCGCGATGACAGGGCGAGACTTCCTCCGCTACGGCGGCAACACCACCTCCGTCGAGCTCGTCACCGACGCTGGCGAGCGGCTGCTGATCGACCTGGGCACCGGCGCGACCGAGCTCGCCAAGCAGCTCATGGCCGCCGAGTTCGGCGGCGGCAAGGGCAAGCTGCCGATCCTGCTCACGCATACGCACCTCGATCACATCCAGGGCCTGCCGTTCTTCACGCCGTTCTTCATCAAGGGGAACGAGATCCGGATCCTCGGCGCGAACCCCACGCTGGGCAGCTCGCTCGAGGCCACGCTGCAGAACCAGCTCTCGCCGCACTACAGCCCGCTGAACGGCCTCGAGAACCTCGCGGCAGGCGTGTCGATCGAGGCGATCACGGCCGGCGAGGCGATCGCCGTGCCTGGCTTCGAGATCCTCACCGCGGCCGTACCGCACGGCTCGATGTGGACCACCGCCTACCGGATCACCGCGGACGGCAAGACCGTGGCGTACCTGTCCGACGTCGAGTACCCATCGATCGATGCGCCGCTCGAGTCCGCGCTCGCGCTGGCGCGCGACGCGGACCTCGTGATCCACGACGCGATGCACGCCGATCACGACTATGAGCTACGTCGCGGCTGGGGCCACTCCCCGGCGCGCGCGGGGGTGGTGGTGGCCGAGCAGGCGGGAGCGAAGAAGCTCGCGCTGTTTCACCACAGCCCAGATGCGACCGACGATATGATCGACGAGGTCGTGGCGCGTACGGCGGCGCGCTCCGCCGTGCCCGTATTCGCCGCTGCCGAGGGGAGCTATCTAGAGGTATGAGCGATCGAAACGAGCCAGGCGATCGAACGGGCCTGCGAGACGGAATGGACCGACCGGACGAAGCCGCGCTGCAGGAGCTCGGCGAGAACACCACCAACGCCGCCCACGCGTGGGCCGGCGCGCAGGACTTCCTCGCGCGAGGCCTCAAGGTCTGGACCCGGCGCGCGGTCGGCGACGATCAGCCCACCGCGGTCCGCGCCGCGCTGGCCGCGTGCAAGCTCGTGACGCCGCACTACCCCGAGGAAGCGCCCGAGCTCCACGCGCCGCGCCGCTACATCGATGACATGGTAGCCGCGATCGACCGCTGGCTCGCCGAGCCCACCCGCGAGAACCAGGAGCGCGTGCGCTCGATGCTCGATGTCACGCGCGATCGCCACGCCTGGCAGGACGAGCACGACCTCGATCACTTCTGGACGCTCGAGGCCGTCGACCACGCTTCGCTTGCGGTGTGGTCGGGCGAGCGGTCATCTTACATCGTGCCGCTCGACTTCACGACCAGCGCGGCGAGGAGCGTCGCCTGCGTCTTCCACGCGCTCGTGACTCGCGGTGAGCCGAAGGACCGCGTGATCGCCGCGGTCGTCGATGCTGTCCTGAGCGCCCGCGGGTAGACGGGCGGCAGGCGGGCGGCGGGCGGGTGGCAGGCGCACGGCAGGCGCGCGGGCGCGCGCGGCAGCCTCAGGGCGGTCGCTCTGTAGAGTCAGCGGGCGTAGGCGTACTTGGCTCCGGCGCCCACGTGGGACGGGCTGCTGTGGCGCGAGTCGCCGTAGGGCTGGCGGTTGTGGGCTCGGGTGTGAAGTCGGGCGTGGAGTCGCCGGCCTGCGGCGACACGGCCGCTCGCGCGGGTTGAGTCAGGTGCGTCGACTCGGTGGCAGTATTGAGAGTGGCAGTATTGAGAGTGGCAGTATCGAGAGTGGCAGTATCGAGAGTGGCAGTATCGAGAGTGGTAAGGTCCGCGGTGCTGCAAGCTAGGCTCGGCTTCGGCGCCCACGTGGGACGGACTTCTGTGGAATAGGCCGCTGTGGAGTTGTCCGCCGCGGAGCCGACCGCCATGAGCTCGGCTGCCGTGAGACCGACCGTCATGGGCTCGGCAGTCATGGGTCCGGCAGTCATGGGCGCGGCAGTCATGGGCCCGGCAGTCATGGGCCCGGCAGTCATGGGTCCGGCTGCCGTGAGACCGATCGTCATGGGCGCGGCAGTCATGGGCCCGGCAGTCATGGGCCCGGCAGTCATGGGCCCGACCGCCGTGGGCCCGGCAGTCATGGTCCCGGCCGCCGTGGGCCCGGCAGTCATGGTCCCGGCCGCCGTGGTATCGACTGCCGCGGGATC
>Ga0247790_10000207_pt1 | contig 29447 bp, 19 predicted proteins | sample UWRJS171409R4_FD_179913 | JGI IMG/M metagenome (GOLD analysis project Ga0247790, IMG submission 179913) | Soil microbial communities from Arlington Agricultural Research Station in Wisconsin, United States - UWRJ-S171-409R-4 | ecosystem: Environmental > Terrestrial > Soil > Agricultural land...
AGGCCTGGCTGTTTGTCGGCAGCGACGACCACGCCCAGGCCGCCGGCAACCTCCTCACGCTGATCGCCTCCGCACGCCTGCACAAGCTCGATCCCGAGGCCTACTTGCGCGACCTGTTCCGGGTCCTTCCGCAGTGGCCACGGGACCGCTACATCGAGCTCGCGCCCAAGTACTGGCTCGCAACGCGCGCGCGCCTGGACGCCGCCCAGCTCGCGGCCGAGGTCGGCTGGCTCACGATCCCGCCGCCCCCGACGCAGTAGGCGGTCACGTACCGAGCGAGCTGGCGTCGTCACGTTTCGAACGTGCCATCCCGCCACGCTGCGCACCAGAACGTGGTCCGTGCAGCGGATACAGCTACCTGGCAGCCGCGAGCCCACCGCTCGTCGTCGATGTCGCTCCTCTTCGCGTCGTCGCGCGGCTCGAGGGCCACACCGGCCAGGTGTTCTCGGCCCGCTGGATCGCTCAGGGCCGGATCCTGACGGCGGGCGCCGATGGGACGGCCCGCGTCTGGAACGGGGCGACGGGAACGTTGCTCCAGACATATCAGGGATGGCCCGGCTTCCTTGCCGACGCGATCCTCGCGCCGGACGACCTCGTAATCGGCGGCGACGCCGACGGCTCGCTGCGATTCTGGGACGCGGCGAGCGGCGCCAAGCTCTGGACGTTGCCGGCGCACAAGTCTGCCGTGATCGGCGTACACCTCGAAGGAGTCGATATCGTGACGCGCGGATTCGCCGGGGAAATCTCGCGCTGGAGGCTGCCGCACTCCGGGGCGGTCATGGAAGCCTGCGCCCATCATTCCCCCTGCGCTATCGTGCCGTGATGAAGATCGCGCGCCATCGGCGGACAGGAAACGGACCCGCCGATGCTTACTGCCTGATCTCTGCCTTCATCGTCGCTCAAGACAGACAGTCGGCGTAGTGCTCATGGTAAGCAGCGAACTCTGAGCGCTCAGCAGCGTCGCACTTTCCCAAGGCGTCGCGCTCGCCCACAGGGGTCCTCGTGGTTATCGGTGCCGTGCTCGCTCTGCTTGAAGCCCGATCTCACCGCTCTACGCGCGGCTGAGCTGAATATGTGCCAATCGTAGATCGTGTGCTGTGAGAGCCCTGTGAGAGCTTTGGGCTTGTTCAGGTAGTCTTTTATCTGATTTTGCAGCTGTTCTTTCATTTTGCAGTTCGCGTACACCGCGTGAATGTGGGGAGCCTTATCGCTAGGCCATTCATCCTTGCCGGGCAGGCGGTACCAAGCGGCGAAGCCATGCTTCCCGAGCTTCTCGAGCCGACGGTGGATCTGCAAATTGGACAGATGTTCGGTCTTCAGGTCGACCGCTGCCGTGTACTCATGGTTCTGAAAAATGCCGTCTGCGTGGTGATAGCCCGCCGAATCATCGGCGTCGCCGATCGTTTGGCTGATCTCTGCCGCAGTTACTCCTATATCGCGTAACGCAGCCGACGCGCGCGGGTGGAGGCCCGCCATAAGGAGCCGTCGCCGGTTCGCGACGGAGACGAACACATCTTCATCATCGAACGCTGCGGCGCCGTAGAATGCGAACGCGTCAGCCCCGTTTTCATCGATCCAGTCGTTGTCATCCAATTCCGACTCGTCGATCGGCTCGTCGGACGAAGCCTCAATGCCGCAGGCGGCCAGCGGCAAGTACAGCGCAATCACGATAGCAACAAATCTCGTGCAGGACATTGTAGCCTCCTCGTGTGCGTGGTGAGCGGCCGTGCCGTTCATGGAGGCTTATACACCAGCTGTTGCGACTCAAATGCAAAAAAAAGGCTGTGCGTTAATGCCTCAGTAATGGGAGTCGGTATATGTGTTCCAAGAGGGCCGAATTCGCTGAAGAACGTTGCTCCAAGCTAATATCACTTCAAAGACTTGAGCCCTTCCTTCCTACCTGTGGATGGTGGGGCATATAGACGACCGTGCCGCCATCGCTCGCCGCTGGGGCTGCGTGGCCAGGTGGGTCCAGATCCTGCCGCGGCCCGCGCCTCTGCTACGCCGCCGGGTGGGTCACGATCCCGCCGCGAGGGGGGGCCGCCCTAAGCTGCCGCTGAAGCAGGGGGAATGACAGCGCGAGCCCTCCCCGGCGAATCCGCGCGTCACCAGCGCGTCACCAGGTCGACGCCTTCGAGGCACGCCGATCACGGCGGAGCCGCCGCCGAGCACCAGCGTTGCGATCGTGGGCCGTGTCCCAGCGTCGGCCGGCAGCGCGCCGTAACGATTCAACATAGATAGGTGGCTCTCACTGACGATCGCAGAAGGATGCGGTGATGCTTCAACAGCACTCTTTAGGGACACATGGGCGTATACACACATCTATATGCTCCACCATCCACAGATAGGAAGGAGGGGCTCAAGTTTTTGAAGTGATATTAGCTTGGAGCAACGTTCTTCAGCGAATTCGGCCCTCTTGGAACACATATACCGACTCCCATTACTGAGGCATTAACGCACAGCCTTTTTTTTGCATTTGAGTCGCAACAGCTGGTGTATAAGCCTCCATGAACGGCACGGCCGCTCACCACGCACACGAGGAGGCTACAATGTCCTGCACGAGATATGTTGCTATCGTGATTGCGCTGTACTTGCCGCTGGCCGCCTGCGGCATTGAGGCTTCGTCCGACGAGCCGATCGACGAGTCGGAATTGGATGACAACCTCGAAGAGGCGGACGCGACACTCGCGGAGGAAGAGGCGGACGCGACACTCCCGGAGGTGGACACAGAACTTGGCGGCGACGAGGACTACCTTGAAGAAGCGGACGCGGCACCCGCGGCCTCCTCAATGACATACGCAACAGCCAACATTGGGCGCGATTACGGCCAGCGAACCCAGAAGATGGAGTCGGCCATCTCCAACATTGGAAGGGTGGTCGGCCGCAAAAGTGGGCCCAAGTTCATCGGTTGGCAGGAGATTGCCGAGCTAGACGACTGCGGGGACGACTGCGAAATCGATGCGATTCAAAAGCGTTTCAAGCCCGAGAATGGATGGGAGACCAACCGCCCACTGGGACGGAGGCCCGACGGCCATTGGGAGCTAGTCAAGGTTCCCATCACCTCCGAGGGGGCCAATGACAACAGCTCGACCCGCGCCGTCTTTGCGTCGCCAGGCTGGGGAGGGGTGAGTTTTACGCGATTCATCACGATCGCCCGTTACCCATCCCGTAATGTTACGGTCCTCAATACCCACTTCATTTTTGGAGCGTGGACCTGCGAACGCGGAGCCCTACGTCGTGACTACAAAAAACGTCGTGACTACTGGTTCCGCGCGTGGAACACCCTCAAAGATGTAGTGGCTAATGAGCACGACAAAGAACACAACGTTATCGTCACCGGCGATTTGAATCGCCCACCAGAGAGAACCCGCTGCAATAAACCATGGTTCCCTACGAGCCTGCATGGGCGCTCGAGAGTCGTCGGCGGAAAAGGTATCGACTATATCTTCGCGGTTCCCGCCAAGGGACAGCGGTTTGCCATCTCTGGGCAAGGCTCGATCGGCCTCCACATCGATAACCACAAAGCCCACTGGGTAACCGGCCGTTTTGTAGAGCGATAGTGATACTGCCCCCGGCGAGTCCGCGCGTCACGAGGTCGACGCCTTCGAGGTGCACGCCGATCACGGCGGACTTGTGTCCAGAGCTTGGCGCCGCTCGCCGCGCGACACATCTACGAATCACGGCGGACTTGTGCACCGGCAACGTCCAGAGCTTGGCGCCGCAGCGAGCCGTCGGCGTCGCCGCCGATCAGCTGCCAGCCACCGCGCCGCGCCTGGTCGAGATCGCCACGCTGGGCGAGCGCTTGGCGGCCCTGCGCCTGTGCGACGCCGCGGCGCTCGCCGCGATGCGCCGCTTGCTCGCGCAGCATTCGTCGACGCCGCGCTCGCCGAGCCCGATCCGGCCACGCGCGCGGCGCTGCTCGCCCGCGGGGCTGCTCGCGACGCCGCTGGAGGCGCTCGCGCCGGCGGCCGCCGCGCTGCTCCGCGAGGCGCTCAAGCCTCGGTTTCTGCTCCGGCTTGGGTTCGCGGTTTTCGGCGGCCGGGGTCAGCGGAAACACCTCGCCACGAACCTCGTAGTCGCTCGGGGGCCGGATTACCCGGATCTACCCCCGTGATGCACGACTCCGTTCGCGTCGGGGCGCGCTGCAGCGCCTGCTCGAGCGCCCGTGAGCTATGCGTCGAGCACTGCCGGGAAGCCCCACGCCGCGAACAGGTCGGGCAGCACGAACGTCGTGAGCTCGACGATGCGGCCGTCGGCGTCGAGCGACAGCACGGTGAGGCAGACGGCGTGGTAGCGACCGTCGGGCGCGCGGACATACGCCAGTGCCGCGGGCTCGCCGTTCATCGGCGCCGGCACGATCTTGTAGCGGCCCGGGCGCAGCTCGCCGTCCCACGTGCCGGGCGATCGCATCGTCGCGACCACCGCATCCTTGCCGTCGAGCCAGTACTCCCAGGGCGGCATGTTCATGACGGCGTCGGTCGTGAGCAGCGCGACGAAGTCATCGAAGTCGCCGCTCTCCCACGCGCGCACGAAGCGCTCGACGACCTCCGCGTGGCGCGGCGCGAGCACAGACGTCGCCGATGACGCGGCGTGCGGGCGCGCGATCGTGGCGCGTGCTCGCTGCAGCGCGCTGTTGATCGCGGCCTCGGTGGTCGCGAGCATGTCGGCGACCTCGACGACGCTCCACTCGAGCACATCGTGGAGGATCAGCGCGGCGCGCTGGCGCGGCGGCAGCACCTGCACGACACGCACGAACGCGAGCCGGATGCTCTCGCGCAGTCGCACGGCCTGCTCGGGACTGGGCACCGTCGGCAGCAGCGCGTCGGGGTACGGCTCGATCCACGAGATGTCGGCGCGCGGCGCGGTCGTGGGGGGCCCCGGCGCGATCGACGGGCTCACATCCTGCGGCAGCACGCGGCGCGACCGCACCTTGAGCAGATCGAGGCACGTGTTGGTGACGATCCGGTACATCCACGCGCGGAAGCTCGCGCGCGGCTCGTAGGTCGCGAGCGCGCGCCACGCCTTGAGCCGTGATTCCTGGAGCGCGTCGTCGGCGTCGTGGAAGCCGCCGAGCATGCGGTAGGCGTACGCGTGCAGCTCGCGGCCGAGCGGTTCGACCAGCGCGCGAAACGCATGCTCGTCGCCACCGCGGGCGGCCTCGACCAAGGGTTCGAAATTTTCGCTCATCGACCGATGACCGGCGGGCGCGGCCATCGTTTCACTACCAGACCACACGGCGAAAGGCCCGTACAGATGAGCAAGGTGTTCTTCAGTGTCAGCGTCTCCCTCGACGGATATCTCGCGCCGCCCGGCATGGATCTGGCACACGCCGGCGATCCGACCTTCGAGGACTGGGCGGCCCAGTGGGGCAAGCTCCAGAGCTGGATCTTCCCGCAGCGCTACTTCCGCGAGAGGTTGAAGCTCGGCGACGGCGGCGAGACCGGCACGGACAATCAGATCGTCGAGCACACGTTCGAGCGCACCGGCGTCAGCATCATGGGCAAGCGCATGTTCGAGCTGGGCGAAGCGATGTGGCCCGAAGAAGCGCCATTCCACACGCCAATATTCGTGCTGACCTCGCAGGTCCGCGAGCCGTGGGTGCGGCCCGGCGGCACGACGTTCTACTTCGTCAACGACGGCATCGCGAGCGCGCTGCGCCAGGCGCGCGCGGTGGCCGGCGATCGCGACATCCGCATCGCCGGTGGCGCCGACGTGATCCAGCAATACCTGCGCGCCGGGCTCGTCGACGAATTCGCGCTCGCGATCTCGCCGGTCATGTTCGGCGGCGGGCGCCGGCTGTTCGAAGCCATCAGCCGCGAGGTCGGCGTCGAGCTCGTGGAGACCATCGCGTCGCCCCGCGTGACCCACGTGCGCTACGCGGCGCGCGAGCGGTGAGACGCGGCCGGCCGCCCCCGTTGGCTCGTGACGAAGTCGGGCGCTGAACGCCAATACGCCAATACGCCAACCGCCAACCGCCAACCGCCACACAGAGGCGAACGCGACATTCCCTTCGCCTTGCCTTTGCAATCTCTCGGTCGGGCGGCGCAGACTCGTCCCGCTCAGGGAGGTACATCGCATGGCTGAAAAGAGATCTGCAATGAAGGACACGCAGCGGTCGGCGAAGAGCGCCACTGGCGCCACTGGCAAGGCAGACAAGGGATTCACGGGCGAGGAACGAACCGCGATGCGGGAGCGCGCCCGTGAGCTGAAGGAGGGCGGGCGCCGCGGCCCGCGCGCGGACAAGGCGGACGGGGAGGGCGACGTGCTCGCGAAGATCGCCGAGATGCCGGAGCCGGATCGCGCCATGGCCGAGCAGCTCCACGCCATCATCAAAGCCGCCGCGCCCACCCTCTCGCCGAAGACCTGGTACGGGATGCCGGCGTATGCCAAAGACGGCGACGTCGTCTGCTTCTTCCAGAGCGCGCAGAAGTTCAAGACGCGGTACGCGACGCTCGGCTTCAGCGACAAGGCGAACCTCGACGAAGGCGCCATGTGGCCGACCGCCTTCGCGCTGAAGAAGCTGGGGGCGGCAGACAAGGCACGGATCGTCGCGCTCGTGAAGCAGGCGGTGAGCTGAGACTGCGCGCGCCATCGCCGCGCGCGCGCCTTTGAAGCAGGCGGCGAGCCCGGAGATCGCGATGGGCGGGCCCGCTCGAGACGGGGCACCTCCGCGAAATGGCTTGCGTTTCCGGCGATGCAATGAACCGCCGGCGCGAGGTGTCTCTCCGGGCATGCTCCAGAGGTCGCTCGTGACTCTCGGTGTGGCAACGCTGGGCGCAGTCGTCTCCGCGCTGAACGGCGCCGGGCCGATCGAGATCGCGCCCGCGCTGGAGCCGCGGCCGGCCTACCTCGCGCTCGGCGGTGAGATGGTGGAGATGGCAGCGGAGACCTACGGCACGGGCTGCTTCGTGCCGATGCTCGACGAGATCCGCCGGCACCCTCGGTGGTCGATCCGGCTCGACTACGTCCAGTGGGACTGGAACGGCGCAGACAACCACTCGTCGCGGCGCGTCGCGGCGCTGGTGATCGACGGCGAGACGGCGACGTGGCGCGACGGAACGCTACCTCGGAGCCTGACGCTCACCGAGGCGGAGCGCCGCGACGTGCTCGCGGCGTTCGCGCTGGATTGCCGCGTGGACGAATCGCGGCTCGGCTGCGGGAACGGCGGGCGCTACGTCGGCGTCGCGCTGGGGGAGGACGGCCCGCTCGTGGCGAGGTTCCCGGAGAGCTCGTCGATCAAGCTGCGGCTCCAGGAGCTGTTCCACGCGATCCACGCGCGCCACATCGCCGGCCGGATCGAAGACCTGAGCGGGTTCTCGCTCGAGCTCGAGCGCACCGCGCGGACGGGTCACGACAGGCAGGGGCAGCCGATCCGGAAGCGGCATCGCTTCGTGTTCCGCGACGAGGACGCCGCAGACGTCGAGCTCGCGTACCGGGTCGACCTGCTCGACTGGGCGATGACCCAGCCGGTCTCGCTGCCGCCCGGCGCTCGCGTCGTCAGCGGCACGCTGCGCGCCTACGGCACGTCGCGGCCGATCGCGGTCGATCTGGCGAAGCTCGACGACTGGGCGCGGGATTCGTACGGCTTGTTCCGCGCGCTCCTCGACTGGGAGGAAGAGAGTGAGCGACCGTGAGTAGCGTGCTCGCCGGCCGCCCGCTGGCGGGCGGGGCGGGGCACACTCGCGGCGAGGCCGCCATGACGTCCGAGAGCGAAGCGCCGGCCTGGCGCCCCATCCTGGCGGGCGGCGGGCGCGCACAGGTGCTCGCCGTCGTGAGCGACATTGCCGAGGCGCTGCGCGAGCCGGCCCAGCGGGCGGTCGGGCCGTCGCTGTGGGACGGAGGCGCCGGCGTGGCGGTCTTCTTCGCGTACCTCCACCAGGCGCTGCCGGGGCGCGGCTACGACGAGGGCCGCGAGGCGAGGCCCGGCCTCCTGCAGGGCGCGGCGGGCATCGGGCTCGTGCTCCTGGCGGCGGCGGCCGAGGTCGCGCCGGCGTGGGACAGCGCGCTCCTGCTCTCGCCGTGGCACGGCCGAAAAAAGGATCTCTGGATCGACTGCCTTTGAAACAACTCTGCGCGTGCACCGTAGTGCCGGGCGAAAGCGCCACCACGACCCAAGGCGCAGTCAAAGGAAGGCGATTCCCATGAAGAACACGAAGCACGACAAGCCCCGGCGCAGGCTGCACACCAAGACCGAGACCCTCCGGGTCCTGTCGGGGAGCGACCTCGAGAAGGTCGTGGGCGGCGTGGGGACCACGGCAACGCGCACGTGCAACTGCAACGGCAGTACTTGCTAGAGCCGACTCCGGGAGCGTCGCCGCGCGAGGCGTTCGCCGTCGAGCTTCGCGCAGTCGCGGTGGCGCGGAGCTTGGGGCGCTGCCTTCGCGAGTCGTGAGATTCGCGATCTTCGATGTCGGGTGAGGACGCTGGGCGTCGCCTCATCGGGGCCCCCCGATGACGAAGCACACCATCCTGTTTTTGGCTGCCAATCCGCAGGGCGGAGATCGGAGCGGGCTCGATCCGCAAGCGAGGCGGGGCGCGCTCGAGCAGGAGGCGAGCGCGATCCAGAGAGAGCTGAAGCGCAGCGGCTACCGTGATCGCTTCGAGCTCGTGACCCGGTGGGCGGCGGAGCCGCACGACTTGCTCCGCGAGCTGCGCGCGCAGAAGCCGACGGTGGTCCACTTCAGCGGCCACGGCGGCCGAGAGGGGATGTTCTTCCAGGCGGCGGATGGCGAGGCGCGGGTCGTCTCGGCTGCGGCGATCGCGGAGACGTTCGGCGCCGCGGGCGGCTCGGTGAAGCTGGTGGTCCTGAGCGCTTGCTATGGCGAGGCGGTGGCCGGGGCGCTGCTCGCGCACGTCGACTGCGTAGTCGGGATGAGTGGCGTGCTCTCCGATGAAATGGCCCGGGCCTTCGCGATCGGCCTCTACGGCGCGCTCGGCGAGCAGGAGTCCGTCGCGGATGCGTACCAGCACGGGAACGCCGCGATCAGCCTCGAGGGGCTGGCCGACACGGAGCGCCCGCAGCTCAGGGTCCGCGCGGGGGCCAACGCGGCACGGATCGTACTGGCTGCCACCGCGCCAACAGCTTCTGTGGAGCTGCCCTGTCCCTACCCGGGGATGACGCCGTACTCGGCGGACGACGCGGACCACTTCCACGGCCGCGGTGCCGAGATCGACGAGCTGATTGGCCGCTTGCGGGCCGGCGAGCGCGAGATCTACGTCATCGGTCCATCGGGCTCCGGGAAGTCGTCGCTGGTCGCGGCGGGGGTCTTGCCGCGGCTCGCCCGCGGCGTGGCGGGACTGGGGCCGTTCGTCGTCCGCTCGATGCGCCCCGGCGAGCGTCCGGCCGCGCAGCTGCGTGAGCTGATCGATGCCTCCGATTCGAAGGTCGCACCGGAGGACGCCATCGCTGCGCTGCTCGGCGGCCGCGCCTTCAGCTCGTTCGTGCTGATCTTGATCGATCAGCTCGAGGAGCTGTTCACGCTGGCAGACGCCGGGGAGCGGGATCGGTTCCTGCGCGTGCTCGAGGCCCTGCGGGCCACGCCTCGCTGCGTGATCGTCTTCACGCTGCGCGCCGACTTCTACGGCGCCTTCATGGAGAGCCCGCTGTGGACAGACCGCCATGGCCAGATCTCTCGCATCGAGGTGGCGCCCTTGCGCGGCAGGGCGCTGCACGAGGCGATCGTGCGCCCGGCGCGCGAGCTGGGGGTCAGCGTCGAGCCCGAGCTGATCGAGCGGTTGCTCTCCGACGTGGGCGCCGAGCCCGGGATCCTCCCGCTCCTGCAGGAGACCTTGGTCCAGCTCTGGGACCGACGGCAAGGCGAGCGCCTCACGCTGGCTGACTACCAGGCGCTGGGCGACCGCGACCGGAGCGGGCTCGCCGTCGCGCTCTCGCGCCGCGCCGACGCCGTCCTGCGCGATCTATCCCGGCCGCAGGAGGCGATGGCCCGCCGGATCTTGCTCCGGCTCATCAGCTTCGGCGAGGGTTGCTCGGACACGCGGCGGCAGCAACCGCGAGCGAAGCTGCGGGCTGCCGATGACGCTGTCGATGGCTTCGACTTCGTCCTCCAGCGGCTGATCGACGCGCGCTTGCTCACGGCGGATGAAGATGACGACGGCGGAGAGGCGCGCGTCGATCTCGCGCACGAGGTCATGATCACCGCCTGGCCGACGCTGGCAGGGTGGATCCAGATCCACCGCGCGGAGGAGCAGCGCCGCCGGCAGCTCGAGGCGGCGGCGCAACAGTGGCTGGAGCGGGGACGCGGTGCGCGTGGGCTGCTCGATCCGATCGAGCTCGCCGACGCCGAGGCATGGCAGCGGACGGAGTCCGCGCGCGAGCTGGGGCAGAGCGCCGACGTCACGGCGCTGATCGCGGCCAGCCGCGCTCGTCACAGGCGCCTGCGGTGGCTCACCCGAGGGATCAGTGCGGGGGTGTTCGTGCTGCTGACGGTCATCGCGGCGACCGCGATCTCCGTCGCTCGCGCACAGGAGCAAGAGCTTCAGCGTGACGCGCTGCGGTTCAACGCGTACGCGGCACACGCGCTCGCGGGGGCGGTCGCCTTCCATCTGCGCCAGCAGATCGACACGGTAGTGGCGGTCGCTTCGGATCCGGCCGCGGCGCGATGGCTTCACGATGCCGATCACGAGGAGCTGCAGCGCCGCCGGCTCGAGACCCCGTTCGAGAGCTTCACGTTGCTCGATCGATCCGGCGTGGTGATCTCGCACGCGGGGGGCGAGGGCTTCCGCAACCTCGGCAAGGAGTACGCATGGCGGGACTACTTCCTCGGCGCGCGCCGGCTGGGCGAGTCAGGGCTTCGGGCCGGCTACATCTCTCGCGTGATCCGCTCCGAGGACGACGACCTGCACAAGTTCGGGATCTCGGCGCCGATCTACGACGAGGGGACGTGGGCGGGCGTACTGATGGCCACGGTCGGTACCGACTTCGCGCTGAAGCGGAAGCACCTGGATCATGCGACCGAAGTGGGGCCGATGGCGGTCGTCGTGGCTCCGCGTGATCGCTCGCGGCACAGCACGGAGGGCGCGGGGGAGTACGTCGTCATCTTGCACGAGCGGCTCGCCCACGGGGCAGGCGTGCCGATCTCGTCGCCGCGGCTGAACGAGCTCCGTACGCCTCGCCGGGACTCCGAGCAGCTGCGCTGGATCGATCCCGAGCCGATCACGGATGACGCGCACCGCGATCCGGTGCCCGGGTACGAGGGACGCTGGCTGGCCGGCTTCGCGCCGGTGGGAGACACGGGGTTCGTCGTGATCGTCCAGACGCGATACGACGCGGCGGTCGCGCCGAATGCGCGGCTGTGGCGTCGGCTCGCGTGGTGGACGGGCGGCGCCCTCGTCGTCGGGATCATCCTGTGCGTCGCGGGTGTCTGGCTCTTCTGGCGCGGCGGCCGACCGCACAGCGGGGATGCCGCGGCGGCATGAGCTGTCGGGCGCGCGTGGTCGCGATCTGCGATGGCGAGGAGCGCTGTCGCAGTCACCAAGCGGCGGCAGGTACCATCGTCTACGCGAGCGCGGCTGCCGATGTCGAAGCACACCATCCTGTTTCTGGCTGCCAACCCGGACGGAGCCGACCCGGGGGGCGTTGACCCGCAGGTGCGGCGGGGCGCGCTCGATCAGGAGGCGAGCGCGATCCGGAAGGAGCTGCGGCTCAGCGGCTACCGCGATCGCTTCGAGCTCGTGACCCGGTGGGCAGCAGAGCCGCTCGATCTGCTGCGCGAGCTGCGCGCGCAGAAGCCGACGGTGGTCCACTTCAGCGGCCACGGTAGCCGGGATGGGCTGTTCTTCCAGGCGCCAGATGGCGAGGCCCGGGGCGTCTCGGCGGCGGCGATCGCGGAGGCGTTCGGCGCCGCGGGCGGCTCGGTGAAGCTGGTGGTCCTGAGCGCGTGCTATGGCGAGGCCGCGGCCGAGGCGCTGCTGGCGCACGTGGACTGTGTGGTGGGGATGAGCGGCGTGCTTCGCGATGACATGGCGCGGGCCTTCGCGATCGGCTTCTACGGCGCGCTCGGCGAGCAGGAGTCGGTCGCGGCGGCGTACCGGCACGGCAGCGCCGCGATCAGCCTCGAAGGGCTGGCCGACGCAGATCGCCCGCAGCTCACGGTTCGTGCGGGAGCCGACGCTGCCCGGATCGTGCTGGCTGCCGTCGCGCCAGCGGCGGCCGTGGCGCTGCCCTGTCCATATCCAGGGATGCGGCCGTACTCGGCGGACGAGGCGGACCACTTTCATGGCCGCGGCGCGGAGAGCGACGAGCTGCTCGGGCGGCTGCGCGCCGGCGAGCGCGAGATCTACGTGATCGGGCCGTCGGGCTCCGGGAAGTCGTCGCTGGTCGCGGCGGGGGTCTTGCCGCGGCTCGCCCGCGGGGTGGCGGGGCTCGGGCTGTTCGTGGTGCGGACGATGCGGCCCGGGGAGCGTCCGGCCGCGCGGCTGGGGGAGCTGCTCGAGATCTCCGGCCGAGAGCGCGCCGCGCCAGCGGGCGCCGTCGCGGCGCTCCTCGCTGGCCGCGCGCTCAACGCGTCGGTGCTGATCTTGATCGATCAGCTCGAGGAGCTGTTCACGCTGGCAGATGCCGGCGAGCGAGAGCAGTTCCTGCACGAGCTCGCGTCGCTGCGGGCGGAGCCCCGCTGCGTCATCGTCTTCACGCTCCGCGCCGACTTCTTCGGCGCCTTCATGGAGAGCTCGCTGTGGACGGAGCGCGACGGCCGGATCTCGCGCATCGAGATCGCGCCCTTGCGCGGCAAGGCGTTGCGTGAGGCGATCGTGACTCCGGCACGCAATCTGGAGGTCAGTGTCGAGCCCGCGCTGATCGAGCAGCTGCTCGCCGATGCCGGCTCCGAGCCGGGCGTGCTTCCGCTCCTCCAGGAGACGCTGGTCCAGCTCTGGGACCGGCGGCAGGGTGAGAGCCTCACGCTGGCCGACTATCAGGCGCTGGGCGACCGCGAGCGAAGCGGGCTCGCCGTCGCGCTCTCGCGTCGCGCCGACGCCCTCATGCGTGATCTGACCGGGCCACAGGAGGCGATCGCCCGCCGGATCTTGCTCCGGCTCATCAGCTTCGGCGAGGGCTGCTCGGACACCCGGCGTCAGCAACCGCTCTCGAAGCTACGGACTGCCAGCGACGAATCGGCCGATTTCGATCTCGTCCTCCGGCGGCTGATCGACGCTCGCTTGCTCACGGCCGACGAAGACGACCGCGGCGAGGTGCGCGGCGACCTCGCGCATGAAGTGATGATCTCGGCATGGCCGAAGCTCGCGAAGTGGATCCAGACGTACCGCGAAGGCGAGCATCGCCGCCGCCAGCTCGAAGCCGCGGCGGGTGAATGGGTGAAGCGTGGACGCGGTGCAGGTGGCTTGCTCGATCAGATCGAGCTCGCCGAGGCCGAGGCGTGGCAGGAGACGGCCGCTGCCCGCGAGCTGGGTCAGAGCGCCGACCTCGCGGCGCTGATCGCAGCCAGCCGGGCCGAGCACGACCGTCAGCGGCGGCGCCGCCGCAGGCTCCTCGCGGGCGCGTTTGCGGTGCTGGCGAGCTTTGCAGTGGTCGTTGGCGTGTTGGCCGTGAGGGCGAGTCAGCGCGCCAGCGACGCCGAGGGCAGCCGCAGACGGGCCAACGCCAGCAGCGCGCAGGCCGAGGCTGATCGAGCGAAGGCGGTGGCGAGTGACCGCGAGAGCCAACGTCTACTCGCGCAGTCTTACAAAGAGACGGGGCGGCAGCTCCTGCTCGAAGGACATCTACAGGAGGCGATGCCTTATCTCCTGGAAGCGCGGCAGAGAGGCGAGGCGGGGGAGTCCCTCAGGATGCTGATCTGGATGGCGGCCCGCACCTCGGCGTTTGAGCATCAGGGATCCGTGAACAGCGCTGTGTTCAGCCCCGACGGCAGCCGCGTGATCACCGCGAGCGACGACGGCACTGCACGAGTCTGGGACGCTGCCACCGGTCAGCCGCTCGGAGCTCCGCTCGTGCATCAGGGTGAGGTGGTGAGCGCCGCGTTTGGCCCCGACGGTACCCGCGTGGTCACCGCGAGCGACGACGGGACCGCGCGGATCTGGGAGGCCGCCACGGGCAAGCCGCTCGGAGCCCCGCTCGCGCATCAGGGAATCGTGAATAGCGCCACGTTCGGCCCCGATGGCGCCCGCGTGGTCACCGCGAGCAGAGACCAGACGGCGCGGATCTGGGACGCTGCCACCGGCAAGTTACTCGGAACCCTGCGCGCGCATCAGGGATGGGTGGTAAACGCTGCGTTCAGCCCCGATGGCACTCGCGTGGTCACTGCGAGCTGGGACAAGACGGCGCGGGTGTGGGACGCCGCCACGGGCGAGCCGCTCGGAGCCCCGCTCACGCATCAGGGAATCGTGAATCGCGCCGCGTTCAGCCCCGACGGCACTCGCGTCGTGACAGCGAGCTTGGACCAGACGGCGCGGGTGTGGGACGCTGCCACCGGCAAGTTACTCGGAACCTTGCGCGCGCATCAGGGAGCGGTGAATAGCGCCTTGTTCAGCCCCGACGGTACCCGCGTGGTCACCGCGAGCTCGGACCAGACGGCGCGGGTCTGGGACGCTACTACCGGCAAGCCGCTGGGAGCCCCGCTCGCGCATCGGGGAATCGTGAATAGCGCGGAGCTCAGCCCCGACGGCACCCGCGTGGTCACCGCGAGCACAGACCAGACGGCGCGGGTCTGGGACGCCGCCACCGGCAAGCCGCTCGGAACCCCGCTCGCGCACCAGCGAGACGTGGTGAGCGCCGAGTTCAACTTTGATGGCACCCGCGTGGTCACCGCGAGCTTGGACCGGACCGCACGGGTGTGGGACGTATTCACTGGCAAGTTCCTTGGCACCCGGCTCGCGCATCAGCGCGTCGTGAATCGCGCCGTGTTCAGCCCCGACGGCACCCGCGTGGTCACCGCGAGCACAGACCAGACGGCGCAGGTCTGGGACGCCGCCACGGGCAAGCCGCTCGGAGGCCCGCTCGCGCATCAGGGAGAAGTATTGAGCGCTGCGTTCAGCCCCGACGGCACCCGCGTGGTCACCGCGAGCACAGACCAGACGGCGCGGATCTGGGATGCCGCCACGGGCGAGTCTCTCGGAGCCCCGCTCGCGCATCAGGGCGTCGTGCAGAGCGCCGCGTTCAGCCCCGATGGCAGTCACGTGGTCACTGTGAGCTGGGAGAAGACTGCGCGGGTGTGGGACGCTGCCACGGGCAAGCTCCTCGGAGCTCCGCTCGCGCATCAGGGAGAAGTCTCGAGCGCTGCGTTCAGCTTCGACGGCACCCGCGTGGTCACCGCGAGCAGGGATAAGACCGCGCGGATCTGGGATGTGGTCACTGGCAAGCTGGTTGGAATCCCGCTCGTACATCAGGAGATCGTGAATAGCGCCATGTTCAGCCCTGACGGTACCCGCGTGGTCACCGCGAGCTCAGACAGGACTGCGCGGCTCTGGAACGCCGCCACCGGTAAGCCCCTCGGAATCTCGCTCGCGCATCAGGGGCCGGTGAGGAGCGCCGCGTTCAGCCCCGACGGAAGCTGCGTGGTTACCGCGAGCACAGACCAGACCGCGCAGGTCTGGGACGCGGCAACTGGCACGCCCCTCGGCGCTCCGCTCACGCATCAGGGCGCCGTGAATAGCGCCGCGTTCAGCCCGGACGGCAGCCGCGTGGTCACCGCGAGCTTGGACCAGACGGCGCAAGTCTGGGACGCCGCAACTGGCAAGCCTCTCGGCACCCCGCTCGCGCATCAGGGAGTCGTGAATAGCGCCGCGTTCAGCCCCGACGGTACCCGCGTGGTCACCGCGAATACAGACAATACCGCGCGGGTCTGGGAGATCGGACTCGATAAGTCGCCACCCGAGGACTGGCCCGCCTTGGCAGCGCGTAGCTCCTTCGTGCTCAGCAATGGTGTGCACGTGCTCCGCAGCTCTCTGGCATCCAGCGCAGGCGCGCCCCGATGAGATCGCGCGGCTCCTGAGCATCGTCGATCGGCGGTGTCGGAAACGCACGTTCACCGGCGCCCAAGCGGCGTCGGGCGCCGCTCGTGCGGGCCTGCGCCAGCGATGATGAAGCACACCATTCTGTTTCTGGCTGCGAACCCGCTGGGGATCGATCCAGGCGACCTCGACCCGCAGGCGCGGCGGGGCGCGCTCGACCAGGAGGCGAGCGCGATCCGGAAGGAGCTGCGGCTCAGCGGCTACCGCGATCGCTTCGAGCTCGTGACCCGGTGGGCAGCAGAGCCGCTCGATCTGCTCCGCGAGCTGCGCGCGCTCAAGCCGACGGTGGTCCACTTCAGCGGCCACGGCGGTCGCGACGGGCTGTTCTTCCAGGCGCCAGGTGGCGAGGCGCAGGGCGTCTCGGCTGCGGCGATCGCGGAGACGTTCGGTGCCGCGGGCGGCTCGGTCCGGCTGGTGGTCCTGAGCGCGTGCTACGGCGAGGCTGCGGCCGAGGCGCTGCTGGCGCACGTGGACTGCGTGGTGGGGATGAGCGGCGTGCTTCGCGACGACCTGGCGCGAGTCTTCGCGATCGGCTTCTACGGCGCGCTGGGCGAGCAGGAGTCGGTCGCGGCGGCGTACCGGCACGGCAGCGCCGCGATCAGCCTGGAGGGGCTGGCCGACACGGATCGCCCGCAGCTCACGGTCCGTGCGGGAGCCGACGCCGCCGGGATCGTGCTGGCTGCGGCCGCGGCTGCGCCAGCGGCGGCCGTGGCGCTGCCCTGTCCGTATCCGGGGATGCGGTCGTACTCGGCAGACGAGGCGGACCACTTTCACGGCCGCGGCACGGAGATCGACGAGCTGCTCGGGCGGCTGCGCGCCGGCGAGCGCGAGATCTACGTGATCGGGCCGTCGGGCTCCGGGAAGTCGTCGCTGGTCGCGGCGGGGGTGGTGCCGCGGCTCGCACGCGGCGTGGCGGGGCTCGGCTCGTTCGTGGTGCGAACGATGCGGCCCGGGGAGCGTCCGGCCGTGCGGCTGAGAGAGCTGCTCGAGATCTCCGGCCGGAAGCTCACCGCACCGGCGGCGGCCGTCGCGGCGCTCCTCGCAGGTCGCGCGCCCGGCTCGTCGGTGCTGATCTTGATCGATCAGCTCGAGGAGCTGTTCACGCTGGCAGAGGCGGGCGAGCGGCGGCGGTTTTTGCGTGCGCTCGAGATCCTGCGGGGCGTGCCCCGCTGCGTGTTCGTCTTCACGCTGCGCGCTGACTTCTACGGCGCCTTCATGGAGAGCCCGCTGTGGATGGGGCGCCAAGGCAAGCCCTCGCGCATCGAGGTGGACCCGCTGCGCGGCGAGGTGCTGCGCGGGGCGATCGTGCGCCCGGCGCGCGACTTCGGGGTGGAGCTCGAGCCCGAGCTGATTGAGCGATTGCTCGCCGACGCGGGATCCGAGCCGGGGATTCTCCCGCTCCTGCAGGAGACCTTGGTCCAGCTCTGGGACCGAAGGCGAGGCCAGCGCCTCACGCTGGCGGACTACCTGGCGCTGGGCGATCGCCACCGGAGCGGGCTCGCCGTCGCGCTCGCGCGCCGCGCCGACGCGGTCCTGCGCGAGCTCACGCCGGCGCGGAGCGTGATCGCCCGCCGGATCTTGCTCCGCTTGATCAGTTTCGGCGAGGGCCGCTCGGACACGCGGCGACAGCAAGCGCGCTCGAAGCTCGGGGCTGCCGGCGACGCTGTCGCCGACTTCGATCGGGTCCTCCGGCGGCTGATCGACGCGCGCTTGCTCACCGCCGACGAAGACGGCAGCGGAGAGGCGCACCTCGATCTCGCGCACGAGGTCATGATCGCCGCCTGGCCGACCTTGGCAGGCTGGGTCCAGATCCACCGCGCGGAGGAGCAGCAGCGCCGCCAGCTCGAAGCGGCGGCGCTGCAGTGGGTGCAGCATGGCCGCGGTGTGCGGGGCTTGCTCGATCCGATCGAGCTCGCGGACGCCGAGGCCTGGCAGCAGACGGACTCCGCGCGCGAGCTCGGGCAGAGCGTCGACGTGGGAGCGCTGATCGCTGCCAGTCGGGCCGCTCACGCCGAGCAGCAGCGGCGCCGCCGGCGTCTCGTCGGGGGCGCGTTCGTCGCGCTGGCGGTCTCCTTGGTCATCGCGACCCTGGCAGTCGTGGCGCGGTATGAGGCCGGTGAGGCGGAGGCCAGCCGCAAGCAGATCGAGAGCGCCTTGCGGAGAGCCGAGACCAGCGAGCGCGAGAATCAGCGCCTGGTGGCGCAGTCGTATAAAGAGGCAGGGCGACAGCAATTGCTGGAGGGGCGCCCGCAAGAGGCGATGCCCTACCTCGTGGCCGCACGACAGAAGGGCGAGAACGGAGAGTCGATTCGAATGCTGAGCTGGATGGCGGCCCACGCCTTGCCGATCCTCTCCCTGCGCGAGCATCAGGGAGCCGTGTGGAGCGCCGCGTTCAGTCCGGACGGGACCCGCGTCGTCACCGCGAGCGACGACAAGACTGCACGCATCTGGGACGTCGCCACCGGCAAGCCCTTCGGACGTGCACTCATGCATACAGGCCCTGTGTACAGTGCCGCGTTCAGCCCGGACGGCACCCGCGTGGTCACCGCGAGCGGGGACTACACCGCCCGCGTCTGGGACGCCGCGACTGGCGAGCCCGTCACACCCACGCTCCCCCATCCGGGATTGGTGTTGCATGCCAAGTTCAGTCCCGATGGCACTCGCGTGATCACCGCGAGCGACCTCACCGCATACATCTGGGACGCCGCGACCGGCAAGCTGCTCGCGCCGGTGCTCGAACACGAGCACTTCGTGACAAGCGCGGCATTCAGCCCCGACGGTATTGCCGTCATCACTGCGAGCTACGACAAGACAGCCCGCATCTGGGACGCCGCGACCGGCAAACCCGTCGCGCCCGCGCTCGCGCATTGGGGCCCGGTGAGGAGCGCGGCGTTCAGCCCCGACGGTACCCGCGTCGTCACCGCAGACAACAGCGGCACCGCGCGCGTCTGGGACGCCGCGACCGGCAAGCCCGTCGCGCCTGCGCTCGCGCATCGCGGCGCTGTGCGGAGCGCCGCGTTCAGCCCCGATGGCACTCGTATCATCACTGCGAGTGATGATCACACTGCCCGCATCTGGGACGCCACTACCGGCAAGCCCATCACACCTGCGCTCGATCATCAGGGCCCGGTGGTGAGCGCCACGTTCAGCTCCGACGGCGCCCGCGTGGTCACCACGAGCGAGGACTCCACCGCGCGCGTCTGGGACGCCGCGACCGGCAAGCGCCTCGCGTTCTCGCTCGCGCATCAGAGATCGGTGACGAGTGCGGCGTTCAGCCCGGATGGCACCCGTGTGGTCACCGCGAGCGAGGACCACACCGCGCACGTCTGGGAGGTCGCCGCCGACAAGCCCCTCGCGCTCGCGCATCAACGGTCGGTGTGGGGCGCGGCGTTCAGTCCCGACGGCACCCGCGTGGTCACCGCGAGCTTCGATCACACTGCGCGCGTCTGGGACGCGGCCTCCGGCCAGCCGGTCGCGCTCGCGCTCGCACACCGGGGAACGGTGATGAGCGCCGCGTTCAGTCCGGACGGTACCCGCGTGGTCACCGCGAGCGCCGACCACACCGCGCGCGTCTGGAGCGCGATCACGGGCCAGCCGCTCGCGGTGCCCGCGCTCGCGCATGGAGGAACGGTGGTGAGCGCCGCGTTTAGCCCGGACGGCACCCGCATCGTCACCGCGAGCGAGGACCGCGCGCGCGTCTGGGACGCGGCCACCGGCCAGCCGCTCGCATTTGAGCTCGCGCATCAGGGCGTGGTGGTGAGCGCCGTGTTCAGCCCGGACGGCACCCGCATCGTCACCGCGAGCGTGGACCACACCGCACGTGTCTGGGACGCCGCTACCGGCCAGCCGCTCGCACCTGCGCTCGCGCATGATGGGACGGTGGTGAGCGCCGCGTTCAGCCCGGACGGTACCCGTATCGTCACCGCGAGCTTCGACCACACGGCGCACGTCTGGGACGCGGTCACCGGCAAACCGCTCGCACCCTGGCTCCCCCATCAGGGAGCGGTGGTGAGCGCCGTGTTCAGCCCGGACGGTGCCCGCGTGGTCACCGCGAGCGCGGACCACACCGCGCGCGTCTGGGATGCCGCCACGGGCAGGCTGGCCGCCCCCGCGCTCTCGCATCGGGGAGCAGTGGTGAGCGCCGCGTTCAGCCCGGACGGCACCCGCATCGTCACCGCGAGCACGGACCGCACCGTGCGCATCTGGGACGCGGCCACCGGTAAGCCGCTCGCGCCGGCGTTCGCGCATCGGGGCAAGGTGAAGAGCGCCGCGTTCAGCCCAGATGGCACCCGCGTCGTCACCGCGAGCGACGACCACACGGCACGCATCTGGGAGACGTGGCTCGACGAGACGCCGCCCGCCGAGTGGCCCGCCATGGCCGCACGGAGCGCATTCGTGCTCAACGGCAGCGTGCACGTACTACGCGGCTCTCTCGCACCGGGAACTCGTGCCGAGGCGGATGCGATCCTGCTCATGCAGTGACGCGGAGCTGTTTCTGTGCCGGGCCGCGTGGGATCATCGGGCCATGGTGGTGCCGCCGCCTTCGGAGCTGGTCGCGTGCATCGCGGCCGACCTGGCGACGTGGGCGCCGCACCCGGTGCACGTCGAGCTGGCGATCTACGGGACCGACGACGCGGCGGCGATCGCGGCGGCGCTGGATGAGCTGTGCGCGGCGGCGCTGGGGGCCCGGATCGCGGGCGCGCGGTTCTACGGGTCGAGCGTCGGCAGCGTGGCGGGCGTGGTGCTGGCGGACGGCCGCGAGGTCGTGATCAAGGCACACCAGCCGGGGACGTCGGCGTCGCAGCTGCGCGAGCTGATCCGCGTGCGCGCGCGGCTCGGGGGCGTGGGATCGCCGCGGGTGCTCGCCGGGCCGGCGCCGATCGGGCGCGGCCACGCGGTGATCGAGGCGCTCGTCGCGCGCGGCGCGTGGGCGGAGCCGCACGAGCCGGCGGTGCGGCGGCTGCTCGTGCGCGGCCTGTACGCGATCGTCGAGGCGTGCGGGCCGGAGGTGGCGGCGAGCACGCTCGGGCCGATGCTGCTCGGCGCGCTGCCGCCGGAGCGGCTGTGGCCGGTGCCGCACTCGAAGCTGTTCGACTTCGAGGCGACGGCGGCGGGCGCGGGCTGGATCGACGACGTCGCGCGCGCGGCGCGCGCGGTGCCGCGGGCGGGCGAGCTGGTGATCGGGCACGCCGACTGGCGCGCGGAGCATGTCCGGTTCGCGGACGGCGCGATCGCGGTGGCGTACGACTGGGACAGCCTGGCGCGCGATCGCGAGCCGGCGCTGGTGGGCTCGTGCGCCCACGCGTTCACGGCCGACTGGACGCGCGCGGGCCGCGCGCAGGCCCCGACGCTCGACGAGGCGCGCGCGTTCGTCGAGGACTACGAGGCGGCGCGGGGGCGGCGGTTCGAGCGAGCGGAGCGCGCCGCGTGCGCCGCGACGTTCGCCTACGCGTGCGCGTACACGGCGCGGTGCGGGCACGCGCTGGGCCGCGACGAGCGGGACGAGCCGGGCACGTTCCAGCACCTGGTGGCGCGGCATGGCGGCGGCCTGCTCGCGCTGTGACGGCGCGCGCGGCGCCCACGGGCGCGGGCGCGCACTGTGCAGCCCCGGATTCGGGTTCGGCGACCGGCGAGATCGCGCCGCCTCAAACGGACGGGCGTCGCGTGCTCTGCCGGCGGCGCCGCCGTGGCAACCTGTGCGGGATGGCACTGGTGCCACCGACGAGCGAGCTGGCCGGGTTGTGGAGGGAGGCGCTGTTCCTCGACTGTCGATGGTCGACCTGCGCGAATCAGGCCGGCGTGCTCGGCTACGTCGCCGAGGGCGAGGCGGGCGGGCGCTTTGTCGTTGCGGATCGGTGGCCGGAGCGACGCGCGTACATGAAGCCGCGCCGACGCGATCCCGATCCACGTCGGGCACGTGCCGCCCGGGAGAAAATTTGTGCCGACCTCGCGTACGAGCTTGGATGTAAGGTGCCGCCAGTCGTGCTCGCGCGTCGCGAAGGAGACCTGCCTGACGAAGAGCGCGCGTGCTGCGTGTCGTTGGTGATGTACCCGCGCCAGTACCCGTGGGAGCAGATCAAGAGGTTCTTGCAGGCAGGGCCTCCCGGGACCGAGATCTTGCGTGACAAGCTCCCCGCCGCCGCGGCTGAAGGTCTAGCGTTTGACACGTGGGTCGGGCAGACCGACCACGCCGATCACCATCCGCACAACATCGTGTTCGGCTACGTCCTCGGCGAGGATCCGAAGCAGCCGATCGTCGAGGCGGAGTACGTGTTCCTGGACTTCGCGATGGCACTCGGCTGGGGTGGCTTGTGGGAGGACGATGGGGCGAAAGCCATGGGAATCGCGCCGTTCCCTCCGACGATGATCCGCGCGGTTGACCCGATCGTCCTCGGCGGTATTCTCGATCGAATCGAGCGCATCGCCGAATCGACCCTCTCTGACATCGTGAACCGGATCCCCGGCGACTTTCTCGCAGCCGAGCAGCGGGAGGTCATCTATCAGGGCCTCGAGACTCGCCGAAGTCTCGTTCGCGGCCTCGTGGCCACCGCAACCAGGAGCGCAGGCTCGGCCTTGTAACCAATCCGGTCCCATGCCGGCCTTCCGTCGATGATTATCGGCGGCCTCATTGGAGCGATATGAAGCTCACCTATCAGCAAGCGACGATCGGCTTCTGCACCGATCTCACCTCTCCGAACAGCGAGATCATCCCGGTCGCCAACCTCTTGGTCGGCGAAGTGGAGGGCCGGTATGTCGCCGGCGTCGCGTTGCTCGTTCCCGAGCACCTGGATCCGCTCACCAAGGCGGTACTGAACGACACGCACCAGCTCGTTCGCCAGTACGTCGACGAGGCGTTCCGGCAGCGGTCGCCCGCGGCTCCGCTCGGGGACGTGCTCGCGCGCGTCTACCACTCGCTCCGCAACAGCATGCACGTCAGCGCGATCCACGAGCCTGCCGAGACCGACATCGCCGAGGTCGGTCAGCTCGGCGGCTCTGTCGTCAACCTCCTGTATCGGGGGCTCATGAAGGCGCTCGCCGACGCAGGACTGGTCGTCGTCGCCACGACGCCGCGGCCGATGATCCGCCCGGCGAAGCCGATGTGGGCGAGCCCATCGAGCCTCGACCTGCCGCAGTCCCTCGTCTGGGAACCGCCACCACCCAATGCTGAGATGTCCGTGGCAACTGGTTAGTGGTCTGTGGCAACACCGCCTCGGTGGTAGGGGCGGAGGAAGCCGGCGTCCTGGCGCGGTGGGGCATCGGCGAACTGTTCGTCGAGGAGCCGCGCGCCGCGTGTGATCTGCGTCCGCGGTGCGCGCATGGCGCCGAACGTCGCCTGATCGGATCGCGTGCGACATCGAGCGCGCGGCGCACGACGAGCCGCGTCGGCGGCCGCGCGCTTGCGCACAGCACGCACGGCGAGCCGCGTCGGCGGCCGCGCGATCGCGCACAGCGGCATGCGGCGCGCCGCGGCGCGGGTGGCAAGCTCGGGCAGAGCGGCGCACGGCGAGCCGCGTCGCACGCGGCGCGCGCGTGAGACGAGCTTGCATCTGCGGCGCGCGCGGTCAGGCTCCAAGAGCTGCCTCCGCGCCGTCATCGGAGGCCACGCACTGGAGGGCTTCATGACCGGGTTCCGTCGTCATGTCGTTTGCCGCGCCGTGTCCTGTTGCGCCGCGGTCGCGCTGGCGCTCGTGCCAGCGATCGCGCGCGCGGAGTGCGAGTCGATCGCGGTGTGGCGCGACGGCCAGCGCGCAGGCGCCGTGTGTCGCGCCGACGCGGCGGCGCGCGGGCTCACGGTGCTCGATCTCCGCGACGACTGGGTGCCGCCGATCTTCGCGGCGGCGCCCGACGGTGCCGGGCCGGGGTATCGCGACATCTACGTCGCGCTGGCGCAGGAGCGCTTCGGCGAGGCGGGCGCGGACGGCGAGCTCGCGACGCGCGACCGCTACCTCGAGCTGTTCGGGATCGCGCCGAGCCTGGGCGTGGTGCGGGCACGCCTGGGCGACGAGCTGCGGCACCGCTGCCACGCGGCGATCGACGGCGCGGCGCTGGCGGCGCTCACCGAGCGGATCGCCGAGGAGCCGATGCCGAGCGCGGCGGCGCGGGTCGCGCAGGCGAGCGGCCTGCGCGCGGCGCTCGAGGCGGATCGCAGGCGGCAGAAGCTGGCGGATCTGGACGCGCTCGGCGCCAAGAACACGTACTACCGGCGCCTGATCGCGCTGCTCGCGGCGCAGGAGGCGCGCCTGGGGGCGGTGCGCGCGGTCCAGGCGCACCTGGCGTGCGACGGGCTCTTGCAGATGAAGCCGGTCGACGCGGCGTACACGTGGCAGACGAGCACGGCGGTGGAGCGCTTCCAGCGCGGCGCGATGCTGGTCCCGAACGCGATGATCGACGATCCGACCCGCGCGATGCTGGCGCAGGACAGCCGCGAGCGCGATCTGCGCACGGCGCTGCGCGTGCTCCGCGAGCGGGTCACCGCCGCGACGGGCCTGATCGAGGACGGCACCGCGGGCGACGGCGCGGGGACGGTGCTGGGGCGCGCCCTCGATCCGGACGCCCGGTGGCGCCCGCGGGGGGCGGCGGCGCTCGGGGGCGCGGCGCCGGATCTGGTCTCGGCGGCGACGGAGGCGGCGGCACGCGCGCTGGGCTGGCGCGACGCCGAGTCGGTAGGCGCGTTCCTCGAGAGGCTGGCGTCAGCGGAGAGCGCGTCGCGCTTCGTGGCGGTGCCGCTGCCGGCGCGCCCGGCGTACCACGGGCCGGACATGCAGCTCTCGATCGAGATCGATCGCGGCGACGTCTGGCGCGATCCGGCGCAGCGCTGGCGCGAGATCGAGCAGCGCCCGTCGCTGATCGTGTACACGACCAGCGGCGAGCGCCGGATCCCGCTCGCGCGCTGGCCGACGACGATCGGCGGCTGGCAGGCGGAGAAGGGCGCGGGCCTCGCCTGGAAGGAGTCGCCGGTGGGCCCGCGGATCTGGCGCGATCTCTTCGTGGGCCCGACGTGGCTCCCGCCGGAGACGACGCCGGATCGCGAGCTGGTGCGCCCGAAGTTCGGCGGGTACGTGCTGGCGCGCGAGCGGCTGGGGCCGAGCTATCGCTCGGCGTTCGGCATGATCTCGTTCGTGCACCTGGCCGAGGCGCAGCTGCGCGGGCGCGCCCAGACGTACGACCAGGGCATCCGCACGCACGGCACGGGCAACGTGGCGTCGCTGGCGGGCGGCGTCAGTCACGGCTGCCACCGGCTGCTGGGGCTGCACACGGTCCGGCTCGCGAGCTTCGTGCTGGCGCACCGCGAGCACGTCCGGCGCGGCGACGCGCGCACGGCCTACCGCCGCGTCGTCCAGTACGGCGGCAGCTTCCCGGTCGCGATGGACTCGCTGGGCTACCGGATCGAGCTGGCGTCGCCGATCCCGGTCGTGGTCCTGCCGGGCCGCCTGCGCCGCTGAAGGCGCGGCGGGGCGCGGCGCTGCGTCATCACTTCCCCGTGAGGAGTTGCTTGGCTGCCTGCACGACGATCTTCGCGTCATTGGACGCAACGTTCGCCATCTGCGCGCGTTCGTAGTCAACCTTCGCGGCGGCCTGCGCGAATCGCGCCATCGCGGCCTTGTCGTTCACCAGCTTTGCGGCGCGCGCCTGCGCGAGCTCGGTGTCGAGCCAGCGCTTCGGTTCCTTGATCGCCGCGAGCAGTTGCGCCGCGGCGGACCCATCGGCGGCAGCGAGCGCGGCCTGCGCGCACGTGTACGCAACGGCATCTGGGTCGTTGCTCGCTGCGGCGAGTGACTTCGCGCGCGCACACGCGTCAGCCGGCAGCGCGGGCTTGCGACCGATCGCCGAGACGTAGGCGACGCGCGCGAGCAGCTCGACGTCGTCGGGACCGGCGAGACCTGCCGTGAGCGCGGCCTCCTCGGTCTCGATCCTGGCGGCGCCCGCTTCGAGCGGCTCCGGCAAGAACGCGATCATCAGCGCCGCGACGAAGTGCCATCGCGCATCGCGACACGGAGGGATCACCGCAGCCCACTCCGTCTTCGCGACGCGCATCGCGCCAGCGCCATTCATCGCCTGAAATGCCCTCTGGGCCTCGACTCGCGCCTTCGCGAGGTGTGCGCGCGGCTCGCCGTCGCACGACAGCGCGGCATCCGCTGCGTTCGATGCGGCATCGGGTAAAGCCGCCGAGAGGGAGGTCGAACCTGATCCTGCGCCGACGCTACCCTGGCGTTCCGGAGAGACTGACTTCGTGCAACCGACGGTCGCGAACAACGTGGCGATCAGGTACGTTCGCATCCCTGTAGATTAGACGACATACGGTTGCAGAGATAGATCTGGTTCTCGAGCCTACTTGCGGTTCTTCGCTCCGGGATCGAGCCACTCTGTGTATTTCTTGATGACGAGCGTAACGCCCTTCTGAAGATAACCCTCTTTCATGAGCTCGTTACGCTTCGCGGGCTGTACGTGCAGGCACCCGTGGCTGTGATCGAGCGCGAGCTCGGGGCCGAGCTTCGTCAGCTGGTCCTCGGTCTGGGGTGTCGTGTGGATGAAGAGACCAGGACTGCCCTCGACGCGAAAGCCGGTCGCGCCGAAGTCGTTGTGCCGCCACTCCTTGGCGACCGGCTTGGCCGGGTTCTTGTCTTCGTGGAAGTAGTGCCTGGCGATCTCACCTTTGATCTGCCTCTTGGGGCCGGTCGCCCACTTCCAAGCTTCACCGGGATTTTTGAACTGGATCTCTCCGTCCACCGCTTGCAGTGGTGCCCCCCACGCGATCTGACTATGCGCCCACGACGAGGTCACGACCGACTTCCCCACGCCGAGCGTGTACGTGCCAGCTTGTGACGGATCGGAGGTGTGCTTCGGGCCGTCCTTCATCGAGAAGGGGGGACCGCCGCGCGCCTCCATGCGATCGACGATGTTGCCGTTGAACTCGACGTAGATGACGCCGTGCCCCGGCGGCGCCTTGGCACTCACGGCACGGTGCTCGTCCTCCTGTCCCTGCTTTCCGACGGAGTTACGCGCGGCTTGCCAGGCATCGAGGTCCTCGAACTCGCCGGGATAGAAGATCAGACGCACCTGCTCCGGCCTGATCTTGTTCGGGCTCACGCTCAGCGTGAGCCCGGTGCGCAGGAGGAACGCCATCGTGCTAGGGCCAATCTTGCCGTCGATGCCCTCGGCGGCGACTCCCTGCTCCTTCTGTAACGCAGCGACGCGGATGACGTCGGGTTCCTCGAATGCGTCGCTCGATGGTGCGGCTCTCAGCCGCGCGAGGATCTCGGTGCGATGGATGCCATTCCAGTGCTGATGATTGAATGCGATCGCACTCTTGATCTTTGCAGCAGTGAGCAGCTCGCCGCTCGCTGGCTCGAGCTCGTCCTTGCGCAGCGCTGGATCCGGCTGCCGTGCCGCGGATGGCAGCACCGCCGCCGGCTTCGCGCCCGCCTGTACGGTCTCTGCCTCTGCTTCGTCGTCGCGCACTGATCCCGAGCGCCCCATCGTTTGCTGCACGACATGCGTGAGCTCGTGCATGACGAGTGCGCGGTCCGGCGCTGGCGTTGCGAACGTGATCTCGTTGCCGAACGTGTACGCCTTCGCGTTCAACGCGGCGGTCTTGTCCGGATCGACGTAAACCTTCACGTGCGCAAACGAGCAACCGAAGTGGTGCTCCATTTCGTGGAGATAGGGCAGCGCGATCTGCTGGCCGCGCCCGCCCGCCTGCGCCATCGCGCGCTCCTGCTCGGCGAGCTCGGCGACACGCACCGTGGCTTCATCGGCGACGGCCCGCGAGAGACGCAATGCAGGAGACTGCACTTTGGCGGGCTTCGCAGCAGCAGCTGCTGCAGGTTGGAGCGTTTCGGTCAGGGTCCGCTTACCCGGACTCGCGCCATGCGAAGCACGATTGAAGCTGTCCGCGTGCCCCTGACGATTACGCCAGTTTCTATCGTACATGATGAGCTCGCATGCCAGTACCCACCGGCAGTACGAAGTATGGTGTCGGCGCAGATGAGCATCGTCAACAGGTCTGACTGCCGCATAATGATGCAGTGATAACTCGACTGCCTGTTGTGCTTTCCACCCACTCGGGACCCTGCAGAACCACGGGCGGCGCTGCGAAGCGCTGCTACCGTGGACATGGTTGCGAGATGAGCGATAACAGCAGGATGGGCGTTCCAGACGGTGGATGAGCGCGAGTGCGTTCTCGCTGAACGTGCTCTGCCGTCGCACGGGTTCGAGGTGACGGCGGGCGACGGCGTGTTGCGATGTCGGGATCGCGCGCGGGCGGTCGCCAGATCGGGGCCGAGCACCCGCTCGCGCGGGCCCAGCTACCGATGACGAAGCACAACATCCTGTTTCTGGCCGCCGATCTGCGCGGAGACAGCCCGGACGGGCTCGATCCGCACGCGCGGCGCGGCGCGCTCGATCGAGAGGCGAGCGCGATCCGGCGGGAGCTGGAGCGCAGCGGCCACCGGGGTCGGTTCGAGCTGGTGACCCGGTTGGCCGCGGAGCCGCACGATCTGCTGCGCGAGCTGCGCGTGCTCAAGCCGACGGTGGTTCACTTCAGCGGCCACGGCGGCCGGGACGGGCTGTTCTTTCAGGCAGCGAATGGCGATGCGCGAGTCGTCTCGCCGACGGCGATCGCGGAGGCGTTCGGCGCCGCGGGTGGCTCGGTGAAGCTGGTGGTCCTGAGCGCGTGCTACGGCGATGCGGCGGCCGAGGCGCTGCTCGCGCACGTCGACTGTGTGGTCGGTGCGAGCGGCGTGCTCCCCGATGACATGGCGCGGGTGTTCGCGATGGGCTTCTACGGCGCGCTCGGCGATCAGGAGTCGATCGAGGCGGCGTACCGGCACGGGAACGCCGCGATCAGCCTGGAAGGGTTGTCTGACGCGGCACGCCCGCGGCTCAAGGTTCGCGCGGGAGCCGACGCGGCCCGGTGCATCCTCGGGGGAGCGGGGGAGCGGCGGCCGGTGCACCGCCGGCCGGTGCACCGCCGGAGCACAGTGCCGAGCACCGAGGGCGCGCCGGCCTTCACAGGCCGCGACGAGGAGCTGCACACTATCGCAGCTGCGCTCCGCGACCGCCGCGTGGTCGTGCTCCCTGGGCCTCCGGGTCGGGGCAAGAGCCGCCTGGCGAAGGAGTATGCCCACAAGCACGCCGCGGCCTACCCGGGCGGGATGTTCTTCGTCCCGTTCGAGCAGCCGCCGCCGACCGAGCTCGCGAAGCTATTGCGAGACACGGGCAGACCGGCGTACGCGGACGAGTCGGTCGAGGATCAATGTCGCCGCGCGCTGCGCGAACTGGGGACGGCGGGGCGCACGCTGCTGATCTACGACGGGATCGCAGATGAGCGGACGCTGCGCGACTGGCTCCCCTACGACGGGCTCGACTGGCACCTGATCGTCACGTCGACCTCGGCGAGCTGGGCGCGCTCGTGGACCACCGTCGAGATCGGCGCGCTTGGCGATGAAGCGGCGCGCGCGCTGGTG
>Ga0247790_10000208_pt1 | contig 29214 bp, 22 predicted proteins | sample UWRJS171409R4_FD_179913 | JGI IMG/M metagenome (GOLD analysis project Ga0247790, IMG submission 179913) | Soil microbial communities from Arlington Agricultural Research Station in Wisconsin, United States - UWRJ-S171-409R-4 | ecosystem: Environmental > Terrestrial > Soil > Agricultural land...
ACGGAAGTTAAGCTCTCCAGGGCCGATGGTACTGCAGGGGCAACCCTGTGGGAGAGTAGGACGTCGCCGGGGTTTTGAGGGCCCGCTCCACAAGAGCGGGCCCTCTCTTCTTTTCGGCTTTTTCGGCTTTTTCGGCTTTTTCGGCTTTTTCGGCCCCTGATTCGGCTCGGCTGGTGCCGCGGCTCAGCGGGCGCGCAGCTCGGCCAGGCCGGCCTCGCGCGACATCTTGCCGGCGTAGCCGAGCTCGCGGCGCGCCTTGGCGTCATCGACGGTGACCTCGTGGCCGACGAGCGCGAGGGCCGTCTTCGTGACGGGCGGGCGCTTCATCCAGCCGGTCAGGGCGGCGACGACGCTGGCGAGCCAGCGCGGGATCTCGCGCGCGCCGGGATCGACGCCCTGCGTGGCGAGCAGCTCCGTGAGGAACGCGCGGAACTCGACGGGCGGGCCGTCCGTGAGGAAGTAGATCTCGCCGGGCGAGCCGCGCTCGGCCGCGAGCAGGGCGCCCTCGACCACGTTCGCGACGTGGCACGTCGACGTGAGGTAGCGGCCGCCGCCGATCCAGCCGAACTTCTTGCGGCGGACGGCCAGGGCGATCTCGGGCAAGACCGAGGTGTCGCCCTGGCCCCAGATGAAGCGGGGGCGCACGACCACCGTCTCGAGCTCGCCGAGCCGGTTCGCCGCGAGCACCGCGCGCTCGGCGAGCCCCTTCGAGAGCGGGTACGGGCCGGCGGGCCGCGCGGCGTACGGCCGCGTCTCGTCGGCGCGCACGATCGGCCGGCCGTCGGCGAGGACGGCCTCGGTCCCGATGTGCACCACGCGGCGGACGCCGGCGGCGCGCGCGGCGGCGAGCACGTTCTCGGTGCCCTGGACGTTGACCCGCAAGAACTCGGCGAGCCGCCCGTGCTGCTTCACGTGCGCCGCGGCGTGGAACACCACGTCGCACTCCTTCATGCCCTCCGTCATCGCCCGCACGTCGTCGAGCTCGCCGCGCACCGGCTCCCCGCCGACGCCGCGCACGGCGATCGCCGATGCCTCGCTGCGCGCGAGCGCGCGGACGGGCACGCCGCGCACGTCGACCAGCTCCGCGATGAGCCGCTTGCCCAGGAAGCCCGATCCGCCGGTGACGAAGGCTCGCTTCACGCCGCGGAATCTACTAGCTTGGACCGCGATGAGCGAGGTCCGGACGAGCCCGGGCGCAGACCCAGGCGGCACCCAGGGGACCACGATCCAGCACACGGATGGGCGCGTCGAGCTCCGCGATCCCGAGGCGGTGCGCGGATCGCGGCTGTACAACGAGGACCTCGCGCCGGTGCCGGTCGCGCGGCGCACGTGGAAGACGTGGGACTACGCCGCGCTCTGGATCTCGATGGCCCACTGCATCCCGACGTACCAGATGGCGTCGGGCCTGATCGATGCGGGCATGAGCTGGTGGCAGGCGCTGCTGACGATCCTGCTCGGGAACCTGATCGTCCTGGCGCCGATCCTGCTCAACTCGCACCCCGGCACGAAGTACGGCATCCCGTTCCCGGTGTTCGCGCGCGCCGCGTACGGCACCGTCGGCTCGAACCTGCCGGCGCTGATGCGCGCGCTGATCGCGTGCGGCTGGTTCGGCATCAACGCGTGGATCGGCGGCGCCGCGCTGCAGACGTTGTTCACCAAGATCTACCCCGGCTGGGCGACGCTCGGCGGAGCGATCCACGACGTCCCGGCGACGCAGTGGAGCTCGTTCCTGCTGTTCTGGGGCCTCAACATCCTCATCATCTACCGCGGCATGGAGCTGGTGCGCCGCGTCGAGCGCTTCGCGGCGCCGTTCGTGCTCGTGATGACGGCGCTCCTCCTCGTGTGGGCGGTCCGCGAGGCGGACGGGCTCGGGCCGATCATGGAGCGCGGCGGCACGGCGAAGTTCTGGCCGCTGTTCATCCCCTCGCTCACGGCGACGATCGGCTTCTGGTCGACCCTGTCCCTGAACATGCCGGACTTCACGCGCTACGGCCGCTCGCAGCGCGAGCAGGCGGTGGGGCAGGTTGTGGCGCTGCCCTCGACGATGACCGTGTTCGCCGCGATGGGCATCGTGATCACGTCCGCGACGGTGCTGATCCACGGCAAGGCGATCTCGGATCCGATCGCGCTCGGCGGCATGTTCGACAACCGGCTGATCGTCGCCGTCGCGATGTTCACCGTGGTGGTCGCGACGCTCGCCGTGAACATCGCCGCGAACGTGGTCTCGCCCGCGAACGACTTCGCGAACGCGTTCCCCAGCAAGATCGACTTCCCGCGCGGCGGCCTCATCACCGGCGTGATCGGCATCCTGATGATGCCGTGGGAGCTGCTCAAGAACCCCGGGCGCTACATCTTCGGTTGGCTCGTCGGCTACTCCGGCTCGCTCGGCTCGATCGCCGCCGTCCTGATCGTCGACTACTGGATCATCCGCCGCACGCAGCTCGACCTGCGAGCGCTCTACACGCCAGACGGCGCCTACCGCTACCAGAACGGCTGGAACGTCCCGGCGGTGGTCGCGACGCTCGTCGGCGCCGGGGTGGCGCTGCTCGGCGCGTTCTGGACGCCCATGCGGCCGATCTACAACTGGTCCTGGTTCGTCGGGTTCGGGCTCGCCGGCGGGATCTACTGGGCGATGATGCAGCCCCAGCTCCCACGTCACCGCTGAGGTCGATTGTCCGCGGTCCGGACGCCGTGCGGCATGCTGTCCCCGGCTGGTCTCTGGCCCGCTCCGCGTTCTCCGCCACGCGCGGCGAGGGAACGCGGTGATCACCGCGGCCGCGCGAGGCATCGCATCTGCATGACCAGTCGCTCGTGAGCTTGACCCCTGGACGAGAACGCTTCCTCCCCGGGATGCGTATCGGGGACTACCAGATCGATCGCGAGATCGCCGTCGAGGAGATGGGTGTCGTCTACCTGGGCGTGCACACCGTGCTGCCGCGGCAGGCGGCCGTGAAGGTCATGCACGCGGCGGCCGCGCCGACGCGCCCCGGCGCGGCGATCCACGTGCTGCCAGAAGCGGTCGTCCTCGAGTCGCTCTCTCACCCCGCCATCCCGCGGGTGTTCGAGTGCGGCACCCTGCCGGATCGGCGGCCGTGGGCCGCGTTCGAGCGGCTCGAGGGCGTCACGCTCGCGTCGCTGATCGCGAGCGGGCCGATGGCGGTCGCCGAGCTGGTCGTGGTGCTGCGCGATGCCGGCGATCTGCTCGCACACGCTCACGCACGCAGCGTGGTGCACCGCCGGCTGACGGGAGACGCGATCGTGCGAACGCCCGATCGCGCCTGCTCGGTGGGCGTGCGTCACTGGTACGACGCGTGCCTGGGCGGCGAGGATGCGGTCGAGCCGCGCGACGACGTGTACGCGCTGGGCGTGCTGGCGTTCCGCGCGCTCACGGGCGGAGCCCCCGAGGCTGGCGTGTCAGTGGCGGATCGCAGCCCCGGCGCGCCCGCGGAGCTCGCGGCGCTGATCGAGCAGATGCTCGCGGACGATCCGGCGGCGCGCCCGCCGTCAGACGAGGTGCGAGATCGCGCGCGCTGGCTCGCCGACACGTTCGAGCCGCGCGTGAGCGATCGGCTGCGGTGGACGCCCACCGCTCCGCGCGACCGCCGCGGCGATCCTTCGGCCTAGCTCGACACACCTTGGGCCTGCGCGCTGGGCCCTCCCGCCTCGCGCTCGCACGCGTCGCTTCAGCAGCCGTCGTCGCGGCCCTGAGCCCCGATCAGGGGATCACGATCGTGAGCGTGTCACCGGCGAGCATCGTGTTGAACGTGCGCAGCGGCATGAGCGCCGGTCCGCGGAGCACCGCGCCCATCGCGTTGTACTGCGATCCGTGGCAGGGGCATACGAACTTCTCGGAGGTGTCCCACTCGACGACGCATGCCTGGTGCGTGCAGATCGCCGACAGTGCACGCAGCTCGGTTTCCGAAACGCGCATGACGAAAATTGTCTGGCCTGTCATCTGGGTGAACAGCAGGATCCCGCCGACCTCGGCGAGCTCCGGATTTTCGGCGAGGCTGACGCACAGGTTGTTCCCGCACACGGTCGCTTGGCCCGTGGGGACCTTGTCGCCGCCGTCTTCTCCGCCGCAAGCCGCCGACATCACGCAGCCGGCGGCAGAAGCCGCGATCGTCTGCAGGACAACTCGTCTCGTAGGGGTCATAGGTGAGTAGCCTACTCCTGAGGCAACCGTTCGGGGAGCGATCCGCGATGTGGTCGGTGTTCTGATCACGCAGCAATTACGTACTCAGATCTTGCGAGGAGCGGGGTCCTTGGACCATCTTGATTCTTTGCATGGTGACCATGAACGCGCTGGCTGCAGGAGCGCGGCTCGGTGACTACGTCCTCGAGCACGAGCTCGAGGCGAAACCGGGACTCGTCGCGTGGAGCGCGAACCACTCGCTCTTGCCTCGGCGCGCGAAGATCTCGACAGTGCACCCCGCCTTCGCCGGCAACCTGTCCGTCGCCGCACAGCTCACGCGCGAGGCCTGCATCCTCGAGGTGCTGCGCCACGGGGGAGCGCCGCGCGTGTTCGAGTGCAGCGAGCTGCCGGATCGGCGCCCGTGGGTCGCGAGCGAGCTGATCGAGGGTCCCCGGCTGTCTGTCCTCCTTGCGGAGGAGGGGGCCCTCGGTGTGTCGCGGGTGCTCGCGCTCCTGGCGGGGCTCGCCGAGATCCTCCACTACGCGCACACGCGGGGGCTCGTCCACCGCAACCTGCGCCCCGGGGCGATCGCGAGCCGGGCGGAGGGGCCGTGCATCGTGGACTGGGACGACGCTCGCAGCCGCGACAGCGACGGGCTGTTGCCCGTGCCGCTGGACTGGCTCGCGTATCAATCGCCCGAGGTGAGCGGGGGCGAGCCCGCCGATAGCCGCGCGGACGTGTACTCGCTCGGCGTGATCGCGCACGAGGCGCTCATCGGCGCGTGGCCGGCGTCGAGCGCGCGCCGGCCGCCGGTGGCGCCCCCGCGGCTGCTCACGCTGCTCGGGCGGATGGTGGCGCACGATCCGCTCGTGCGCCCGACGAGCGCCGAGGTGCGCGCCGAGGCGCTCGCGATCGTCGAGCAGACGGAGGTGCTGCTGGCGCCGGCCGACGACGACGGCGCCGACGTGCAGGTCGAGGAGGTCGAGCTCGGGCTCGCGCTCGCCGCCGAGCTCGATTCCGAGCCGCTGCCACCCACGCCGGCCGGGAGCCAGACCTGGAGGGCGGAGGAGGTCGAGGCGCGCGAGCGGCCCAAGACGCCGCCGCCCAAGGTGGCGCTGGATCCGGTGTTCGAGCCGGCGCGGACGAAGACCGAATCGATGCAGCCCGACTACCTCGCGCGGACGAAGACCGAGCCGATGACGGCCGAGCACTTGGCCGCCGTCCGGACCGAGCCGCTGCCCGCCGAGCCGGAGTCGCGGGCGCCGCGCTCGGCGGCGCGGATCGTGAAGCACTCGCCGACGCGGGTGCTCGCGTCGACCAGCACGAAGCCGCACTGACGCCGCGCCGCGCGGCTGCGTCCGCGCGCTCGCCGGGAACATGCCGGTGCGCCGGGCGGTTTTCCAGACGTGACCGCGGACGATGCCGAGCTGCTCGATCACTACGTGCGCCGCGGGGCCGCGGCGCTTCACCTGTCGCTCGAGGCCGCGTGGCTCGACTACGAGCTGCGCTCGTTCGTGCTCGGCAAGCTGCCGGCGCGCCGCCCGCTGGCCGTGTGCAACGTCGGCATCGGCGCGGGCCTGTGGGACGACTGGCTCGCGCGCGTCGTCGGCGCGCCGATCACGAGCGTCGATCGCGATCCGGACGTCTGCCGGATCTTCGCGCTCCGCCAGGCGCGCGAGCGCCACCCGTTCCCGTCGCTCGTCCTGTGCGGCGACGCCTGCGGTGGCGTCCTGGGCGATCGCCGCTTCGACGTCATCACCGTCGTCGGGCCGACGCTCGAAGCGGAGGCAGCGCGCCCTGCCTCCGCGCGCGCGCCCGCGGACGCCGATCGCGGGCGCCTGCTGCGCGCGCTCTCCGGCGCGCTCTTGCCGGGCGGCCTCCTGCTCTCGGGCGAGGCCGGCACCGGCGCCGCCGGGGACCGCGTCCGCACCCGCGGCGACGTCTGGCTCTCGTGCCAGGCCCGGATGGGCTAGCGAGGGCTAGCGAACGCTGGCTAACTCCGCAGAGGGCCTCGGATCGCTTGACGTGGCGCACGCTGCCGGCGATTGCCTCCGTGCATTGGCTCCGGTTCCCCTACAATGGCTCGCCATGCGCTACCTGCTCGCCGCCGCCTGCTTCGTCCTGGGCTGCAACGGGATGGATCCCGGTCCGATGTCGGACGACACGCCGGGGGACGACGAGCAGCCGCTTCCGCGCGAGAAGTTCCAGCGCTGCACGGGCCGGCCCTACACGCTGGCGCCCGACGAGGGCTGGCGCCACACGATCGCGACGCCGATCATCACCGCGGCCGGCGCGGCGAACCACAGCGGCAAGGACATGTTCGCCAAACCTGGCGTCGCGTCGGAGCTGCCCGGCAAGTTCACGTACGGCACGATCAGCAAGGACCTCGAGGACGAGGACGTGCTGGTCTTCCTCGACGACTGCACGGGCTGGAAGTCGATCGGCCGGTTCGCCACCGACTCCGACGGCCGCATGAGGGCGCCTTCGCCGGCGCTCCCCACCGGCGTGTACGAGGTCCGCTACCAGGTCGCCGGCGATCGCAGCACCACGACGTCGTTCCTGTGGGTGCTGCCGGCCGGCACGCGCGCGATCGTGTCCGACATCGACGCGACGCTCACGACGAACGACTCCGAGGTCTTCCAGCAGATCTTCGACGGCAGCTACGTCCCCGAGACGTACCCGAGCGCGGTCGCGATGACGAAGGCGCACGAGGAGCGCGGCTACCTCGTCTTCTACATGACCGGCCGGCCGTACTGGCTGTCCCCCCAGACGCGCAGCTACCTCGCTGCGAAGGGGTTCGCGGTCGGGCCGCTGCGCGTCGCGGACTCGAACACCGACATCTTGCCGACCGAGGGCAGCGTCGGCGCCTACAAGCTCGCGAACCTGAAGTCGCTCATCGCGGCCGGCCTCGTCGTCGACTTCGCGTACGGCAACGCGACGACCGACATCTACGCGTACCTCGGCGCCGGCATCCCGGCCGACAAGGCGTGGATCATCGGCGACCACGCCGGCGAGCAGGGCACCAACATCGTGACCGGCGACTGGGCCGCGCGCACCGGCGAGGTTGGCGCGCTGCCGGCCGTGCAGCAGCCGTTCGACTGGTAGCTCCCGCGCTGCCGGCGCGCTAGCGGTTCTGCGGGAAGCCGAGGTCGACGCCGCGGTGGCGCGGATCGGGCCAGCGCGACGTGATGGCCTTCGTGCGGGTGTAGAAGTGCACGCCGTCGCGGCCGTAGATGTGGTGATCGCCGAACAGCGACGCCTTCCAGCCGCCGAACGAGTAGTAGGCCATCGGCACCGGGATCGGGACGTTGATGCCGACCATGCCGACCTCGACCTCGTGCTGGAACTTGCGCGCGGCGCCGCCGTCGTTCGTGAACAGCGCGACGCCGTTGGCGTACGGGTTACTGTTCACGAGCGCGATCGCCTGGTCGTACGTCGCCACGCGCGCCATCGACAGGACCGGCCCGAAGATCTCGTCCTGGTAGATCGTCATCTCGGGCTTCACGTGATCGAACAGGGTCGGCCCGAGGAAGAATCCGCTCGGCCGGCCGGGCACCTGGAGCGCGCGGCCGTCGATGAGGAGCTCGGCGCCCTCGGTGACGCCGCGGTCGACGTAGCCGGCGACCTTGTCGCGGTGCGCCTTCGTGATGAGCGGGCCCATCTCGGAGCCGGCCTCGAGTCCGTCGCCGACCTTGAGCTTGGCGATCCGCTCGCGCATGAGCGGCACGAGCTTGTCCGCGGCGCTGCCGACGGCGACGAGCACCGAGATCGCCATGCAGCGCTCGCCCGCCGAGCCGTAGCCGGCGGACACCGCCGCGTCGGCCGCGAGCTCCATGTCGGCGTCGGGGAGCACGATCATGTGGTTCTTCGCGCCGCCGAGCGCCTGCACGCGCTTGCCGTGGCGCGTGCCGGTCTCGTAGATGTACCGCGCGATCGGCGTCGAGCCGACGAACGAGATCGCGGCGACCTTGGGGTGCTCGAGCAGGCGATCGACACAGACCTTGTCGCCGTGCACCACGTTGAAGACGCCCGGCGGCAGGCCGGCGTCGGCGAGCAGCTGCGCGTTGAAGTTCGCGCACGACGGATCGCGCTCGCTCGGCTTCAGCACGAACGTGTTCCCGCACGCGATCGCGATCGGGTACATCCACATCGGGACCATCGCCGGGAAGTTGAACGGCGTGATGCCCGCGACGACGCCGAGCGGCTGGCGGATCGAGTACGAGTCGACCTCGGTCGACACGTTCTCGGAGTACTCGCCCTTCGCGAGGTCGGCGATGCCGCACGCGAACTCGATCACCTCGAGGCCGCGGTTGACCTCGCCGAGCGCGTCGGCCGTGACCTTGCCGTGCTCGAGCGTGAGCAGCCGCGCGAGCTCGTGCTGATGCTTCTCGACGAGCTGGCGGTACGCGAACAGGATCTTCGTCCGCCGCGCGATCGACACCGAGCGCCACGTCTCTGCTGCGCGCGCGGCCGACTCGACGGCCTGATCGACGACGGCGGGCGTCGCGAACGCGACCTTGGCCTGGACCTCGCCGGTCGCCGGGTTGAACACGTCGCCGTGCCGGACGTCGCCAGCGGCGTCACCTGGGGAAGCCTCGTAGGCCTTGCCGTCGATCCAGTGTCCGATCGTCTTCGTCGCCATGGGCCGATAGCCGTAGCAGGGCGGCGCGGCCCGGAACAACAGGAAAAATTGACTGTTGAACGTCGCTCGCCGACCGTGTTAGCCAGACCGTTCCCGTCCACTCTCTCGCCCGGAGGCCACGTGACCGTCGATCTCTCCATCACCGTCCATGGCATGCAGTTCGACAACCCGTTCCTGCTCGGCTCGGGCCCTCCAGGGACGAATGGCAAGGTGATCGCCCGGTCCTACGACCTCGGCTGGGGCGGCATGGTCTGCAAGACCTTCAGCATCGATGCCTCGAAGGTCATCAACACGGCGCCGCGCTACGCCAAGCTCCGCGGCCACAAGAGCGAAGAGGTGATCGGGTTCCAGAACATCGAGCTCATCAGCGATCGGCCGTACGAGGACTGGATCGACGATCTCAAGCAGCTCAAGAAGAACTACCCGAAGAAGATCCTGATCGCGTCGATCATGGAGGAGTACAACAAGGACGCCTGGCAGCGCATCGTGCGCGAGGTCCAGGACACGGGCGTCGACGGCTTCGAGCTGAACCTGTCGTGCCCGCACGGCCTGCCCGAGCGCAAGATGGGCATGGCGATGGGCGAGAACCCCGACATCGTCGAGGAGGTCACCGGCTGGGTGAAGGAGGTCGCGCGGATCCCGGTGTGGGCGAAGATGACGCCGAACGTCGGCAACCCGACGGTCCCGGCGGGGGCCGCGCTGCGCGGCGGCGCCGACGGCATCTCGATGATCAACACGATCCTCTCGGTGTGCGGCATCGATCTGAAGACCTTGCGCCCGATGCCGACGGTCGAGGGGCACAGCGTGCCCGGCGGCTACTCCGGCCAGGCGGTGCGCCCGATCGCGCTGCGCCAGGTGATGGAGGTCGCGCGCGCGAACCCGGGCGTCGAGATCAGCGGCATCGGCGGCATCGAGACCGGCAACGACGCGGCGCAGTTCTTCCTGATGGGCGCGTCGACGGTGCAGGTGTGCACCGGCGCGATGCTGCGCGGCTACGAGATCATCAGCGAGCTCAAGGACGAGCTCGCGAAGTTCATGACCGACCACAAGTTCGCAAACATCCGCGAGTTCATCGGCAAGAGCCTGCCGTACTTCACGACGCACCACGATCTCGTCGACCGCCAGAAGGCGGCGCGCGACGCCAAGGAGGCCGCGCGCGCGCGCGGCAACCGCGACACCGAGACGTGGAAGGGCGACATCTCGAAGGAGACCAGCACGCTGGTCACGAACTAGCTCAGTGAACGCGTAATCGAGGAGAATCCGCGCCCATGGCACGCAAAGTCACGAGCGGCCTGATCCAGGCCGCAAATCCCATCAACGACGAGTCCCGCTCGGTCGCCGAGATCCAGGCGGCGATGCTCGAGAAGCACATGCCGATGATCCACGACGCCGGCAAGCAGGGCGTCCAGATCCTCTGCCTGCAGGAGATCTTCAACGGGCCGTACTTCTGCCCGGGGCAGGATCGCCGCTGGTACGACGCCGCCGAGCCGGTGCCGGGCCCGACCGTCGAGATGCTCGTGCCGATCGCGCAGAAGTACCAGATGGCGATGGTCGTCCCGGTGTACGAGCGCGAGATGGCCGGCGTCTACTACAACACGGCCGCGGTGATCGACGCTGACGGCACGTACCTCGGCAAGTACCGAAAGACGCACATCCCGCAGACGAGCGGGTTCTGGGAGAAGTACTTCTTCCGGCCGGGCAACCTCGGCTACCCGACGTTCCAGACGCGCTACGCGCGGATCGGCGTGTACATCTGCTACGACCGCCACTTCCCCGAGGGCGCGCGCGCGCTGGGCCTCAACGGCGCCGAGATCGTCTACAACCCGTCGGCGACGGTGGCCGGGCTCTCGCAGTACCTGTGGAAGCTCGAGCAGCCCGCGCACGCGGTCGCCAACGGCTACTTCGTCGGCGCGATCAACCGCGTCGGCACCGAGGCGCCGTGGAACATCGGCAAGTTCTACGGCACGTCGTACTTCGTCGATCCGCGCGGCAACTTCCTGGCGACGGCGAGCGAGGACAAGGACGAGCTGGTGGTGGCCGAGCTCGATCTCGACGTGATCGAGGAGGTCCGCCGCACCTGGCAGTTCTTCCGCGATCGGCGCCCGGACACGTACGGGCCGCTCACCGAGGATCGCTAGGGGCCATGCGCGCGCTCATCAAGGACGGCACCGTCGTCACGGCCTCGGACACGTTCGCGGCCGACGTCTGGATCGAGAACGGCAAGATCGCGGCGCTCGTGGCGCCCGGCACGCAGATCGGGACGGCGGACACGACGATCGACGCCAAGGGCAAGTACGTCATCCCGGGCGGCATCGACTGCCACACGCACATGGATCTGCCGTTTGGTGGCACGACGTCGTCGGACGACTTCGACACCGGCACGGTGGCCGCCGCGCACGGCGGGACGACGACGATCGTCGACTTCGCGATCCAGTCGAAGGGCAGCTCGATGCGCGCCGGCCTCGACACCTGGTTCGGCAAGGCGGAAGGGAAGGCCGCGATCGACTACGGCTTCCACATGATCATGACGGAGGCCAACCCGCAGGCCCTCGATGACATGGCCGCGATGGTCCGCGAGGGCGTGACGTCGTTCAAGATGTTCATGGCCTACCCGGGCGTGTTCCTCGTCGACGATCAGCAGATCTTCCGCGCGATGCAGCGCGCCGGGGAGCTGGGCGCGCTCATCACGATGCACGCCGAGATCGGGCTGCCGATCGACGTGCTCGTGCAGAAGGCGCTCGCCGCCGGCCACACGGCGCCGATCTACCACGCGCTCACGCGCCCCGAGGCGGCCGAGGCGACGGGCACCGAGCGCGCGATCGCGCTCGCCGAGATGGCGGGCGTCCCGGTGTACATGGTGCACCTCTCGGCGCAGCGCGCGCTCGAGCGCGTCATGGAGGCGCGCGACCGCGGCCTGCCCGCGTACGCCGAGACGTGCCCGCAGTACCTGTTCTGCAGCGAGGACGATCTGCGCGGCGAGCCGGGCAACGAGTGGAAGGGGGCGGGCTACGTCTGCACGCCGCCGTTGCGCCCGCGGCACCACCACGATCACCTGTGGCGGGGCCTGCGCAACTACGACCTCCAGGTCGTGGCGACGGATCACTGCCCGTTCTGCATGAAGGATCAGAAGGAGCTCGGCCGGAACGACTTCTCGAAGATCCCGAACGGCATGCCGGGCGTGGAGACGCGGCTGCACCTGCTCTGGGAGGGCGTGCGCGAGGGCAAGATCTCGATGAACCGCTTCGTCGAGATCACGTCGACGGCGCCGGCGAAGATCTTCGGCATGTACGGCAAGAAGGGCTCGCTCGCGGTGGGCGCCGACGCCGACGTGGTCGTGTGGGACCCGAACCGGGAGAAGGTGCTCTCGAAGGAGACGTTGCACATGCGCGTCGACTACTCGCCGTTCGAGGGCAAGCGCGTGATCGGCGCGCCCGCGGCCGTGCTGTCGCGCGGCGAGGTGATCGTCGCAGACGACCAGTGGGTCGGCGGCAAGAAGCAGGGCCGCGGCCAGTTCGTGCGCCGCGGCACGTTCTCGCTGTAGCCGCAGGCGCGCTCGCTGTATTCACTCGCGCCGGTGAGCCCGGGGTAGTATCTGCGATCGGTGCTCGAGGGTACGGTGTTCGCTGGCCGCTATCGCGTGGTGCGAGCCCTGGGAGTCGGCGCCATGGGCGCGGTCTACGAGGTCCTCGACGTCGATACGGAGCGACGGCGCGCGCTGAAGGTGATGCACGCGTACGCGGGCGCTCGGCCGGACGACGGCGAGCGCTGGAAACGAGAGGCCAGGATCGCGGGGCAGCTCGACAGCCGGTTCATCGTCGACGTCCTCGACGTGGGCGTCGAAGCAGCGACCGGGGCGCGGTTCCTCGTAATGGAGCTCCTGCACGGGGAAGACCTGAGCCGGCGGGGCAAGCGGATGGGGCCGCTACCGACTTCCGAGGTCGCCTTGTACCTGCACCAGGCCGCGCTGGCGCTCGATCGGCTGCACCGCGCTGGCATCGTTCACCGCGACCTCAAGCCGGGGAACCTGTTCCGCGAGGAGCGCGAGGGAGAGGCGCCGCGGCTCAAGATCCTGGACCTCGGGGTCGCGATCGAAAGCAGATCCCATGACGCCACCGGTATCGCGGGGACGCCGATGTACATGGCTCCCGAGCAGTTCCGGGGTGACGTCCAGACCGGCGCGGCGGCCGATGTGTTCGCGCTCGGCATGGTTGCCTTCGCGCTGCTGGTCGGCCGGGCGTACTGGGCCGACGAGTGGGAGCGCTGCGGGGACGAGCTCAGCTTCGCACTGGTCGCTGTCCGCGGTCCGACGCAGCCGGCGGTCGCGGAGGCGGCGCGGCACGGCGTCGCGCTCTCCCCGGCGTTCGATGGCTGGTTCGCACGGGCCACCGCGGCCGATCCGCAACGGCGATTCTCGAGCGCCGGGGCCGCCGCGCGAGCTCTCGGCGAGGTGCTCGGCGTGGAGCTGCCGCGCGAGGAGCCGGCGGCCGCGGAGGACGTGCCGCTGGAGGCGTCGCGTGCGAGCCAGGGCGATCCCAGCCTCGCAGCAGCGGAGCTCGGCGAGCGACCGGGGCGCACCGTCACGGCCGCCGAGGTGCTCGCCGACAGCGGTACGGATACACAGGGACCTCCGCACTATCCGCCGCTCGGGCCGCGGCCGCGGTCGCGGCCGACCCGCCGATTCTGGTGGATGCCTGCGGTGATCATCGCAGTGGGGCTCGCGATGAGTCGGGTGTTCTGCGCCGTCGCGCCAGCGCCGCGCTCACCGCTCGGGGCTCCGACCTCGGTGCTCGCGTGCCCGGTCATGGAAGCGTCCGGGGTCGAAGCGCCTGCCGGCTGGCTGGGAGCGGCGGCAGCATCCCTGGTCTGCGAGCGGGCGCGCGTGGTGCTCGGCGGGCGGCCCGAGCGGACACGCGTGCCCGCCGAGCTGCTCTCGCTCCCTAGCGAGCCGACCGATGGCTTTCCCATCGATCCATATGCGGAGCAGGACGCGCGCAAGCGCTCGCTGGAGGCGGCGCGACGTGCAGACGCCTACGTCGACGGCAAGGTCACCAAGGACGCCGCCGGCTATAGCGTGGTCATCTCTCTGTGGAGCGGGGACGGAGAGCTCGTACGGAGGCGGGGCCACGGCCGCGCGCTCTTCGAGGCCGTGCGGGACGCGATGGATCCCCTCATCGCCTGGGGGTTCCTGCCATGGGCCAGCGATCTCGATCCTGCGGTGAGTGACTTCTCGCAGGCACGTGATCCGGCCGCGGCGCTCGTCCTGCTCGATCTCTCGCTGGCCATGGCCCACAACGCCGGCGGGCTCGCAGAGGCGTGCGCTCGGGTCGCAGCGCTCGGCGACCGGGCGGGCGAGCTGGCGGCTGGCGAGCGGTTTCGCTGTGCCCACACGCTGGGGCTGGCGCCGCCCGACGTGCAGCTCGCCCCCCGTCCCACGTCGCCCGGCGGCGTCGCGGCGGGCGCGCGCATCTGGCATGTGGTCCACCGCGGAGACGACCGGCCGCTCGCGGAGGAGGTCCTGCGCCGCTTCGAGGTGGAGCGTTCGGGCTGGGGACGCTCCGCGCTCGCCGCGACGGCATCGTGCCTGTTGCAATCGTCCGATCCGGCGCGCGCCGTGGAGATGGCGCGGCGCGCCGTGCAAGCCACGCCGAAGAACCCGACCGGCGAGTTCTGCGCGCCCTGGGGGCAGCTCGCGGCCGTCACTCACGGCACGACGAGCGCGACGAGCACCGCCCGCGCGATGCAGGCCTGGGCGCCGTGGGATGGCTATGGCTGGCTGCTCGACACGCTCGGTCGGAGCGACGGCGCGACCGCGCTCGCGTATGCGCGCCGCGCCTACGCGCTCTCTCCGCTCGACACGACCGTCGCCGTCACGCTTTCCGACCGGCTGCTCGCGCGGGGGGAGCGCGAGGAGGTGCGGAACATCGCGGTCGCGCTCTCGGCGGGCGGCTACCCCGTCCACCACCTCGCGAGCGAGCAGCTCCGCGTGCGCGTCGAGGCGAGCGAGGCGCGCTTCCGCGCGGCGCTGGATCGGGCGCGGCGCGCCATGCAGATCGGCGCTGGTGATGCCGGCTGGGTTCACGTGCAACGACTGGACCTTGCCTGGCGCGCGCTCGAGCTCACCGAGATCCTGGGTGGCGCGGAGACGGCGGAACTGGCCGAGTTCATCGTCGAGCGGTTCTTCGATCCGGATCCGCCAGCGCTCGACGGCTCTTACCTCGAGGTGCCCTTGCGCATCCCGGCGATCTGCGCTCGCGCCTCCGCGCGCGTCGCCGGCCGATGCTTCGCGCGGTTCCGCGCGCTCCGCGACAGGCTGTCGGGCGGGATCCTGCCCGAGACCGACGCGTTCACCGAGGGGGCAGATCTCTACGCGCGGGGTGACCTCCGCGGCGCGGCGCGCGCGTGGCGTCCGCTGCTCAAGGAGCCGGCGGTCTACGCCGCGCTGATGGGCGACGCGATGGTGACGACCTTCGACCGCACGGGCGAGGCGAACCTCGTCGAGCGACTCGTGGCGGCCGTCCCCGATACCTCGGCGGAGATGCACGGCGCGAACCTCGCGTTCGTGCGCGCGGCGCGGTGGGCGGCAGCCCAGGGGCAGCGAGCCAAGGCGCTGGCCCTGGCCCGCAAAGTGATCGAAGCGTGGTCGGTCGCGGACGAGACGGTGCCTGTCGTGGACGAGATGCGCCGGCTCGCGGCCTCGCTGGAGTGATCGCTCACCAGTCAGTTTCGAGGGAACGCGCTGGGGGGCAGCAGCTTGCAGCTGGTGAGGTCTCGCGCCAAGTCGCACGGATGATTGAGGTATACGGTGATCGGATACGTCCACTGCAAGTGGTTCGGAGTCCCCGCGTTGCATTCAGTGTAGATCGGGTGCGATTCACTGGTTTTCTTTGGGCAGGAATCGCGGCACCGCTCGGGGGCGTTCTCGAAACACCAAGAGTTGGGCTCAGCGCATAGCCGGTCGGTGAAGTGCGCAGCGCCGTCGGTCCAGATCTCACTGTAACAAGCGTACTGGTAACCAACGAGCATGTAGGGCTGAGGGAACTGTAGCGATGAGTAGGGGGAAACTACATTAAAGATGTTGCCGAAGAAAGCGCCCTCGCGGTACCGGAACACCTCCGATTCGCTGCTGGGGTACCACGCCTGACCCGAGGTGATCGTGACGTCCACACCTGCTGGGAGCAAAGTGTTTGGAGTGCTTGGAGTCGGTGGAGGTAGCGGAGCTGTCAGTGGAGGTAGAAGAGTTCTTGGTAAAGGTAGAGGTAGAGGAGCTGCCACTGGAGGCGGTGACGCCAGCATGACCGCGAAATAGGAACGATCCGACAGCGAGATGCCGTTGTGCGGGCATGTAAAAGACACGGGGTTAGTTGAAGCAGCGAACGATTGGATGACCCCCGAATACCACGGAGGGATATCGCCCTGATTGCAGCCGTGTATACCTCTGCACACTCGCACCATGGCCGGGGCAGTGGTCTGGAGCGTCACTATCTGATCTGGTATGCACGAGCCGACGTACCGTCCCTCCCAGCCGCAGTTACGCGTGGGGCCGAGCAGCGATTCCCTCCACGTGCACGGTGTGAAGCTCACGATGGGGGTACCGTTGTCCTCGCGATATTCCTTCACGACGGGCACTCGCGACAAGAGTGGCATGAGAGCGCTCGACTCGCCACGCATGGAGATGACAACCTTTTTCGGGAGTGCGTTTACGCGCGCGAGCACGCAGGACGAAACGATCTCCAGGCATGCCGCGGAGGGGCTATCATAGGCCCAGTTACCAAATGTTCCGGGAGTGGCACCACAGAGGCCGAGCTCTCCGGGCCAGCTCACCGAGCCTTTACCGGGGACGTCGAACTCGAGCCTCATAGCGTCATTGAGGGCGCACGAGACAACGTACTTCATGAGATCGCGCACGTTGTTGTTCGTGAGGATCCAATCTCGATTATCGTTGCTCAGCGTGCTCGGATTCAGCAACCCGCCGTTCTGGATCGCGTGGAGCAGATCCTGCGTGCCCGGGGCGGTAAGCACGTCGCGGCTGATCGCCCAGATGGGCAGACCGTTGCGCGGCAGATCAAGGAGGGATTGCTCCACACTCGCGGTGGTAGCCGGCTCACAGTGGCCGCTTGTTTCGCAGGCCAGCAGATCGTAGGTACCGGACGTGTCGGACGTGCGCTCCAGGATGCATCCCGTGACGCCCACCGCTGCGGAGATGACGACCAAGACACTCATCGGCCATGAAGCACATGCGGTCATGAGTTCGAGTCCTCCTTGCTTGGCGCGGTTCTTCGCCGCATCCCCACGACGAACAAGCACACCGCGTACCACTCCGGCCGATCGGGGGGATGATTGACCGCGACCGCGTTCTCGCTTATGCCCGAGGCGAATGTCCCCGCCGATCGAGGACGACACCCTGTCCGCCACGGATACGGAGAGCGGACCTTCCGATCGGAGCCGTTGTCCTCACCTCTTCCTCGTGCTGGAGAGCCATCGTCCGCTTTTGGCGCCGGTCCGCGTCGCGCTCGATGGGCTCGATGAGGTCGTCCTGGGGCGCGGCTCCGCGCGCGCCATCGAGCACGACCGCGACGGGGGGGTACGTCGCGTCCGCGTACGCCTCGACGACGGATGGCTGTCGACGCGCCACGCGCGCCTGACCCGGGTGCTCCGGCGCTGGGTGCTCGAGGATACGGGCTCGAAGAACGGGTGCTTCGTGGACGGCGTGCGGCGCTCCCAGGCTGAGCTCGCCGATGGTGCGCTCATCGAGCTCGGTCACGCCTTCTTCCTCTACCGCGACGACCTCCCTCACGCGCCGGACGCTCCGCCGGTCGTCGATGCCGGGGCGCTCGCCGCGCCTGCGCAGGCCTTCGTCACCCTGTCACCGCAGCTCGCGCGGACCTTCGAGCGACTCGCCGTGGTCGCCCGCTCGCGGGTCCCCGTGCTTCTCGAGGGCCAGACCGGCACCGGCAAGGAGGTCATCGCCAGGGCGATCCACGACATCTCGCAGCGCGCGGGGCCGTTCGTGGCGGTCAACTGCGGCGCGCTTCCCCGCGACCTCCTCGAGGCGGAGCTGTTCGGTCACCGCAAGGGTGCGTTCTCCGGCGCGACAGAGGAGCGCCCTGGCCTGGTGCGCGCGGCTGACGGCGGTACGCTCCTGCTCGACGAGATCGGCGACCTCCCTGCGCTCTCCCAGGCCGCCCTCCTGCGCGTGCTCCAGGAGCACGAGGTGCGTCCCGTAGGCGGCACTCGCCCGGTGCAAGTCGACCTCCGCGTGGTCGCCGCGACCCACCGCTCGCTCGATGGGATGGTCGATCGAGGTGACTTCAGGGCAGACCTCCTGGCGCGTCTCGCCGGCCATCGGATGGAGCTGCCGCCGCTCAGCGCGCGGCGCGAGGACATGGGGCTGTTGCTCACGGCGCTGATCCGCCGCGCCGATCCGAGCCTCGCGGCGCGCCTTCAGATCCAACCTGCCGCCATGCGAGCGATGCTCCGCTATGGCTGGCCGGCCAACGTGCGCGAGCTCGAGCAGTGTGTAACGAGAGCCCTCTTGCTGGCGCACGAGGGCGGGCGCATCGAGCTCGATCACCTGCCCGAGGCCGTGCGACGTGCACCGGCGGTCCCCGCGGCGGCGCGGCAGGACGACGAAGATGAGAGCCGGCGCAGTGAGCTGGTGACCTTGCTGCGCCAGCACAGCGGGAATGTGACCGCTGTGGCGCGCGCGATGGGCAAGGCCCGGATGCAGATCCAGCGCTGGCTCAAGCGCTACGACATCGACCCTGAGTCTTTCCGGCGCTGACGCACTTCGGTGCGCAACGGCCCCTGATGTCGCACCTGTTGCACCTGTTGCACCTGTTGCACCGGCGAGAATGTCGTCTCTTTCCGGGAGTTTGCGCTGCTCGGCTGCACCTCGAGCCGTATGCGGGACTGTTGCACTATTGCACTGCTAGATGAGCGGACTGTCGCGCGTCGTCCAGGTTGAGCCTGAAAGCAGACCGCGCTCGACCACGTGGGAATGGTCGCAGCGAATGTTCTTCGTGAGCCGGTCGCGCCGGTGATGCATCGAAATTTGATGGTACGCGCGTTGCTGAAGTCCCAGGTACAGCCCACCACAGATGGGTGATCAGTCGACGCGGGGCAGGCCGCGTGCCGTCACGGGATCCTTCTCGGGGCGGCGGTGCAATGGAGGGATGGGACGCCATTGGTGGTGGGCTGTACCCAGCGAAGACCTACAACCGACGCCGCAGGTTGAACGCAATCACCGTCTTCATCGACTTTCACTTTGTCAGCAACGCTGATGAACGCTCAAGTAAACCTCGAGGAGGCTCAAATGCTGATCACTAAATCATTTCTCACGATTGGGAGTGTCTTTGTGGTGCTATTGCTCTCTGGATGTGTGATGTATGGGCAGGAATCTGGAGATGATCTGGAATTTAGTGGCATCGAAAGCGAAATTTCATACAACGGACATGATTATCTTTTTGTTGCCACTCCAAAGACTTGGCAACAGGCGCAAACTTACTGCACGACCTACAATAACAGCAACGGAGGTGGAGGGTATCGTCTCGTAACAATAGAAAGCCCTGGAGAAGAAGCCTTTCTTAATATGAATGAAATCGCTCGAGGATTGGGTAATTGGTGGATTGGATATTCTGACATGGGAATTGAAGGTACTTGGACATGGACTAATAGCGGCACTTCCATGTTTGCGAACTGGTGGCCCAATGAGCCGAATGACTTGAACAATGAGGATTGCGCGGTTGATCGATTCAACGGAGCTGATTCTTGGAATGATGCTTCTTGCAGTCTCGAGAATCCTTTCGTATGTGAGAGAGATGCCAATGCATCTGGGACGGATGGGGTATTCACTTACAGTAGGTCTAACACTAGCTCAGCTACGGTAAATGCTGTTCAGGTAGCGGTTTATCTTAACGCGGGACAGGTGTTTACTGTAGGGACCTGTGGTTTGCCGGGTGCTACGGGATCTGGCGATACTTATCTGCGACTTAGGCGGCCGGGTGGGGTGGAGGAATTTACCAATGATGATTCGGGTTCTCCTTGCGGGCTATTGTCAAATATTTCAATCGTCGCTCCGACGACTGGAAGCTACGTAATTCATGCAGGTTGTTTTGGTAACTCGTCGTGTTCAGGTACAGTGGTCTACAATTATTGAAGTGTCCCCTCGGACCGGTCCTGGAGCAATCGAGCGGCGACGCCGCGACACGACGGGTATGACTCTCATGCTGAATCACACTCGCCGTAACCCGACCTGACACTGGAGTCGGTCCGTGCTGTGGTCGGTCGCCTGTGGAGCGAGAATTCGAGAGCTTCCGTTTGTGAACGAGATCGCAGCGGGTGTGACTCTCCGGCGGTGTCTCTGTCGGGGAGCTGCTGAGCAGCACACGTAGGGCGGGCACGCGCTCGCGCGCGGCCGGATCACGGGGTCGCGGCGAGCGCGTCGGCGAGGATGCTGACGAGGCGATCGATCTCGGGCTTCTCGGTGATGAACGGCGGGGCGCGCTGGATCGTGTCGCCGCCGTAGCGGACGTGGAGGCCCTGCTCGAGGCACTTCATAGCGATCTCGAACGGGCGCTTCGCGGGCTCGCCGTGGACGGCGTCGATCGTGAGGTCAGATCAGAGGCCGGCGACCTCGTAGATCTCGTTAACATCGAGTTCGACTCCGATCGAAGACAGCGGGACCTTGGCTCCGGCCTCGTGGATCGAGTGAGCCCACGCGTCGCCGGCTCGTCGCCACACCTCGACGCGGCGGCGATCCTGCGCGACCAGGACGTACTCACCGAGCGACTGGAGCTGCTGGTAGTAGAGACGCTTTTCGTCGCGATCGTAGCTCTCGGTGCTCTTGCTCAGCACTTCGATGACCACGCGCGGGTTCGTGACGTGCGTCGGCGACTCGGGATCCCGCTCCACGGGGTCACACACGACGGTGACGTCGGCGTATGTCGCGATGCTTGCCTCGAGGATCCGGATCCGGAGATCGGAGGAATAGGCGCGGCAGGGCCCGCCACGCAGCTTCGCCACGAGCAGGGCACTGATCGAGGTCGACAGCGCCGCGTGCTCGACCGTGCCGCCGGCCATGGCGAAGATCTCGCCATCGACGAGCTCGTGTTTGACCGCCGGGCTCAGCTCCTCGACTTCGAGGTAGTCCGTCAACGTGTAGCGACGTCGATGGGCGGGGCTCGGCATGGCTTGATCACTGTAGCCTACGGGGTCGCGGCGAGCGCGTCGGCGATGATGCTGACGGCGCGATCGATCTCGGGCTTCTCGGTGATGAACGGCGGGGCGAACTGGATGGTGTCGCCGCCGTAGCGGACGTAGAGGCCCTGCTCGAGGCACTTCATGGCGATCTCGAACGGACGCTTCGCCGGCTCGCCGGGCAGCGCCTCGATCGTGAGGCCGGCGGCGAGGCCGAAGTTGCGGATGTCAGTGATGTGGCGGTGGCCCTTGAGGCCGTGGACGGAGTTCTCGAAGTAGGGCGCCAGCTCGGCGACGCGCTCGACGGCGCGCTCCTGCACGAGCAGGTCGAGCGCCGCGACGCCGGCCGCACACGCGACGGGGTGCGCCGAGTACGTGTAGCCGTGCGCGAACTCGAGCATGTACTCGGGGCCGCCGGCGGACATGAACGCGTCGTAGATCTCCTGCTTCACGATCACGGCGCCGAGCGGCTGCACGCCGTTCGTGACCTGCTTGGCGACGTTCATGATGTCGGGCACGACGCCGAACGCCTGCGCGCCGGTGAGCGCGCCGGTGCGGCCGAAGCCGGTGATGACCTCGTCGAAGATGAGCAGGATGTTGTGCGCGGTGCACAGCTCGCGCAGCCGCTGCAGGTAGCCAACGGGCGGGATGACCACGCCGGCCGAGCCGGCGAACGGCTCGACGATCACGGCGGCGATGTTCGAGGCGTCGTGCAGCGTGACGAGCCGCAGGAGATCGTCGGCGAGCTCGGCGCCGGTCTGGGGCTGGCCGCGCGTGAACGCCTTCGCCTTGTCGTAGAGCGCGAGCTGCGTGTGGGGCAGGTGATCGGCCTCGAGCGTCTGGCCGTACGCCTTGCGGTTGCCGACGATGCCGCCGACGGAGATCCCGCCGAAGTTGACGCCGTGATAGCCCTTCTCGCGGCCGATCAGGCGCGTCTTCGTGCCCTGGCCCTTCGCGCGCCAGTACGCGCGCGCCATCTTGAGCGATGTGTCAGCCGCCTCGGAGCCCGAGCCGGTGAAGAACACGTAGTCGAGCCCGGGCGGCGTCAGCTCCTTGAGCTTGTTCGCCAGCTCGAACGACGTGGGGTGGCCGAACTGGAACGCCGGCGCGTAGTCGAGCGCGGCGACCTGCCGGCTCACCGCCTCGGTGATCTCGCGCCGCGCGTGCCCGAGCCCGCAGCACCACAGCCCCGACAGCCCGTCGAAGATCTTCTTGCCGCCGGCATCGGTGTAGTACGCGCCCTCGGCGGCGACGAAGATGCGCGGGTGCGCCTTGAACTGCCGGTTCCCGGTGAACGGCATCCAGTGCGCGTCGAGCCAGGCGGCGTCCGTGCGGGTCTGCTTGGGGTCGGAGTGCGTCATGGGATCGCCCGGCACGGTAGCCGGCCGCCCCCCGGCTCCGCAACCGGCAATCTCCGGGGGCGCGGGCGATCAGCCGGGGTTGATGAAGCCGTCGCGGCGGAGGTTGCCGCGCCCGGTCGCCCAGAGCAGGCAGTTGGCCGACGAGCCGGGGACCTCGTAGACGAGGACCTGCCGCTTGCGATCCTCGCCGTCCTTGAGCGAGACGAGGATGTCCAGGTCGCCGTCGCCGTCGGCGTCGGCGATCGTCGGGACGGGCATCGCGCCGCGCCCGCCGAGCGCGATGCGGTGCACGATGTTGCCGCCAGCGTCGAGGACGATCAGGTCGCCGCCCGATGGGCTGTACGTGGCGAACACGAGCTCGGGGCTGCCGTCGCCGGAGAGGTCGCCGACCGCGACGCCGGACGTCCAGACGTTGTCGGAGCTCGTGTACGTGCGGGCCCACATGATCTGGCCGCGCGCGTCGACGGCGTGGATGCGGCCGTCGAAGCCGGCGAACACGAGCTCGGGGCCGGCGCGCTCGGGATCGAGATCCGCGACCGCGACCTCGTTCGTGATCCCGACGATGTTCGAGTCACCGTCCCAGAGGCCGCCGCGGTAGTCGGCGAACCGCGGCGGCGCGATCCACGCGTCGGGCCGCGTACCGTCCTTGCGCGCGACGAACAGGCCGACGCCGCGCTCGCGGTCGCTCTGCGCCACGTTCTGGATCGAGCCGAGCGCGATCAGCTCGGCGATGCCGTCGCCGTCGAGGTCGGCGATCGCCGGCGCGGTGTTGGTGAAGTGCGCCTGCTCGGCGGTGTCCTCGTTGTCGGCGTAGCCCTGCTTCGCGAGCTCGTAGTCGACCATCCACCGGATGCCGGAGAACTTCGTGCGGTCGCGGAAGAACGACGCGGCATCGAACGCGCGGCCGGTGCCGCTGTGCAGCGACATATACGCGTTGTCCTGCGAGGCGAAGATGTCGGCGTGGCCGTCGCCATCGACGTCGCCGAGCGCGAGGTTCTGGTCGTAGCCGCCGGTCACGTAGCACGCGGTGTCGCAGCCCGCGGCGCCGCTGGTGTTGGGCGGAAAGCCGCTCACCACCGAGCCGTTCGTCTGCAGCGCGATGACGATGTCGCGCTGGCCGCCGGCCGACAGCGGCGACGACGTCACGGCCACGAGCTCGAGATCGCCGGTGCCGTCGATGTCGCCGGCGGCGAGCGCCCGCACCTCGTCTCGCCACATGAACGGGAAGCCGGGCAGCATGGCGCCCGAGGCGTCGTACGCGGCGATCTGTCCGCGCGACGCCACCGCCACCTCGAGGCCGGGGCGGCTCGGCACCAGATCGGCGATCACCGGCGGCGCCCAGATGCGGCCGGGCAGCGACGCGCGCCACGCGACGGTGTTGTCGGCGTGAAACACGATCAGCTGCTCGTCGCGCGGGACGACGATCTCGGGGGTGCCGTCATCGTTGAGATCGGCGACGCCCGGCGATCCGAGCCACGCCTCGTGCCAGCGATCCGACAGCGTGTACGCGAGCTGCGGCGCGGCGATCGTGGAGGATCCAGAGGGAGCGGCTTTGCAGGAGGGCGGAGGCAGCGGCCCAGGACCTTCATCCCCAGCATCCCCTCCACAACCGAGCACGAGCGCGCAGAGTGGCGCTAAAGCACAGCAGTACTTCATGGAAGCACCACGATACCGCACTTCAATCGCGTGTCACTTCGCTCGTTTGCGCCACGTGAATCGCACATCGACCCCCTGCTTGGGCCTGGGTACGAACCACGCCCGCCCGCCGTTGCCCTCGACCTGCTTCTTCACGATCGCGAGGCCGATCCCGGGCGTGTCGACAACGTCGCGAGACTGCAACGTCTGAAACACCTCCCAGCACTGCGCCTGGAGCTCGGGTGGGATACCGACGCCGTCGTCGGCGATGCTGATCTCGACCTCCTCGGCGCGCTCGGTCGAGGTGATCCGCACGCCCACATCTGACTTGCCGCTGTGCTGGAGCGCGTTCCCGATCAGGTTGATGAGCACCTGCTGCAGCGCGTACCGATCGGCGAAGAGCGTCGGCATCGCGCCGATGATGAGGATCCGCGACGCCTGCGGCGGGCTCAGCAGATCGATCGTCTCGTGCAGGAGCTCGGTGACGTCGACGCGCTCCGGCTTCTGGCGCGCGCGGCCGACGCGCGCGAGCTCGAGCAGGCCCTGGATCAGCCGATCCATGCGCGCCGCACGGCCGCGCAGCATCGAGATGTGCTCGCGCACCTTCTTCGGCGCGGCGGTCCCGAGATCCTCCTCGATCCAGGTGGCGAGGTTCGAGATGCCGCGCAGGGGCGCGCGCAGATCGTGCGACGCGGCGTACGCGAACTGATCGAGCTCGGCGTTCGTCTTCTCGAGCGCTTCGATCAGGCGCTGCTGGTCCGCGAACAGCGCGGCGTTGTCCATCGCCGTCGCGGCGTGGGCCGCGAGGCCGACGGCGAGGCGCTGCGCGCGGTCGTCGAACACGCCGGGGCGCTCGTCGCTGAGCAGCAGCGCGCCAGTGACGCGGCCGGTGCGCGAGCGCACCGGCACCGCGAGGTAGCTCCGCACCGGGAAGTGGCCGCCGGGCAGCCCGCGGTGCGGCGGGTTCTTGCCGTAGCGCGGATCGGCGGTCACGTCATTGATCCGGATCGCCTCGCGGCTGTTGAACGCCAGGCCGAGCAGCGGCGTCGAGCGCGGCATCGGGAGCTTCGCGAGCTCCTCGCGCGAGATGCCCGACGTCACGACCCGCAGCTCGTCGCCGTCGCCGTCGCCGGTGCCGGCGCGGTAGAACAGCGCGCCGCGCTGGGCGCCGGTGAGCTGCGTCGCGAGCTCGGTGGCGCTTCGCGCGATCGTGTGCGGATCGCGCTCGGCGCCGAGCGTGCGCCCGAGGTCGTAGAGCTTGAGGATCGTCTCGCGCTCCTCGGCGAGCGTGCCGGTCGCGTCGTCCACGCCCGGGCGGCGCGCGTCCTCGTCGCGCGGCGGCTGCTGCGGCTGCGGTTGCGCCGGTGCCTGCGCCTGCGCGCGCGCGAAGCGGACGTACTGGCCGATGTGATCGCCGATCGCGCGCAAGAGGTCGTCGGGCACGTCGCCTGCGGGCACGCCCGCGGGCACGGGGCCGCGCGTGAACAGCTCGATCACGCCGAGCACCTCGGCTCCGGCGGTCACCGCGATGCCGAGGCCGGCGCGGAGCTCGGCGCCGGCGAGCACGCCGAGGCGCGCGGGCTCGGCGCCGCGGGGGTCGTCGAGCCGCACCGGGCCGCGCTCGCGCCACGCGACGCCGGGCAAGCCCACGCCAGCCGCGAAGCGGACGCGGCGCGCCGCCTCGTCCCACGCGCTCGCCGCGATCCCGGCGTCGTCCGCGCACCACGTCGCGCGGCACTCGAGCGCGTCGCCGGCGGGGACCCAGTAGCTGGCGAGCGTCCCGCCGAGCGCGCGGGCGAGCGCGCCGACGAGCTTCGGCATCGCCTCGTCCTCGGGCGTCCCGGCCGGCAGCTCCGCGAGCGCGCGCGTGACGGCGATCTGCGCGCGCGCGCTCCGCTCGAGCGCGTCGGTCGCAGCGCGCAGTCGCGCGAGCTCCACCAAGAGCTCGGTCTCGTCCGAGTCGCCGTCGGTCACCGCTCCGGAATCTAGATCGCGGCGCGCAGGATCGGCGACGGTTCTGGTGCCTGCATTCGAGCGTGCGCGAGCGCCCGCGTGGCGTATGCGCTCAGTTGCACGCGGCGCGTTCGCCGCCAGTAGTCGAACGTGAAGCCGGGCCAGAGCAGGACCTCTCCGTCGGGCGCCAGGTACCAGCTGCTACATCCGGAGGTCCACACAGTGTTCGCGAGCTTGCGGCTCATCTCGGACCCAAACGCTCGCTCGGCCTCCGGACGCACGTCGATCGCGGCCAGGCCGTGACGGTGCATCGTGAGAATCGCGTTCACCGCATAATGTGCTTGCGCCTCGATCATGAAGATCATCGAGTTGTGGCCGAGGCCCGTGTTCGGCCCCATGAGCAGGAACAGGTTCGGGAAGCCAGAGACGTTGATGCCGAGGTAGTTGCGCACGGACTCGCGCCACACCGCGTTGAGCTCGCGGCCGCCTGTACCGCGGATCTCGACGGAGGCCAGGTAGTCCGCGACGCGGAACCCGGTGCCGAAGATGATCGTGTCGACCTCGCGCAGCCGCCCGTCGGCGGTGCGGATGCCGGCGGGCTCGACGGCGTCGATCGCGTCCGTGACGAGCTCCACGTTGGGCCGCGCGAGCGCGGGGTAGTAGTCGTTGGAGATCAGCACGCGCTTGCAGCCGAGCCGGTAGCTCGGCGTGAGCCGGCGGCGCAGGTCCGGATCAGGGACGGCCTGCTCGAGGTGCGCGTGCACGAGCCGCTCGGCGAGGCGGTTGATCTTGGGCGCGAACGCAAAGCCGAGCACGCGGCTCTCCATCAGCCAGTAGAGGCCGGTGCGCCGCAGCCAGTGGGCGCCGGGCACGTGCTCGAGGAGCCAGCGCTCGCGCTCGGCGATCGGTCGATCGGGCTTGGGCATGATCCACGGCGGCGTGCGCTGGAAGACGTGGAGCTGGGCGACGCGCGGCGCGATCTGCGGCACGAACTGGATCGCGCTCGCGCCGGTGCCGATCACGGCGACCCGGCGGCCGGCGAGCTCGTGCGCGTGATCCCAGCGGGCGGAGTGGAACGTCTTGCCGCCGAACGAGGACAGGCCGCGCAGCTCGGGGAGCGCGGGGAGGTGGAGCGCGCCGTTGCCGAGGATCAGCGCGCGCGCGACGAAGCGATCGCCGGCCTGCGTCTCCACGGTCCAGGTGGCGCGCGCCTCGTCGTACGCGGCGCGCACCACGCGGGCGCCGAAGCGGAGGTGCGCGCGCAGGCCGTACTTGTCGGCGCAGCGCTCGAGGTACGCGAGGATCTCGGGCTGCCCGCCGTAGGCGCGCGACCAGCGCGGGTTCGGCTCGAACGAGTACGAGTACAGGTGCGAGGGGATGTCGCACGCGGCGCCGGGATACGAGTTGGCGCGCCAGGTGCCGCCGACGCCGTCGGCCTGCTCGAGGATCACGAACTGCTGGATGCCGGCGCGCCGGAGCTGGATGCCGGCGCACAGGCCCGAGAACCCGGCTCCGACGATGACGGCGGCGAGCTCAGCCATGCGCCGGAAGCTAGCGCGCTATTGACTTGCGGTCAATAGCGGGTCGGGCGGCGCGCTCCCGCGCGCGTTCGCGTTTGGCCGATCACGTCACGCCGAGAGCTGCCGCAGCGCGGCGTCGACCTCGTCGAGCTCCCAGAGCCGGCGCTCGATCTCCCGCTCGAGCTCGGGCTCGAGTGTGGGGCAGGCCACGCGCTGCGCCACGAGCCGCACGAGCTCGTCGACGGCATCGATCTCGTCTGCGAGCCGGTCGATGCGCGCCAGGCACTCGTCGCGGTGCTTCATCCGGCGCGTCAGGATCTCCCGGCGGCGCTTGGAGCGCGACGCCTCGTTGATCGAGATCGAGAGCGAGTGCGGCAGCTCGTGGCTCCCGGCGATCCGGACGGCGTCGAGGCAGCGCTGGTGGTGCAGCGCGAGCCGCACGAAGTGATCGAGCAGGTCCTGCAGCTCGAAGCGCTCGGCCTCCGAGGCGTCGAAGCGCTCGACCTGCTCGACGAGATCGCGGAGCTCGATGTACTGCTGCTGCCGGACCGGCCCGGCCGGCCGCAGCTGCCGCAGGCGGTCCGCCTCGCGCCGGCAGCGCTCCCGCAGCGCGGCCTGCGCGTCCAGGTGGCGGCGCACGGCCGGGTGCCTCGAGAGGAGCGCCGAGAGCCCGAGCACCGTGATCAGCGCCATCACCGCGCCGTACATCCCCGCGAACCCGAGGCCGGCGCATGCCGCGAACACCGCGGTCGCCACGCAGAGCGGGCTGCCGACCGCGCCACCAGCATATTGCAGGCCAGAGCTCCGCTCCATGAGGGCGGGCGGCGGAGCGAGGACCAGGCCTGGCGGCCCGTGCTGCATGTGGGGGGCGAGGCGGGGCTGCATGAGGGTTGCCCGTACAACCCTCGTGCCACCAAACGGCTAAATGACCGACATCAGTTCGCGCGGGCTCAGCTGGTCGCCACCGCCACACCGTGACGCATCGGCCGGGCGGCCATCCCCCGAGCGTTCGTGACCAGATAGACTCGACGGCCCATGAGGCCCCCGGCGCTCGCCGCGTGCGTGCTCGTCGTCTGCGCTGGCGTGGCCCGGGCCGACGGGCTCTCGCCCGCAGATCTTGCGCGCAAAAATGAGGGCAGCCACCTCACGGGCGTGCCGCTCGTCGCGTACAGCGTGGACTTCGGCTTCGGCGTCGGCGTGCGCGGCTACTACTTCTGGAACGGGCGTCGCGACGACGCACGCTTTGCGTACACGCCGTACCTCCACCGGATCTTCCTCCAGACCTTTGCGACGACGGGCGGCGCGCAGTTCCACTGGCTCGACTACGACGCGCCGGAGATCTTCGAGAGCCCGTACCGGATCCGCAGCTCGCTCCTGATCGCGCGCAACACCGATGCGGCCTACTACGGATTCGGGGACGCGGGGCGCACGCTGCGCTTCCCGGGCTCACCCGACGGGTTCCGCAGCTACGACGACTACCGCGCCGCGCTGCGCCGCGTCGACGAGAGCACCGGCGAGGCCTACACGAAGTACAACGCGCTCGACGCGCTCCGGCCGGTCTTCCTCCTTGGGGTGGAGCGCTCGTTCTTCGGCAAGCGCCTGCGCGTGCTCGGCGGCATCGGCGCCGCGTACGTGCGGATCGGCGACTACACGGGCACGCGGGTCGACGCTGTCGACGCGGCGGGCGCGGAGGTCCGGGCGGTGCAGGCCAAGACGAAGCTGCAAGAGGACTGCGACGCGGGGCTGATCTACGGGTGCGACGGCGGCCGCGAT
>Ga0247790_10000211_pt1 | contig 28932 bp, 21 predicted proteins | sample UWRJS171409R4_FD_179913 | JGI IMG/M metagenome (GOLD analysis project Ga0247790, IMG submission 179913) | Soil microbial communities from Arlington Agricultural Research Station in Wisconsin, United States - UWRJ-S171-409R-4 | ecosystem: Environmental > Terrestrial > Soil > Agricultural land...
CGGTCGTGGCCGCCGCCTCGGAGGTCCGCACCGAGGCGCGGCCCGAGGCACTCGCGGCCGCCCAGCTCGAGGCGCGCCCCGGCTCCCTCCCGCACCCGCGGCTCGTGCGGCGCCCCCGCGCGACGCCCATGCCCATGACCGTCCCCGTCCCCGCGCACGCGCCGCTGCCGCGGCTGACGCTGCGCCCCGCCACTCACGAGCCCGACGTCGAAGAGGACGCGCCGACCGGCGAGGTGCGGGTGGCGCGCTCGCGCGACGTCACGGGCCCGCGGGCCGTGACCGCGACGCGCTCGCGGCGCTAGTTACACGCGCCCGTCGTGCAGTCGCACGGCGCCGGATCGTTGCCGATGCGGCACTCCTGGCTCGCCAGGAACGGGTTCAGCAGGAACATCTGCACCTGGCGCATCGGCGCGGGCAGCTTGTTGACCCCCGAGTGCGTGCCGTTGTCGTTCTGCGGCTGGTTCGTCTCGTACGGCAGCGGCGTCTTCTTCTCGTCGTAGATCACCATGCCGCTCGGCTTGACGCTATCCACCGCCGTCATGCCCCACGGCGTCTTCACCGTGGGCCCGAGCAGCGGGATCCCCATCTCGCGCGCGACCATCTCCGTCGAGATGTTCGTGACGAGGCTGTCGCCGAGCGCGTACCACATGAGGATGTTCTTGGCCGGGTTCCCGAACAAGGGGTCCTTGAGGACGTGCGCCGCGGTCGTCATCGGATCGACCTGCTCGAGGCCCATGCCGAACGCGAGCGCGAGGTTCAGCTGCTGCACCTCCGGGTCGCTGTACGCGCCCTGGTGGACGCCGAGCAGGAGCTGCCACGCCGTGGAGCGCTCGAGCAGCATCGACCAGTTGCCGCCCGGGACCGCGAGGATGCCGCGCGTGATGTTCGGATCGTACGCCATGAACGTGTTGCCCATGATCCCGCCGAGCGAGCCGCCCACGTAGTAGACGCGGCTCGGATCGATCACCGATTGGCCGTTGAACTTGAACGCCTCGGACTGCGCCATCGGGCCGCGCACGGCGGACTCGAGCGCCATGAAGTCGACGATCGACTGCTCGAGCTTGTCGGCGATCTGCGGGCCATTGTTGAAGTCGCTGACCACGGCCGGCGCCAGGCGAAGGTTGCGCTCGGTCAGGCCGAGGAAGTCGCCGGCGACGATGATGAAGCACTGCTGCTGGGCGAGGTTCAGGACGAAGGTGTCGTCGAGGTAGCCCTCGGACGAGCCGAACAGGCCGTGGCCGAACACGATCACCGGGCGCGGCAGCGTCGCCGTCTGCACGCATGCCGGGACGACCGCCGCGAAGCGGGCGTCGTACGTCCCGACATGGATCGGCAGGCCGTCCTGATCGCGGCGCATCACCGAGTAGTCGGCATCGGCGTCGGTCAAGAACGACGGCGACGCGAACGTGCCGGTGTAGCGGCGGTACGTCTGCGTCGTGTTCGGCTTGGTCGTCGTCGAGAACGTCACGTTCGCGCCGTTCGCGCCGATCGCCGGCAGCGCCGCGGCGCGCATCGTCTCGAGGTCGCTGCGCAGGAACTCGTCGGACGCGGTGACGAAGTCCCACGCGAGCACGAGCTCGTCCTTCAGGACGCCGGCCGCCTCGAACGCCGCGAACATCTGCTTGGCGTTCCGCGACACCGCCTTGAAGCGCGGGTGATTGAAGCCCGTGCCGTCGCGCATCGCCGCGAAGCCCGGCGACGGCTCGAGCGGCACGCCGTACTCGCTCTTGACCGTGTTGCGGATGGCGACCGCGTAGTGGCCGCTCGTCTTGAGGCGCGCGAGCGGCCGGATGATCAGCGCGCCCAGGGCGGGCGGCTTCACGTTGCGATCGACCTCGGCGAAGAACGGCGCGCGCTCGCCGGTGTCGAGATCGAGCAGCACGATCGGCGACTCGGGCGCGAGCGACGCGGCCGGGTTACTGTGCGGCGGCAGGCCCTCCGCCGAGACGCCCTCGGGGAACATCGCGAGCATCGGGCCGATCGCCGAGAAGCCGTCCCACCGGTTGAAGGACGCGGGATCGATCGGGATGTCGTCGAGGTTCTTCGGCATGCCCTCGGCGGGCAGCGCGAGCCGGAAGCCCGTGGCGTTGGCGTCCTCGACCACGTACGCCATCGACGGCCACGGCAGCAGACAGCCCTGGCCGCCGAGCGGGTTGCACGGATCCGGGATGGAGCGAGGATCGCCGCACGCCGCGAGCACGAGGAGAGGAAGCACGCATTGCCGCATCGATTGCGACGGTAACACCGACGCAGGCGCCGCTTCGAGATCTATTCGTTGTGCCTTGGCTCACCCAGGGACGACACCTCCTTGTCGGAGGTGCCACTTCCTGGGAATGTCGCTGACCTCAGGACACACCGTGGACCCACGACTCCTCCCTCCCCGCCTCGAGGGACTCGCATGATGCGAGCGTGGGCGCGGCGCGCCGCCACCCTGCACGATGAGCTTGCGGAAATCGCTGAGGTCGACTGGCGGTGGTGGCTGGTCGCCGCCGCCGCCGCCGCCGCCGAGACGGCCCCGCCGCGCGCCGGCTACGTCAAGCGTGACGCCGATCCCGATGCCGACGCGCTCCTCGGCCACGCGATCCCGCCGCCGCGCGATCCGATCGCCGACGCCATCGCGCGAGCGTGCGCCGCCCGCACCGCGCTCCTCGAGCTCGACGGCGTGCTGCCAGATCAGCCGCTCGCGGTGACGGTGCGCAAGGACGGCCAGGCCGAGGCCGCCCTCGAGCCGAGCGCGCTCGACGCCGCCGCGTTCGCGGTCGGCGATCGCGTGCTGATCGCCCAGCTCGCCGACCCGGCGCTGCCGGCGCGGCTCGCGGCGTTCACCTCGGCCACGGGCGCGCCGCCGCCCCCGCCTCCTGCGGGCGGCCCCGTGCCGTTCGTCTGCGTCTCGCTCGGCGAGGATCCGCTCGAGGTCGCCCGCCACGCGCACCGCCGCGGCTGGCGCGCCGGCCGGGGGCCGTGGCTCGGGCTCGGCCGCGCCGGCGGCCTCGCCACCTGCTCGACGTGCCACATCGTCGTCGACGGCTACGGCCACACCCGGATCACCGGCCGGATCCTCGAGCTCACCGCGGCGCCGCCCGGGCCCGCCGAGATCGGCCCCCCGCTCCCACCGCTGCCGCCGCTCGCGCCCGTGCCGGACGCCGTCCCGCTCGGCGCTGCGTGGCGCGAGCTGCCGATGCCGGCGCCCAGTGTGCTGCCACTCACATACGCACTCGGCGCGATCCTCCACCGGCGGCTCGGCCGCCCCGGCGCGCGGTTCTCGCCCACGCTGCAGGTCCCCGTGGCGCCCGGCCGGCTCGGCGATCCGCTGCGCCGGCGACGCCGCGTGATCTCGGCCGCCGTCAGCGTGCGGTTCGAGGGCGGCGCCCCCGAGCCGTACGCCGCGTTCGAGGCCCGCGCCCGCGCGAGCCTGCGTCGCGAAGCCGAAGGCGCCGGGCTGGCGTCGCGCCTGATCGCCGCCGTGCGCGCGGTCCCGGCGCCGATCACCTGGAAGCGCCGCGGGATCGGCGCGAGCCGGCCGCCGTGGCTCGATCGGTTCGCCGAGGTGCTCGGCGGCCGCGCGAGCCTGTCGCGGATCCGGGTCGACGCGCCGATCGCGCCGACGTTCGCCGTCTCGCCGCCGCCGCGCCTGGCGACCGCGGCCGATCCGCTCGGCGCGTGCGTCATCACGATCGTCGACGATGGCGCGCGCGCCGCGATCACCGCGTGCGGCTCGGGGCTCGCCGGGACCGCCGCGAGCGCACGCGAGCTGCTCGACGAGCTGCTCGCGACCGCCGCCCCGGCGCTGCCCGCGGCCGGCTAGCCTACGGCATCTGGTTCTTGCGGGCCGCGAGCATCTCGATCAGGTCCATCTTCGTGATGATCCCGATGACCGTCCGAGCGTCGTCCACCACGATCGCGACCTCGCCGCGCTCGAAGATCCGCGGCAGCTCGCCCGAGTTCGCGCCGAGGCCCACCGTCGACACCCGGCGCTCCATCACCTCGGCGACCACCGTGTCCTTCGTGCCCTTGCCCGACACCAGGTGGTGCAGGACGTCGCTCTCGGTCAGGATGCCGGACAGCTTGCCGTCGTCGAGCACCGGCATCTGCGAGATGCCGTGCTCCTTGAACAGCTCGGTCGCGCGCCCCAGCCGGTCGTTCACGTTGAGCGAGATCACCTCGCGGCGGCCCAGCGAGCGCATCAGGTCGGCCACCGTGCCGACCTCCCAGTCGCCCTTGACGAAGCCCTGCTGGCGCATCCAGCGATCGTCGACGAACTTCGTCAGGTAGTTGCGGATCGAGTCGGGGAGGAGCACGACGACGCGCTTGCCCGGCATCTCGCGCAGGATCTGCAGCCCCGCCCACACCGCGGCGCCCGAGGAGCCGCCGACGAGCACGCCCTCCTGCCGGATCAGCTGGCGCGCCACGAGGAACGAGTCGCGGTCGTTGGACTTGACCCACCGATCGACGAGCCGGCGCTCGAGCACGTCGGGGATGAAGTCGTAGCCGATGCCCTCGACCTTGTAGCTCTTGATCTCGCCCGGCCCGGCGAGGATCGAGCCCTCCGGGTCGACGCCGATCACCCGGCAGCCCGGCACCTCGCGCTTGATGATCCGCGCGACGCCGGTGATCGTGCCGCCGGTGCCCGCCGTCATCACGATCGCGTCGAGCTTGCCGCCGCACTGATCGATGATCTCGCGGCCCGTGCCCTCCTCGTGCGCCAGCGGGTTCGACGGGTTCGAGTACTGATCGAGGATGTGCGCGTTCGGGATCACCTCCTTGAGCCGCCGCGCCACGCCGATGTGGCTCTCCGGCGAGTCCCACGCCGCCTCCGTCGGGGTGCGGATGATCTCGGCGCCCAGCGCCTCGAGCACCACCTGCTTCTCCTGTGACATCTTCTCGGGCATCGTGATGATGACGCGGTAGCCGCGCACGGCCGCCGCCATCGCGATGCCGATGCCGGTGTTGCCCGACGTCGGCTCGATCAGCGTGTCGCCCGGCTTGATGCGGCCCTCGCGCTCGGCGTCGAGGAGCATGCGCACGCCGATGCGATCCTTGACGGACCCGCCCGGGTTCATGAACTCGCACTTGCCGAGCAGCTCTCCCGGCAGGCCCTTCGCGATGCGCTGGAGGCGGATCATCGGCGTGTGGCCGGTGGTATCGAGGATCGAGTCGAGGATCTGCTCGGACATCGCGCGCACTGTACCCTCAGCGCACGACGAACGTCATCCGCGTGCCCGCCGCGGCGCGCAGGAGATCGCGGAACGTGCCCGCGCGCAGGTCGCTCCACCCCGGCTGCCAGACCGAGTCCTCGCCCGCCCGGCGCGGATCGAGGCCCGCGTCCTGCAGTGTCGCGAGCTGCTCGAGCGTGCGATCGAGGTTCGCGCTGACGCTCTCCTCGGCGTGCGCCCGCGGCCCGCGCCGCAGGTCGTGCAGGAGGCCCAGGTAGTCCCAGGCGACGCGGCGCGTCGCGGCCGGGAGCGGCAACCGCTCGAGCCACAGGCACGCCAGCCGGGACAGCGTGTGGATATGGCCGACGAACGCGATCTGGCGGTGCGTCTCGAGCCAGACGTTGTTCTCGCCGCGGAGGATCGGCACCGGGGCCGGCGGGCGCTCGAGCGGGCGGCGCACCGTCGGCGCGGCGAACCCGCCGCCCAAAACGCCGCGGCCCACCGCCGACAGGACCGGCGCGCCCGCCTGGAGGTGGACGAGCCCCGCGCTCTCGAGCCGCGCGAGCAGCGCCGGCAAGGACTCGCCGAACACGTCCGCGTGCTCGGCGTACAAGGCGTCGTACGACGTCGCGCGCGCGACCGTCGCGAGCGCGCGGCCGAGCTCCTCGCGCGAGACCGCGCGCGAGTACCGGCCCGTGTCCGTCGCGCACGTGATCCGCAGGAAGCCCCCGCCCGCCGCCGTGGCGCCCGGCGCGGCGACGATCGAGTCGTGGTTCGACATGTGGAGCCGCCGCAGCGCCGGGTGCGAGAACGCATCGAGCACGCGGCGCCCGCCGACCTCGAGCTCGACGAGCCGCGGCGCCGCGGCGACCAGCGCGTCGGTCGTCGCGCCGCCGATCGCCGGCTCGCGGCCAGCGCCCGAGCGGACGGCGATCCGGAGGCGCGTGAGGTGCGGCCGCGGCCGCGCCGCCAGCCGCTGCAGCGACGCGCGCACCCGCGTCGCCGGGCCGCGCGTCGTGAACGAGCGCACGAACGCGCCCGCCGGGCTGTCGAGCAGGGGCCCCGCGAGCGCTCCCGCGGCGCCCTTGCCGTCGTCGAGCGCGTGGACGAAGCCGTGGCTCACGAGGTCGGCCGCGCGCGCCGCGAGCTCGCTGCCCAGCCAGCCGCGGAGCACCGCCTGCCGCCGCGCGCGCCACTCGGCCGAGGCCAGATCCGGCCTCAGATCGAGCGCGATCAGCTCCCCGCGCGGATCGCCCTCGGCCAGGAGGTGGTCGGCGTAGACCGCCAGGTCGTCGACGTTCCAGCACGCGAGGAGCGCCTCTTCGAGGTCGTCCCGGATCGCCACGGCGCAGGCAGTGTGACCGCTACGAGCCCAGGCGCAAGAACGGCGCGTCGGCCCGATTGTGCCCGGCGAGCCCGCGCTCGATCGCCTGCGCGCCCGCCTCGGTCAGCCCGCCGCCGGCGAGCGACAGGTGCGTGAGCTGCAGCAGCCAGCGCGCCGATGGCGACCACGCGCAAACAGTGGTAATCACGCTCGATGTCGTCCATCGATCAGCTCCTCGAGATCCTCGACCGCCGCATCGTCGTGCTCGATGGCGCGATGGGCACGATGATCCAGGCGCAGGGCCTCGCCGACGAGGCCGCGTGGCGCGGCGATCGCTTCCGCGATCACGCCCACGCGCTCAAGGGCTGCAGCGATCTGCTCGCGCTGACCCGGCCCGAGGTCATCGAGTCGATCCACCACGAGTTCCTGCGCGCCGGCGCCGACATCGTCGAGACGAACACGTTCACCGCCACGTCGGTCGCGCTCGCCGACTACGGCCTCGAGTCCGCCGTCCACGACATCAACGTCGCCGCCGCGCAGTGCGCCCGCCGCGCCGCCGAGCGCGCCGAGCGCGAGGACGGCCGCCCGCGCTGGGTCGCCGGCTCCATCGGGCCCACCACGAAGACCGCGTCGATCTCGCCCGACGTCAACGATCCCGGCGCGCGCGCCGTCACGTTCCGCCAGCTCGCCGACGCGTTCGCCGAGCAGGCGCGCGCGCTGATCGAGGGCGGCGTCGATCTGCTGCTGACCGAGACGCACATCGACACGCTCAACTGCAAGGCCGCCCTGTTCGCGTTCGAGGAGCTGTTCGCGCAGGGCGTGCGGCGCGTGCCCGTGATCGCGTCCGTCACGATCCCCGATCGCTCCGGCCGCACGCTGTCCGGCCAGACCGTCGAGGCGTTCTGGAACTCCATCTCGCACTCCCAGCTGCTCGCCGTGTCCATCAACTGCGCGCTCGGCGCCGACGACATGCGCCCGCACGTCGCCGAGCTCGCCCGCATCGCCCGCCTGCGCGTCGCCTGCTACCCCAACGCCGGCCTGCCGAACGAGTTCGGCGGCTACGACGACACGCCCGAGCACATGGCCGGTGTCCTCGGCGCGTTCGCGCGCGAGGGCATGCTCAACCTGGTCGGCGGCTGCTGCGGCACGCGCCCCGAGCACATCGCCGCGATCCGCGCCGCCGTCGACGGCGTGCCGCGGCGCGCGATCCCCGCGCCGCCCCGCCACATGCGGCTGTCCGGGCTCGAGCCGCTCACGATCACGCCCGAGACGAACTTCGTCGTCATCGGCGAGCGCACGAACGTGACCGGCTCCGCCGCGTTCCGCCGCCTCATCAAGGAGGACAAGTACGACGAGGCCGTCGCGGTCGCGCGCCAGCAGGTCGAGGGCGGCGCCAACATCCTCGACGTCTGCATGGACGAGGGCATGCTCGACGGCGTGGCGGCGATGCGCCGCTTCCTGAGCCTGATCGCCGCCGAGCCCGACATCGCGCGCATCCCCGTGATGGTCGACTCCTCGAAGTTCTCGGTGATCGAGGCCGGCCTCGAGTGCCTGCAGGGCAAGGGCGTCGTCAACTCGATCTCGCTCAAGGAGGGCGAGGCTGAGCTCGTCCGCCAGGCGCGGATCGTGCGCCGGTTCGGCGCCGCCGTCGTCGTGATGGCGTTCGACGAGACCGGGCAGGCCACCACGGTGGAGCACCGCCTCGCGATCGCGCGCCGCGCCTACAAGATCCTGACCGAGGAGGTCGGGTTCCCGCCTGAGGACATCATCTTCGATCCGAACATCCTGACGATCGGCACCGGCATCGAGGAGCACGACTCGTACGCCGTGTCGTTCATCGACGCCGTGCGCCGGATCAAGGCCGAGCTCCCCGGCGCGAAGGTGTCCGGCGGCGTCTCGAACCTGTCGTTCTCGTTCCGCACGTCGCCGCGCGTGCGCGAGGCGATGCACGCCGTCTTCCTCTACCACGCGATCCGCGCCGGCCTCGACATGGCGATCGTCAACGCCGGCCAGCTCGCCGTCTACGACGAGCTCGATCCCGCGCTGCGCGAGCACGTAGAGGATCTCGTCCTGAACCGCCGCCCCGACGCGACCGAGCGCCTGCTCGCGCTCGCCGCCACGCTCACCGGCGAGGCCGCCAAGCAGGAGGACGAGCTCGCGTGGCGCAAGCTCGACCTGCGCGGCCGGCTCGCCCACGCGCTCGTCAACGGCATCACCGACTTCATCGACGCCGACGTCGCCGAGGCGCTGGGCGTCTATCCCAAGCCGCTCGCCATCATCGAGGGGCCGCTCATGGACGGCATGAACATCGTCGGCGAGCTGTTCGGCAGCGGCAAGATGTTCCTGCCGCAGGTCGTCAAGTCGGCGCGCGTGATGAAGAAGGCCGTGGCGATCCTCGAGCCGCTCATGGATGCCGAGAAGCGCGCGAGCGGGCTGTCCTCGTCGAAGGGCAAGCTCGTGATCGCGACCGTCAAGGGCGACGTCCACGACATCGGCAAGAACATCGTCGGCGTGGTGCTGCGCTGCAACGGCTACGAGGTGACCGACCTCGGCGTGATGGTGCCGCAGCACAAGATCCTCGACACCGCGGCCGAGCTCGGCGCCGACCTCGTCGGCCTGTCCGGCCTGATCACGCCCTCGCTCGACGAGATGATCTCGGTGGCGACGGAGATGACCCGCCGCGGGATGACGACGCCGCTCCTCATCGGCGGCGCGACCACGTCCGGCAAGCACACCGCCGTCAAGGTCGCGCCCGCCTACAGCGGGCCGACCGTCCACGTCCCCGACGCCTCGCTCGCCGTCGGGGTGATGGGCCGCCTGCTCTCGGACGGGCGCGACGCGTACATCGCCGAGGTCCGCGCCAAGCAGGCCCAGCTCCGCGAGGCGCACACCGCCGCGCAGAAGCGCCCGCTGCTATCGCTCGACGAGGCGCGCCGCCGCCGCGCCACGCTCGCGTTCGACGAGACGACCATCGCCGTGCCGTCGTTCCTCGGCGCGCGCAACCTCGAGCTCGATCTCGCCGAGCTGGCGCGCTGGATCGACTGGTCGCCGTTCTTCCACACGTGGGAGCTCTCCGGCCGCTACCCCGCCCTGCTCGACGATCCGAAGAAGGGCGACGCCGCGCGCAAGCTCTTCGCCGACGCCCAGGCGCTGCTCGCCAAGATCGTCGGCGAGCGCCTGCTCACCGCGCGCGCCACCTACGGCTTCTTCCCGGCCGGCGCCACGCCCGCCGACGAGCTCGTCGTGTTCTCGCCCGACCGCGCCCGCGAGCTCGCCCGCTTCCCGATGCCGCGCCAGCGCGAGGACAAGGAGGTCTGCTTCTCCCTGGCAGACTTCATTGCTCCGCTCGCGGCTTCACCCGACGCTGGCCCGCGCGACTACCTCGGCGCGTTCATCGTCACGGCCGGCACTGGCACCGACGCGCTCGCCGCCCGCTTCGAGGCCGATCACGACGACTACTCCGCCATCATGGCCAAGGCGCTCGCCGACCGGCTCGCCGAGGCCGCGGCCGAGTGGCTCCACCACCGGGCGCGCGTCGAGTGGGGCTACGGCCAGGCCGAGTCCCTGACGCACGACCAGATCCTCGCCGAGGCCTACCGCGGCATCCGCCCCGCCTTCGGCTACCCCGCCTGCCCCGACCACGCCCCCAAGGCCACGCTGTTCGCCCTCCTCGACAACGCCGCCCACCACGGCGTCACGCTCACCGAGTCCTACGCGATGTACCCGACCGCCTCCGTCTCCGGCCTCTACTTCGCCCACCCGCGCGCGCAGTACTTCGCCGTCGGCCGCACCGCCTGAGCGCCCTCGATCAAAGACCTACCTGAAAACCGCCGGTTGTGAGCGGCCTGAATTGAGACCAGACCAGATGCCATCCGGTCCATTCCTGCACAGGCTCCGTCTCGAGCGCTTCCGGAGCATAGAGAGGTGCGATGTCGAGTTTCGACACTTCACCATCCTGGTCGGACGAAACGGAGTAGGAAAAAGTCACGTGCTCGACTCCCTGTGCTTCATCAAGGAGTCGCTGGATTCTTCACTCGCTCATGCAATCAAGTCTCGCGGCGGAGTGACGCAGATCTGCCGTAGGGTCGCTGGCGCGTCACACGATTTCGCGATTCGTGTGGAGCTCGAGATCGAGGGAGATCGCATCGAATATGAATTCGAGATCGGAGTCGAGGGGCGCGGCGGGTTCGTCGTCAAGCAGGAGAGCCTGACCTCGCGCGCGGCCTCGTATCGAGTGGTCCAAGGTCATGTCGTCCGTGCCTTGTCCGGCTCGGCGCCACCCGCGGCTCCAGATCGACTGTACCTCGCGATCGTCGCCGGTCTGCCGGAGCTGCGCGGGGTTCACGAGCAGCTCGTCTCGATGGGGTTCTACAACCTGAACCCCGAGAAGATGAAGCAGCCGCAGATCAACGATGCAGGCCAGCTGCTCCATCGTGACGGTAGAAACATCGCCAGCGTGTTCGCCGGGCTCGCGCGAGATCGGCCGCCGACACTGGATCGGATCGTCCGGTATCTCGGGGCGATCATCCCGAACGTCACGGCAGTGACGCACGCGTCGCTCGGTGCCTGGGAAACCCTCGAGCTCTGGCAAAAAATCGAGGGCGTCGAGGATCCCCTGAGGTTCTACCTAGCAAGCACCTCGGACGGAACCTTGCGAGCGCTGGGAGCGCTGGTGGCGGTCGCGCAGCGCTCCGACACCGGTGCTCCGATGAGCCTCGTCGGCGTCGAAGAGCCAGAGACCACGCTGCACCCCGTCGGGGTCGGCGCGCTCATGAAGGCGTTCCGTGAGGCAGCAGCACATACCCAGATCATCATCACGAGCCACAGTCCCGATCTGGTGGATCGGATCGTCGATGACGATCGTCTGCTCGTAGCTCAGTCGATACAGGGGCTCACCTTCGTCGGGGTTGTCGATCGCGCGAGCCGCGATGCTATCGAGACCCGTCTGTATACCCCCGGAGACCTGCTGCGGATGGATCAACTCTGCGTCGATCGCGATGATCTCGCACGCCAGCAGTCACTCACCGTCCTTGGCGGATACAGAGGGTGACCGGTAACGGAGCCAGGCTCGAGCTGCGGCGCTCGGAGGCGGGCCGGCAGCGAGCGCGGGCAGCCGCGGCCGCGTCAGCTGCGGATCGGGCGGAGGTAGCTCCGCAGGACCATCGCCGCGTCGGCGGGCGTCATCGCGCAGAGGTGCGCGTGCAGGAGCTGCTGCTCCTCGGCGGAGAGGTGCGGCAGCCGCAGGATCACGCGGTCGTACTCCTCGCTCGTCAGGTGGCCGCGGATCGCGCCGATCTGGCGCGCGAGCGTCGCCGCCGAGACGATCGGATCCAGCGTGCCGATCCGCCGACGCACGATCTCGAGCGACTCGTCCTCGCCGCGGTGGACGATCGACGCGAGCAGATCGCCGAGTGTGCCCTCACGCAGGAGCTCGCTCACCATTCGCTGCTCACCCTCGGCCAGCTGCCGGTACACGCGCAGGACGTGCGCCGCAGCCGCCGCCTCGGCCGCCTGCTGCCGCGCCAGATCGGCCGCGAGCCAGCGATCGACGAACGCCTCGAGCGCGCGGACCGGGCGCGCCGCCCCGATCGAGCGGATCACGGCACGCCCGAGCGCCTCGAGCGCCGGCCGCCGGGCCCCCGCCCGCCCGCCGACTCGCGCGGACCGCGCAGCCGGCGCGGCGCTCGGTGCGGCGCTCGGTGCTTCGCCGCCGGTGCGATCGTGCGACGCACGCGCGATCGACGGCAGGTCCTCGGGCCTCGGAGCAGACGTGATGATGTCGGAGTTCATGGCTGCCCAAGATACGGGCATGCCCGGTCAACCCTTGGCAGAGCAAGAGCCGTGACCTAAGCCACAAGGTCGGCGGCCAAGTCCAGGAAAGTGTATCGATTGCGAAGCTCGCGCGCGTGGGCCGTCGCGTCGGCCATGAGCGCGTCCGGCCACCCCAGATCCAGGGCTGAAAGCGGCGCCCCCGCGGCCGCCAGGATCTCGCGCTGCCGGGCCGCGCCGAGCGTCACCGCGCTGATCCGCGCCCGCATCTCGGGCCACCGCGCCGCGAGGCGCGCGTTGAGCTCGTCCGTCCGCGCGCGATCCGCATGCTTGCCCGACAGCTCGCGCCAGCACGCCTCGCCGCGCTCGGGGCCATAGCGGCGGACCAGGTCGTCCAGCCCCACCGGGGTCGGACGGAGCACCGGCGGCGCCTCGCGCGCGAGCAGGCGCTCCTGCAACTCGGCCACCACGATCGCGGCGACGCCGGTCTCCTCGCCGTGGAACGTCTCCGGCAGGCCCGGCGGAGCCATCGCCTCGACGTAGTGGCAGATCAGGTGCTCGCCCTGGCTCGCGGGGTAGCTGCCGTCGCACAGCGTCATGCCGAAGCCCGAGAGGACGAGCGTGCGCACGAGGTGCCGCACGGCATCGAGGTCGCCGGCACCGAGCGCCCGCGCGCGCGCGAAGAGCTCGACCTCGTCGCGCAGAAGCAGCGCGAACGGCACCTCGCGGTACGGCCGATCGAGCAGGAGGTGCGAGAGCAGCCAGTCCGCCTGCGCCGTCGGGCGGCACGAGCTGTCGCCGAGCCCGGCGCGGATCAGGCGCAGCGGCGCCCGGGCGAGCACGCCGAGATCGAAGAACACGCCGACGGGCGTCGCGGCGCGGACCGAGCGCTTGAGCCCGGCCTCGATGATCGACGCGCTCAGCGACGTGTAGCCGTTCATCGACGGCGCGGTCGCGAACACGACCTGCGGGCAGCCGCGCTGCAGCGCGACGACCTTGCACAGATCGTTGAGCGTGCCCGAGCCGACGGCGACGATCGCCTCGGTCCGGGGATCGACGAGCCCCAAGACGCGCGCGATCGTCTCGACGTCGGGGTGCGGCCGGTGGCCGAGCACGATCGACTGCACGGTGAACCGCGCCGCGAGCGCGCGCTCGACGCGGCGGCCGAGCGCGGCGTGCGTGTCCACGTCGGAGATCACCGCGAGGTGCGGGCCGAGGCCCAGCGCGGCGCACAGCTCGGCCTCGGCGCCATCGAGCGACGGCTCGATCACCACCGAGCGCGCCTGCGCGCGCAGGAGCTCGCCGGTCTCGGGATCCGGATACCGCCCCTCGAGGAGGAGCGCGATCGGATCATCGGCTGGCATCGAGGACTGCGCCGAGCTGCGACCTGAGCGAGCCGACCTGCGGCGAGAACGAGCCGTCGAACACCGCCGAGCCGACCGTGAACGCGTCGACGCCGGCCTCGGACAGCGCGCGCACCTGCGACGGCAGGCAGACGCTGCCCGCGACGAGCAGGAGGCCGGTGTCGAGGCCGCGCCGCGCCGCGCGCACGAGCTCCAGCGGCTCGGCCTCGGTGGCGCGGTACGCGAGCAGATCGACGCCGGCGCACCCGAGCGCGCGGTAGCGCCGGCAGTCTGCCTCGATCTGCTCGGGCGGACCGCCGAGCTTCGTCGGGTGATCGAACGGGCGCCCCGGGAACGGCAGGTACTGCACGGCGCTGCCGGCGAGGATCTCGAGCACCTCCTCGACCTGGGTGCCGCCGAGCAGCCGATCGACTCCGATCTCGCGCGCCACGCGCGCCGAGCGCAGGCACGCCTCGGGCGACGTGCTCACGACCTCCATGTAGCTCGTCGCGCCGAGCTGCCGGATCCGGCGCGTCAGCTCCGCCAGGACCTCGGGCGACACGCCGACGTCCTTGAAGCCGATGTGCGTGAGGCCCACGGAGCGGATGTCGTCGAGGACGTCGAGGCAGTCGGGCACCGTCTGGTCCCGGCGCGTCAGCATGAAGACGAAGTCCATGTCCGCACTTTGTCACTGTCCGGCCGGGAAAACGATGAGCGAAGCGGGCGCGGGCGCGCCGCCCCCGAGCCGCGCGCGCCGCGCCCAGCGACGCGGCGCCGTGTCCCGCGCTAGGATGCGCCGTGGCGCTGCGCGTCCGCGTCTGTCAGCTCGACGAAGTCGTCCCCGGCAAGCTGCGAGCGTTCACCGTCCGCGGGGTGACGTGGCCGGTCATGATGACGATCGTCGACGGAGACCTGTTCGCGTTCCAGGGCGTGTGCCCGCACGACGACGTCTCGCTCGACGACTACGGCGCGATCTCCGGCGCCGAGGTCATCTGCCGCGTGCACGGCTATCGCTTCGATATCCGGAACGGTAGGTGCGAGCACGCGCCTTGGCTACACCTGCGCCGCTATCCCGTTACGTTGGTGGACCGAGAGATCTGGGTCGATCTTCTGTAAGTGCTCCTTATCCTTGTCCGGAATGAGCTGTCAGCGATTGCTGCATTTTACGGCAGTCGCGGCCAGCCGATTTCGTTGCAGGATAGGAAGCGATGAGTGGCGTTACCGTGGAGGTCTCTGCGCGCAAGATCACCGTGCCGTACCTGTGCCCGTGCTGTTGCGGCGTCGCAGATACGGCGCTCGCGGTCTCGTTCACGCGGGTCACCGGCAAGGAGCGTGTGCGGGAGACGACGCGCGAGCTCGATTTCCCGTACTGCAAGCGGTGCGTGCGGCACGTGAGGTGGGGGAGCTCGGCGCGGAAGGTCGCGGTGCTGGTGATGGTGGGCGGCGCGGCTGCGGCGATCGTCACCGCCGTCGTGCTGGCCCCCGTGCTCGGCGTCGGCATCGCCGTGCTCGCGGGCATCGTCGCCACCGCCACCGGGGTCGCGCTGCGCGCCCGGGCGCGCGCTGTGTGCAGCCCGTCCTGCACCGGCCCCGGGTCGGCGGTGACCTACCACGGCTGGTCCGACAACGTGCACCGGTTCTCGTTCGTGTCGCGCCGCTACGCGGCCGCGTTCGCCGAGCAGAACGAGCGGAGCCTCGTCAACGTGACGCCGCACCTCTACCAGCTCATCGAGCAGCACCGGGTGGAGGCTGCGCCGAAGATCGTGGCGGAGTCCGAGACCGAATCGACCTCCAAGCCGTGGCCCTCGGCCTCGCGGCTCAAGGCGCCCACCGCGCCGCAGCCGATCGTGCGGGTCAGGACACCCAGCACGCCCCCGCAGGTGACCGCGCGGCCCCGCGCGGCCTCGACCATCCCGCCGCCGAGGTCCGCGCGGTCCCGGGCGTCCAATAGCGTCCCGCCGCCGACGCACGACGCGCAGCTCCCGCCGCCCACGCTCGTGCCGGTGGGGCCCCCGCTGGAGCCCTGCCCCGCCGAGGAGGAGGTGGTGCCGTTGTGGCCGCAGCGCGTCGATCACGGCCACGGCCGGGCGCTGCTCGAGAACGTCATCCGGCTCGAAGTGCGCTCGCTCCAGACCGGCAACGTGAAGCGCCCCGGCCGCGTGTCGTAGCGCCGCTGCGGCTCGCGAGCGGGCGCCGTCAGAGGCGGCCGTCAGAGGCGTATGGCGAGCACCACGCCGATCACGCCAGCGATCACGAGGATGCAGATCCAGAGGAGCTGACGCACCATCGCGTCGCGCTGCGCGATGCGCGCCGGATCGAACCGACTCCGCCGCGGTGGCGCATCTGTCGCGGCGCCGTTGCCAGACACGCGCGCGCCGTCGTGCTGCGGGTGCGCGACGCCGCGCAGCATGGAGATCGGCGTGTGCGGGAGCGCTCCGGCGTCCGACCGCGGCATCGGCGGGAGCCCCATGGGCGGCATCGGCAAGCGCGCCATCGCCGGCGGGATCGTCGGCTCCTGGGACACGGACATCGGCGCGGACGGCGACGAGGGCGGGATCAGCAGCGGCGTGGACGGGCTCGCAGCCGGCGGCGGCGTGGACGGCGGTGGCGACACGCGCACCGGCGTGACCGGCAGCGGCATCGTCGGCTTGGGCGCCGCGGGGCTCGGCAGCGCCTGGGTGACTCCGGGCGGCGCCAGCAGCGGGAGCTGCCGCGTCGCCACGGAGTCCGCCGAGAGCTGCCGCGACAGCGAGGACGACGAGGTCGCCGCGGCCGAGGTCGCCGCCGGGATCGATCCCGAGGCCGACGAGGGCGGCAGCGGCGTCACCGGCGACGTGGCCAGGAACGGCGCGCTGATCGGCCGCTTCGGCGCGATCTGCGTGGCGTCGTCGTCGAACGTGCGCGGCCGCCCCTCGCGCGCGTCGATCAGCTCGATCAGCTCGACGGCGAGCTCGTCCGCCGTCTGGTAGCGATCCGCCGCGTCGCGCTCGAGGCACCGCATCACGATGCGGTCGAGCTCGGCCGGCACGGCCGCCATCGAGGCCAGCCGCGGCGGTGGCTTGAGCATCGTCGCGAGCACGCTCGCCGCGGTCGGCGCCGCCGGGAACGGCCGCTTGCCCGCGATCATCTCGAACATGACGATGCCGAGCGTGTAGAGATCGCTCGCGGCGGACATCTCGCCGCCGACCATCTGCTCCGGTGACATGTAGTCGAGCGTGCCGATCATCAGGCCGGCGGACGTCAGATCGGAGCTGTCGAACTGGCTCCCCTGCAGGATCTTCGCGATGCCGAAGTCGAGCACCTTCACGAAGTCGCGGTCGCTGCCGCGGCGCTCGAGGTAGATGTTCGTCGGCTTGAGATCGCGGTGGACGACGCCGAGCGAGTGCGCCTCCGCCAGCGAGTGGCACACGCCGACCGCGATCTGGGCCATGCGCCGCCACGACAGCGGACCATCGGCGCGGAACCGGTCGTAGAGCGTCGCGCCGCGGAGCAGCTCCATCGCCATGTACAGGACGCCCTCGGGCGTCTCCCCCAGCTCGTACGCCGTGACCGTGTGCGGGGAGCGCAGCGCCGTCAGCGCGTCGCCCTCGCGCTGGAAGCGCGCCACGATGCCCGGATCCGAGGCGTGCCGCGCGTGCACCACCTTGACCGCCAGCTCGACGCCGGTCTCCACGTGGCTCCCCTGGTAGATCGCACCAAAGCCGCCGGATGCGATCCGGGCCTCGAGCCGGTACTTGCCATCCAGGACCACGCCGAGCAGCGGGTCGACCCGCTCGACTCTCGTGTCGTTCTCGTCTTGGCGCGGCACCGGCTTGCGGAGTGTCGCATTACCCACGGCGGCGCTGTAGTACTGGCTCGCGTTCCCGAGCCAGGAGGCTCGATCGCGGCTCACCTCGGGACTCCTCGCAACACCGCCGACGCACCGCGCCGGCCGCTGGATCGATTCGTGAGCACTCGCACGCTCGCCGCTCCGTCGGACCCGCTCGAGCCTGGGCCCGGCGCACGATCCGCCGCGGCTGCCGCGCCGGATCGGCGCGGGTATGGCCTTCGCCGATTACCCTCCCGGGTAATGATGACTGCCATGCTGGCTCCGGGGCGCCCGAACCGCGCGTCGCGGGCGGATCGCGCGAGCCGTGGGCGACGCGCGAGCCTCGCGCGATGCCGCGTCCTGCGGCACTCTCGCCCGCCGAGGTCGTGGGAAGCTTGCCGCAGATGCCCCCGTTCATGGACCACGCTCTCGCGCGCCGCCTCGAGCGCGTGGAGTGCGGCATCGGGGTCGCCTACGTGGACGTCCGCCAGAGCCTCGAGCCGGAGGCCGGCACCGCGTGGCGCGACTTTGGCGGCACGCACGCGTTCTTCGACGGCCGGTCCTCGGTCCAGACGCAGAGCATCGGGCTCGGCATGTTCGCGCCCGCCACGACCGACTCGCTGACCGAGCTCGAGGCGTTCTTCGAGCAGCGCGCGGCGACCCCGCAGCACGAGGTGAGCCTGCTCGCCGGTGTGGAGACGATGGCGCTGCTCGTCGAGCGCGGGTACCGGCCCGTCGAGATCAACAACGTCCTCGTGCAGCCGCTGCACGAGCCGCCCGCGGTCTCGATCCCCGGTCTCGAGGTGCGGATCTGCGAGACCACCGACGCGCCGCAGTGGCTCGACACGGCCGCCGCCGGCTGGTCGGACAGCCCCGAGATCAGCCCGGTGATCCGATCGCTGGGCCGCATCTCGCTGATGAACCCGCTGATGACGCACTTCCTCGTCGAGCACGGCGGCGTCCCGATCGCGGCCGCCGCGCTCGCCGTCTACGACGGGGTGGCGCTCCTGGCCGGCGCGAGCACGATCCAGCCTGGCCGCCGCCTCGGCGCGCAGAACCTCGTGCTCGGCGCGCGGCTCGCGGAAGCGCACCGGCGCGGCTGCGATCTCGCGATGATCGTCGCGTCGCCCGGCGGCGCGTCGCAGCGCAACGCGGAGCGCCGCGGCTTCCGCGTCGCCTACTCGCGCACGAAGTGGCTGCGCCGCGCGGCAGCCTAGCGTAGGCTCGGGGCATGGGCTCGGACGACGGCGCGGCGCGCTACCGCGTCATCATGGAGGCGACCCGCCGCGCGCTGCGCGAGGACATCCACCGCGCGCGGACCCAGATGCTCGCCGGCGCGCTGATGATCCTCACCGGCAGCGCCGTCGCCGTCGTGCTCGTGAGCGTCATGCTGCTCGGCGCGCCCTCGGTGCTCATCTGGGGCAGCTTCGCGATCACGCCGGTCCCGTACGGCATCGCGCGGCTCACGCGCGGGGCGCGCACCGCCGCGGCATCGCGGCGCCGCCTCCGCCACATCGACGAGCAGACGGCGCTCCCCGTCGCGCGCGTGCTCGCCCGCTAGGGCTGCATCAGGAGCTGGCGGATCTTGCCGCCAGCGTCGCGGAACATCGTCGCGGACACGGTGCGCTTGGGGAACGCGATCGACAGGTGAGTGATCTCCATGCCGCCGCGCTCGGCGCGCGAGACCAGCGTGACCCGCGGCTCGCCCAGCGCGCGCAGCTTCGGCGCCGCGGCGGCGACCCGGCGCGCGTCGAAGTAGGCGTCCAGATCCTCGCCGAGCGCCGCGCGATCGATCTGGCCGCGCTGGAGCTGCAGCACGAGCGCGCGCGCCGCCTCGGCCGCCGGCGTGGCGAGCGCCGGGATCCCGCTCGGATCATCGAGGGCGAGGCGCAGCACCCGATCGTGGAGGTCACCGAGATCGACGTGCTGATCGTTGACGAGCAGGACCACCGCCGTGCGCGTGCGCGGGACCACCGCGTTGTACGCCACGAAGCCGCCGACCCAGCCGGTGTGGGAGAGCACCGCCTCCCCGGCCAGCTGCCGCGCGCCGAGGCCACAGCCGTAGCCCGTGCTGCGCCCGCCCGCCGTGACGCGCGGCGTCGCCATCGCGCGGCGCGCCGCCTCGGACAGCACGGAGCCCTCGGCGAGCGCCACGTCCCACCGCGCGAGGTCCCGCGCCGACGCCCAGATGTCGGCGGCGCCGAACAGCCAGCCATCCGACTCGACGGCAGCGGGCGCCGGGTCCTCGAGCAGGAACGCCTCGTGGCCGGTGGCGGCATCCGCCGCCGGGCGGCCGAGCGTCGTGTGCGTCATGCCGAGCGGCCGCCAGAACCGCTCCGCGAGCAGCGCGCCGTACGCCGCGCCCGAGGTCCGCTCGACGATCCGCGCGAGCAGGACGAAGCCGGTGTTGCTGTACGAGTAGCGGGTGCGCGGCGGGAAGTCGAGCGGCAGGCCCGCGTACTGCGCGATCAGCGCGTCCGGCGCGACCGGCGCGAGCATCCGCCGATCGACGTAGTCGAGCGGGTAGTAGTCGCGGTAGCCGGCGACGTGGCCGCCCAGATCGGCCAGCTCGATGTCGGCCGCCCCCGTGAGCGCCGGGTAATACTTCGCGACCCGATCGCTCATCGACAGCTTGCCCTCGTCGGCGAGCGTCAGCGCGGCGGCGCACGCGAACTGCTTGCTGACCGAGCCGATCGCGAACGGCGTGTCCACATCGACCGCCCGCACCTCGCCGGCGCGGCGGACGCCGTAGCCGCGCGCGAGCACCGTCTGCCCGCCGCGCACGACGACGAGCGCGGCGCCCACCGCCCCGCGCCGCGCGACCTCGGCCCCGACCCACGCGTCTATCACGGCCGGATCGAACGCCGCCGGAGCGGGCATCGGCGGCGCCTGGGGCCGCTCGGCGGCCGGCGAGCGGCAGGCAAATCCGGCGACGGCAGCGGTCGCAGCGGCGACAGCGGCGGCGAGCGCGGCAGAGTGCACGGCGGAGCGCGGCGGCATCCGCCGATCTAAGCCCGGCGATAGCCGGCACAAATAGCGCGCCGGCGCGCTTTCCAGGCGCGCCGGCGCGATTCCCCAGACACAAGCGCGTGGCGGGTCACGCCACGCGCTGGCCGGACCAGCGAGGTACGGCCCTAGCGACCTCGGGACCGCGATCGATGGACGCCCAACGAGCGTGCTGCGGTGATCGCGGACCCCAAAGCGCTAGGACCGCCTCGCGGCGATCTGATCCTCCAGCTCCTTGAGCTGCCACTCGAGCTCACGCACACGAGCCCGCAGGTGGAGCTCGCTCGAGCTCGCCCCCGGCTCGCAACCGCAGATCGTGCACTTCTGCTTCCAGAGCTGCCGCTGCGAGTCCCGCAGCGCCTGCAGCGTCATCGGCATGGCGCGATCGCTACGCATGAGCCACCACCTCTGCAGTCCAAGAATCCAGTCCAGTGCGCGTCACGGCTTAAGGTCCCCTCCCTCGTACGGAAAGTATCCTAGTCGAAGCGCCTAGTCCGTGGATAGGAGTTTTCACGCGGGAGCGTCAAGAATCTTACCGTTAGCGCCATTGCGAAGGATGAATTTCTTGGTTAGGAGAGGATCAGCAGGGCCTCCGCAGGGCTGATCAGCTGCCTCGCCATCAGCCCCAGGGCTGATGCCCGAAAAGAGACGAGGGATCCCGCGCCGGCCGCGGCACGCTCGAGCTCGGCGGGCGACGCCCCCGCCATGATCTGCGCGCGCAGCTCCTCGTCGAGGAGGAGCATCTCCACGACCGCGACGCGCCCCGCGTACCCGGTCTGACCGCAGTCCGGACAGCCGACGGCGCGCGGCAAGGGCACCGCCGCGCGCCGGTCGGCCAGGCCGTGGGCGGCGAGGTTCTCGACGACGATCGGCGGCGGCACCTCGAGCGTGGTGCACCGCGGGCACAGCCGGCGCGCGAGCCGCTGCACGAGGGCGAGCGCGAGCGACTGTCCGATGAGCGGACGGCCGCAGCCGAGGTGCTCGAGCCGCTGGATCACGCCGGCGGCGTTGTTTGCGTGGAGCGACGTCAGCATCAGGTGACCGGTCATCGCCGCCTCGAGCGCGAGCCGGGCGGTCTCCTCGTCGCGCACCTCGCCGACCATCATGACGTCGGGGTCCTGGCGCAGCATCGCGCGCAAGACCTTCGCAAAGCCGAGATCTACCGCGTGGTTGACCTGCACCTGGGTGACGCCAGCGAGCCGGTACTCGATCGGGTCCTCGACGGTGAGCGCGTTCGTGTCGGGCCGCGTCCGCATCCGCTCGCCGAGCGCGGCGTACAGGGTCGACGTCTTGCCCGAGCCGGTCGGACCAGCCACCACGATCGCCCCGTACGGCCGCTGGATCGCGGCACGCACCGCGTCGAGGGTCGCCGCGTCGTAGAAGATCGTCTCGAGCTGGCGCTGCATCGCGGCGGCCTCGAACACGCGCAGCGCGACCTTCTCGCCGCGGCTCGCCGGCATCGTGGAGATCCGGATATCGACCTCGCGCCGGCCGACCCGCACGCCGAGCCGGCCGTCCTGCGGCAGGCGGCGCTCGGTGACGTCCAGGCCGGCGAGGACCTTGAGCCGGGCGACCAGGCCCTTCGCGTGGGCCGCCGGGATCGCCTGGTCCCAGTCGTAGAGCTGGCCCTGGACGCGGAACCGCACGCGCGGCCCGCTCGCGCCGTAGTCGAGGTGTACGTCGGACGCGCCCCGCTCCACGGCGTGTGCGATGACGCGGTTCGCCAAAGCCACGACCTCTTCGCCGATCGGGCCCGGCTGCTTCGGATCGCGCTCCTGGTCGGCGAGGTCGAACACGAGCTGCTCCGGCAGCACGATCTCGCCGGATGAGGGCGCGCTGCGGCCTCCCGGTGAGTGGGACGCCACGGCCGACGAGTCGATCCGGAGCCGCACGTAGGCCTCGTTGAAGTCGTCCTGGCTGATCGCGACGATCGCGACCTGCGACGTGGCCAGCACGCGCGAAAGCTCGGTGCGCGAGGCGGTGTTCGTCGGATCGACCATGCCGATGGTGATCGTCCGATCGCGCACCTCGAGCGGCAGCAGCCGGTGCTGCCGGATCAGCTTCGCCGGCACGGTCGCCACGACCTGCGGCGTCGGATCGTACGCCGACACGCGGACGAAGCGGATCGCGTCGCCGGCCAGCGGCAGGCCCGTGATCGATCGCGTGCGCGCCGCGATGATCGGCCCGGACTGCGTGGCCGGCAGGGGCCCCAGAGGGACCGCGGGCACGATCGTCGGCACCGGTGTGATCGCCTTCGTCGCGAGCCGCCGCGCCGCCGCGAACGAGAACGCGGCCACCCGCGTCGCGAGCTGCGTGATGACGTCGTGGCCGAGCAGGAACATGACGCTGTCGTCGACGGCGACGACGTCGTGCGGCTGCGTCGTGCCGAGGAACGCGCCGATCTCGCCGAACGGCTCGCCGACCGTCACCTCCTCGATCGTGATCGACGCGCCGGCCGCGGCGTCGACGCGGCGGATCGCCGCGCGGCCCTCGTAGAGGAAGCCGATGCCCGGATCGGGCGTCCCGGCACGCACGATGATGATGCCGGCGGGCACCTGCACCGGGAACACGTGCGGCACGATCTTCTCGACGGTCTTGCGATCGCAGCCTTGAAACAGCGCGGTGCTGACCAGGAAGTCCACGATCGTCTCGGGCGCCACGGTGACGCGCCGGGGTCGAGCCTCTCCCTCCATGGCTATCCGCGAGCGTACACCCGAGCCGAACCCGCGTACGATGCGCGTATGCGCATCCCGCCCGCAGCGTTCGTCGTCCTCCTGCTCGCGCCGACCTCTTGTAAGAAATACGACAAGAGCCAGGACGACGATCCGGGCCCGGCCGCGCCGGAGCCGAGCAAGTCCGAGTCCTCGTCGAAGACGGAGGCCGCGCCGCCGCCGGCCGCGACGAAGAAGAAGGCGCTGACGCCCGAGGAGCTCGGCACGTGCAAGCTGACCTCGACCGGCGCCATCGCGAAGGAGCAGACGACGCCCGGCGGCCGCAGCGCTACGAACGTCACCTACTGGATGAAGGAAGAAGAGCGCAAGAGCCTGATGGGCACCGACGGCTTCGCCGTGAACTGCCACGGCTCCGACATCAAGTTCTCGCTGATCCCGAGCGGCAAGAAGGACGGCATGCCGTTCAAGCCGAAGAAGTACGCGATCACGAAGGGCACCGGCGACGCGTCGGTGATGGTGCTGTTCGGCAACAAGACGCTCGACGCGGTGAACGGCACCGTCGACGTCACCGCGTTCGACAAGCACCACATCGCCGGCACGCTCGACGTCAAGGGCAAGCTCGTGCCCGGCGGCGGCGAGGTCAAGCTCACCGGCAGCTTCGATCTGATCTGCCCCGGCTTTGGCAACTGCGAGTAGCGGCTAGCACGGGCAGCCGTAGAACTGCATGTCGAGGTGATCGATCTCGCTGCCGTCCGCGGCGGTGAGCAGGAGGTTGTTGCCGAGCCACGAGCGGCCGATCAGCTCGAGCGCGCCGTCGCCCTCGACATCGATGATCTTCTCGATCGAGCGCAGCGCGTCGAGCTTCCGCTCGTGCACCGGCGTGAGCGTGCCGTCCGCTGCGGCGCGGTAGAGGCCCCACACGTTGATGTCGGGGCCGCCGCACTCGAAGTCGGTGTAGGCGTGTACCGCGACGAGCACCGCGCTGGTCCGGGGGTGGCGCAGGACGCGCGTCACGAGCTGCGCGTGGTCCCACCACGCGCCCGTGGCCGCCTGGCTGCCCAGCTCTGCCCAGCGCCGCGCCATCTCGGCGCCGACGGACGACGCGATCAGCGCGCTGCGCGCAGACGCGGCGAGCCGCTCGTCCTGGATCGGCGCCGGGATCACCACCGGCGCGAGCGCCGCGTCGCGCGCGTACGTGCCGCTGCAGCGATCGAGCCGCGCCGCGAGCACCGGCGCGCCCGCTTGCATCACGGCGGCCACGTCCCACGCGTCCTTCTCGATCCCCGCGTACCCGGGGTCGCCGAGGAGCCGCGACACGACGGCGAAGCCCGTGACCGTGGCGCGGCACGTCCCGTCGACGATGACCTGCCGGCCCACCCACGCGCGGTGGCGCGCCGGCACGTCGGCGTCCGCGACCGCGGCGATCGCCACCTCGGCGCCGTCCTCCTCGAGGAGCCGCGGCGCGGCGTGGCGCGGCCACGCGAGCGCGCCCGCGGCGTCCCGCTCGATGTCCGAGATCCGGACGTACGAGGCGTCGCCGGCGCGAAACATCAGCTTGATCTCGTCGGCGATCGGGGCGGCATCCTCGCTCGCCGCGACGGCGGTGCGCGGCGCCGCGACGAGCGACGGCGGCGCGATCTCCGCGAGCGGCGCGTCGGGCATCACCGGCGTGACCTGCGCCCCCCGCGCCCCGACCACCAGGGCGATGCCGACGGCCAGCATGGCGAGCCCGGCGCCCAGGTAGATCGCCGAGACATGGGGTGGCACCACGACCTGGCGGCGGAGGGATTCGGTCATGCCCCGGGAGAAATGCAAGGCCCGATCCCCGCCCAGAGACCAATCGATCCCGCAGCTTGGGCGCCCAGCGGCCGGCCAGACACATCGCGCGGTCCTCCGCGGACACGCCGGGCGAACAGTGCTCGCTGCGTCGACCCGCTGCGTCGACCCGCTGCGTCGATCAGTTCGCCGCTGCGTCGATCAGTTCGCCGCTGCCGCCGGATCGATGAACGTACCGCCGCGATCCACGCCGTCGGCGCAGAGATCCTCCGGCGCCTTGCGGTAGCGCGCGCGGGCGAACGTCTCGACGTACGGGTCGAAGCAGCTCGCGGTGTAGATCGCGTTCCAGCCGACGGCGGCGACCTGCACCTCCGGCGGGAGCAGCGGATCGGCGACGACGAGCAGCCGGCTCTGCACCGGCGCCTGGCACGCGTCGTCGGCCGGGAACGCGCGCACCACGCCGAGCAGCGCGTCGACGACGTCGGGGCACCCCTCGGGGCAGCGGTAGAGCAAGATCACGCCGCCGTGCTCGGCGTTGTGGACCCAGTAGCCGCGCTCGAGCGCTGTGTAGTGGTTGTCCCAGCGCGCCCAGATCGGGTAATGCATGCCGGTCGCGGGCGGGTTCGTCGACCACTCGATCGACGAGCCGAGCGGCACGTGGAGCCCCGGCTCGCCCGGAACGGTCCGGATGACGCCGTCGCACGCGAGCGGCGGCGGCGGCTCCTCCGAGCAAGCAGATCCCGCGAGCGCGGCGAGGATCACAAGCCGAGACATCGCCGCACGATATCAGCCCAGCCGCCGAGCGCCGAGCGCCGAGCGCCGAGCCCGCCAGCGCGCTCCGCAGCCGGTTCTGCTCTCAGAAGTCGTACATGAGGCCCAGGCTCATGCGCCACACGGACGCGAGCGCGTCGGTGCGCAGGCCGAGCGGGCGGCGCAGGTTCTGGTAGACGTACTTGCCCGAGGCGGCGTCGTACGAGACGTCCACCGCCGGCACGAGGAACGGGAACGGCACCGACTGCTGGCGGCCCCAGCGCGAGTTGAGCAGGTTGCCGAGGTTCTCGATGTCGAGCACGATGCGCGCGCGCTGGCCCTTGATCGGGTTCGGCAGGTCCTGCGCGATGCGCATGTCGAAGCGGTGGATCCACGGGCTGTGGAACGCGTTGCGCGGCGCGATCTGGCCCCGGTACTTGTCGAGGCCGGTCCGGCGCAGGTACGCATCGAAGTCCGCCGGATCGATGCCCATCAGCGTCACGTCGGTGTCGTCGCCCTTGGGCACGTAGAACAGCTGGCGGTTGCGGCGCGCGAACTCGCGCTCCTCGCCGAACAGGCGCGCGAGCGTGTTGCCGCTGTTGGCGTCGGCGAACGTGTACGAGAACGGCTGGCCGGAGCGCGACTCCACGAACAGGCCGATGCTCGTCTTCATGTCCTTCCACGGCCGCGAATTCGTCAGATCGCCGATGATCGAGCGCGAGAACTCGAACGCGCCCGTCAGGCGGTGCTTGCGCTCGTAGTTCGACACCGCGAGCGGCGGGCGATCGGGATCGATCACGGCGGCGAGGCCGTAGTTCGAGACCGAGCGCGAGCTCGTGCCCGGCGTGACTTCGAAGACGCGCTGCCACGCGTACGAGCCGGAGACGAACAGCCCGAACGGGAAGCCCTTCTGCAGGACCACGCTCGCCACGTGGCCGTAGCCGGCCGACGTGTTCGTGAGCAGCATGTCGTAGCCGCGGTTGGGGTTGAACGCAGTGCCGTAGCGAGGCCGGCCGTCGGGCAGCTCGCCGATCGGCTGGTTGTTCTCGCCGGTCGGGCCCGGGAGCCGCGACGAGTCGCGCCGCAGGTCCTGCCACAGCACGGCGTTGTACGCCTTGCTGTACGTGTAGTTGACCTTGAGCTCGGCCCCCTTGCCGTTGGCGCCGAGCCCCGGGATGTCGAACGAGTAGTCAGCGCCGGTGCCGATCTTCCAGCTCGACGGGATCTTGAAGTCCGGATCGAGCGCGTCGACGTTGCCGTTGCCCTCCATGATCATGTCCTGCAGCGGCTGCGGGATGTCGCGGCCGTTGAAGCCCCGGGTGACCGCGGCCGCGTTCGAGGTCACCGTCGCGATGCGGACGCCGTCGTTCGAGTAGTTGTTCGACATCCACACCGTCGGCGTGCCGCCGCTGTAGAGGCCCACGCCGGCGCGCACGTTGAGCCGCTCGTACGGCAGGTAGCTGATGCCCAGGCGCGGCATCAGGACCGAGCGCCCGTTCAGGGTCGCGGTGTTCGAGAAGCCGTTGCGATCGAAGAAGTTCGGGTTCTCCGTGATGTCGGTGCCGGTCTGGTAGATCTCGAGCCGCAGGCCGCCCTGGAGCGTCAGCGCGCCGGTCAGCTTCAGCTGGTCCTGCAGGTACAGCGTGGCCGTGCCCACGCTCCAGTCCGCCGCCGCGTCCTCGGGGTTCAGCGTCACCGCGTTCGAGTACCGGATCGAGGTCGGCGTCATGGCCTCGAACGCGTCGAGCGAGGCGTACTCGACCGCGCCGTAGCTCGTCGGGACGAACAGGTTGCGCACGAACAGGCGCTCGTACTCGAAGCCGCCGGTGACGAGGTGCGGCCCGGTGAGGTAGTTCACCTCGGCCTTCGTGTGGAGCACGTCGTTGTCGAGCTCGTTGTTGTGCCGGAACTCGTCGGGCCCGAGGAGGATCGTGCCGCCGGTGGGGGTGCGGATCGTCGCCGCCATGAACTCGTTTCCGGCGAGCGGCCGGACGCGGCTCGACACCAGCTTGCCGCTCGCCTCGAGCTCGGTCGACAGCTTGTCGGACCAGGCCGAGAACAGGCGGCCGGAGAACGTCTGCAGCGTGTCGTCGGCGTCGTACCAGTTCGAGCTGAGCGCCAGCGTCGTGTCGCTCACGCCGACGTTCTGCTGCAGCTGGTTCCCGTCGGTGCGCTGGTAGACCACGCTGGCGCGGTGCCGCTTGTCGATCGTCCAGTCGAGCTTGCCGAGCAGCTTGAGATCGCGCTCGTCCAGGTTCCGCGCCGGCTCGCCGGCCTCGAAGCTGTAGACGTCGCGCGCGATCTGCTGCGCCCGCGCCATGTCGTCCTGGTTCACGCGCGTGACGATGTTCGTCGCGTTCGAGCCGTACGGCCCGATGTCGACGGGGCGCGACGCGGAGAGGCCCTCGACGCTCGCCAGGAAGTGCAGCCGGTCCTTCAGGATCGGGCCGCTCACCGTGCCGCCGTAGCGGATCTCCTTGAAGTCGAGGTTCAGGTTGGGCGCGTGGTGCACCTCCTTGCCGAGCAGCGAGGTGCCCGAGTACGTGCCGAGGATCTGCCCCCGGACGTCGTTCGAGCCGCTCTTCGTCACGATGTTGACGTTGCCGCCGAGGAACTTGCCGTAGCGCACGTCGAACGGCGAGCTCTCGATCGCGAGCTCCTCGATCGCGCCGAGCGCGATCGGGCTGCGGCGCGTCGGGTAGCCGCTCTGGTTCAGGCCGAAATCGTCGTCCTGGCGCACGCCGTCGACGGTGACGCTGTTGTAGCGCGTGTTCGCGCCGCCGACCGAGAGCGCGCGGTCGGCGCCCTCCACGCTCGCCTCGGGGTTGCGGCGCACGATGTCGCGCGGATCGCGGCCGACCGACGGCAGCGACTCGATCTCGGCGGACGTCACCACCGTGCGGCCCGACGTGCTGCGCGGCACCGGCGAGCCCCGCACCTCGATCACCTCCGTCTGGAGCCGCAGGAGGATCGGGACGTCGCGCGTCTTGCCGGCGGTCAGGAAGATGTTCTCGAGGAGGAACGGGTGGAAGCCGAGCGACTCGGCGCGCACGAGGTACGGCCCGCCGACGCGCAGGTTCGTGAACGCGTAGCCGCCGTCGGAGCTGCTCGTCGTCGTCTGGGTGGTGCCGCTCGGGAGGTGGAGGAGGGTGACCTCGACCTCCGCCATCGGGAGCTGGTCATCGGCGGACTGCACGGTGCCGCGCAGGGTCGCGGTGGTGACCTGCGCCTCCGCCAGGGGCGAGATCAAGGTGCACGTGAGTACGAGCAGAGCTGCGACGAAGCTACGCATGATCCCCCTTGGACCAACTCTTCGGAGTTGGTTCGGCGC
>Ga0247790_10000212_pt1 | contig 28862 bp, 23 predicted proteins | sample UWRJS171409R4_FD_179913 | JGI IMG/M metagenome (GOLD analysis project Ga0247790, IMG submission 179913) | Soil microbial communities from Arlington Agricultural Research Station in Wisconsin, United States - UWRJ-S171-409R-4 | ecosystem: Environmental > Terrestrial > Soil > Agricultural land...
GGGCGGCGGCCGGGGCAGGGGCCGGGGCAGGGGCCGGGGCGGAGCCGAGGGCCTCGATCGACGCGTGCGCGGCGAACAGGTCGTCGAGGCTCTCGATCTGCTCGACGAGCTCCCGCACGAGCTCGCCGGAGGCGGGCGCGACGTGCGGCTGCAGCCGGACGAGCTCGGCCTGCGCCACGAGCTGCGCGATCAGCTCGTGCACCTCGTCGAGCTCGGTCCGGTAGCGCTCGCGCAGCGCGCGCAGCTGGCCGAGCGTGCGCAGGCGGAGCTGCGCCGTCGCGGCGGCCGCGGCGGACCCGCGCGCGGCGAGCTCGGACGCGCGCCGCTCGACGGCGGCCGGATCGAAGTCGGGGCGGGCCAGGACGGCGTCGAGCTCGGCGAGGCGCACGCCGGCCTCGCGCAGCCGCGCCGCGAGCACGCGCGCGTTGACCTCGTCGGGCAGGACCTGGGCCAGCGGCGAGTCCTTGGCCCGGGCGAGCGCGCCGATCAGCTCGCGCTCGCGCGGATCTTCGGCGTCCTCGTCGGTCGGCAACGACCGCGCGAACGCGAGCGGCGCCCACAGCGGCCACATGCCGACGAACAGGAGCGCGTCGGCCGCCGACGCCAGCCGGCGCGCGATGGCCGCGGCGATCGCGAGCACGACGCCGATCGCGAGATAGCCGAGGCCGAGCGCGCCGAGCGTCACGGCGCCTCCGGGACGGGCGGCGCCTCGCGCGTGTAGATGCCGCGGGCCGAGTCGAACGTCGTCATGACGGCGTCGAACAGGCTGCCCTCGACCTCGCGCACGAACGGCACCTCCGGCGTGCGCGGCCGCACGAGGTACGGCCGCATCGCCCACGCGAGCTGCGCCCCGACGAGCGCGAACACGCAGCACATGCCGGCCACGGCGCTGCGCCAGCCGGGCGCGTCCTCGGCGGCCACGCCCTGGACGATCATGCGCAGCGTGGCGCACCCGGCGATGGCGAACGCGATCACGGTGCCCGCGATCATCCGGTGATAGTCGAGCTCGGCGGCGCGCCCGAGCAGGATCAGCGGCGTCGTGGCGGCGAGCAGGAGCGCGCCGAACGCGACGGCGGCCATGACGAGCGCGAGGTCGGCCGACAGCCGCGATCGCCGCCCGAGCGCGGCGCCGATCGCCGACAGCGCGGGCGCCGACAGCGCGGCGGCGCCGAGCAACACGAGCGGCAGCTTGATGGCGGCGTACGCGATCTGGAGCCCGCCGCGGTAGCTCCCGAGCGCGGCGCCGACGATCGCCATCGACACCGCGATCGTCGCCACCATCGTCGCGAGGATCGGCCGGAGCTCGGCGCCCGCGCGGATCCGCGCGAGCGTCCCGGCGCGGTCGCGCAGGAGCAGATCGATGAGCGACAGCGAGGCGGCGGGCGGGACCGCCGCGGCGGGCTCGGCGACGGAGCGCGGGGCCGCGGCGGGCTCGGCGAGCAGCCGCGGGGCTGCGGCGGGATCGATATGCGTATCGATGTGCGTTCCGGAGCCGACCGGCAGGTGCGCCGGCAGGTGCGCCGCCGGGTCCATTTGGCCGGCGCCGATCACGACATCACCTCCGCCGCGAGGTTCCACCAGAGGCGGCCGGCGATCCCGAGCGTCGCGAACGCCCACACGGCGAAGATCGCCTGCGCGGCCGGGGTGCGCGTCCCGAGCTCGCGCGCGAGGCGGCGCAGCCCGAGCAGCGCCGCGCCGGCGAGCGCGAGCGACGTCACGGCCGCGGTCGTCGCCGTCGAGAGCGACGACAGGGACAAAAACGCCGCCGGCATGACGAGCCCGGCGAGCGCGATGCCGAACGCGCCGAGCCCGATCCCGAGCGCGCGGGCCACCCGGCGCGCGGGCGGCGCGTCGCCGGTGGCGGCGATCGCGATGTAGAGCGCGGGGCTCGTGGCCGCGAGCACGCCGAACACGATGGCGGGAGCGACCGCGATGGGGGCCGCAGCACCCGCCTTCGCGGCGAAGATCCCGCCGATCGCGACGGGGCCGAGCGCCGCCAGCGCGAGCGCCAGCCGGCGGGGGATCGGGAACGGGGACTCGGTAGCTGCCAGGGACATGGATTCGTGACCTCCTGCCCTGTTCAACCATCCGGGTATCAATCCGGTATCGATCGAATGTGGAGACTTCGTGGAGACACCCGGCGCGCGCTCGCTTTACAATTTCGGGAGGAGGGAACGCAGCCGTGCGTCGGAGATGGCTCATACCCGCGGTCCTTTGTGGCGGCTGTGTCGAAGGCTTCGACGGATCGAACGTCCAGATCGATCTGAACCCGGCCACGCCGCCGCAGGCGCCGATCGGCCGCATGCCGCAGGGCCGCGAGTTCGCCACGAACGGCCACTTCCGGCTCTACGGGATCCACGAGGTCGCCAGCGGCGACGCCCTGTTCGAGCTGCGGCGGTTCGAGATCCACCGGGTCGTCGATCTCACGTCGCCGTGCTTCATCGACGCCGGCCCGAACGTGCCGTTCCCCGGGCTCCACGTCTCGCAGTACGCGCTCAAGATGTCCGAGCGCACGGGCATCACCGACGTCATGGCCCCGCCGGCCGGGGCGACGATGGAGCAGCAGATCGAGCAGGCGACGGCGGTCCAGCGGATGCGCAACGTCGAGGCGCTCGCGGGCGACACGGGCATCAAGGTGGTGACGTCGGCCTCGGAGTCCGTGTACCCGCCGGTCGACGCCGCGTGCGGCGGCGGCGGGCTGCCGCCCCCGGCGTGCATCGACGAGCCCTCGAACCAGCGGCGGCTCGAGCTCTGCCAGGACGCGTGGACGAAGGATCCGCTCCTCTTCGAGGGCACCGACCGCGTGCTCACGGCGCCGCTCAACGGCACCACGTTCGGGTTCGTCGCGGGCCTGAACCCGGTGAGCCCGGTGCCGGTCGGCGGCGCGCAGCTGTTCGTCGAGGACGCGCTCGATCGCGTCGACGAGTACGCGATCTACTTCCAGATCGACGGGCAGACCGATCCGGGGATGCTGTTCCTCGCCGGCCGGCCCCAAGCCGGCGCCACCCGCGGCGTCACCCACGTCCACCTGGACAGCCCGCTGTTCCCCGGCATCGTCACGGCGGAGCTGGCGATCTTCGCCGACCTCGACGAGGACGACGTCCACTTCTAAAGGAGCGTCATGCGCGTCTACTTGCAAAGCCTGCTCACCGCGGCCGCGCTCCTTCCGAGCGGGGGCTGCAAGGCCGTCGAGTGCGGCGAAGGGACGATCGAGAGCGGCGGCGAGTGCGTGCCCGCCGACGAGATCGTCAGCGCCGCGAAGTGCGGGCCGTTCACGAAGCTCGTCGGCGACATGTGCACGCCGGTCCACGACCCCACCGTGTGCGGGCCGGGCACGGTGCGCGACGTCGATCCGGCGACGGGGATCGGCAGCTGCCAGCCGAGCAGCGGAGCGGGCGGCGGCTGCGGCGCGCCGATCGCGTGCCCGACGCCGACCGCGGCCGGCAAGCAGACGATCTGCGGCCAGCTGTACGACTTCGAGACCAGCGAGCGGTTCGAGGCGACGGGCGCGACGGGCGCGCGGTGCACCGCGGTCACCGCCGACGGGCCGTGCGCGCTCTCGATCCGCGCGTTCGACGCGATCGCGTTCGCCTCGAACCCGCAGACGGCGATGCCGCTCGCCGTCGAGGACACGTACGTCGACGACTGCGGCCGCTACCGCCTGCAGCACATCACGGCGCCGTCGAACCCGTTCGTGGGCCTGGGCATCGACGACGCGGCCGCGGCGGGGACGGGCCCGGCCGGCATCACGAACATCGTGGGCCTCGCCACGCCGCGCGTGCCCGACTCGGCGACCCGGGACTTCGAGGCGTTCATCGCGCGCAAGGCGACGACCGACGCGTGGGCGGCGTCCGGCGGGCCGCCGCTCTCGGGCGGCGTCTACGCGATGGTGTTCCGCGCGCGGAGCAAGGGCGCAGCGCTCAATCCCGGCGTGATGGCGACGCGCTCCGGCGCGACGATCCCGGCCAACGACGCCTACCTCGGCGGGTGCGGATCGCTGCGCACGGCGGTCGATACGGCCGCGACCGCCACCGGCGGGACCGGCACCGCGCTCGTCACGGGCGCGTCGGTCAACGACAGCGTCGTCTACAGCGGGACCGGCGGGCTGCCGCCGGAGTGCCGCTACACGGTGCACGCCGGGGCCTCGATCCCGCAGATCCTGTTCGTCCAGGTGCTGCGGCCCACCAGCAACGCCGGCATGACGTGTCCGCTCTGAGCTGCCTCCGTCGCACGGCCCGGGCCGCCCTGGGCGTGGCTGCGCTGGTGGCCGCGCTCGCCGGGGCGTCGGCCGCGCGCGCCGACTCGACGAGCGGCATCGACGCCGCGCTGTTCCGCAGCTCGTACGACGCGGGCGGCGTGTTCGCCGTCGAGGGCGCGCGGCTCGCGCCGCCGCGCGATCTCTCGTTCAAGCTCCTGGTCGGCTACGCGCGGTCGCCGATCGACGTCGCGGTGCCGGGGATCAGCGGCGACGGCAGCGATCGCGTCCTCGACTACCTCGTCACGTTCGACATGGCGTTCGGCATGACGCTGACCCGGCGGCTCGCGCTCGGCCTCGACGTGGCCGCGTACCGGACCCAGACGGGCGCGGGCTACGGCGTGCGCGGCCGCTACGGCGGCGCCGGCACGATCGCGGCGCAGTCGACCGGCCTCATCGCGCTGCGCCCGCTGACCAACATCGATCCATCGGCGAGCCCGGACGATCCGCAGGCGTACCTCGGCGACGGGCTCGCCGGGCCGCTCGACGCGCGCGCGGGCGTGAAGATCGCGCTCCTCGAGCGGCCCACGCTCGCGGTCACCGCCGTCGGGTCGGTGTTCCTGCCGTTCGGCGAGGACGAGATGCTGCTCGGCGACCGCGATCTGGTCTTCGAGCCCAAGCTCGCCGCCGAGTGGCGGGCCGATCGCGTGCACGCGACGCGCGTGGTCGCAAACCTCGGCGCGCGGATCCGGCGGCGCAGCATCCTCGAGGGCTACGACGCCGAGGCGCTGCCCGGCGCGGATCCGGCGGCCGAGGCGCGGGTCTTCCTCGACGTGGGCAGCGAGCTCACCGTGGGCCTGGGCGGCGTCTACGAGGTCACGCCGCGCGCGCACCTGGCCGCCGAGGCGCAGGTGCTCGTGCCGCTGCCGGGCACGCTGTCGTACGGCTCGTGCCGGCGCTACAACGGCAGCCGCTGCTCGACGCTCGACGGCCCCGACTACACAGCGGGCGCGTCGGCGGGCGATCTCACCGTGCTCGCCACCGTGGGCCTGGGGCTTCGCGTCACGGCGGACGTCACGGCGAGCCTCATGGTCGGCACGGGCCAGCTCGGCGCGCGCGGCGACGACGTCCGGTTCACGACGGGCCTCGTCTGGGCCCCGCAGCTCGAGGGCGCCGCCACGCCCGGCAAGAGCGACAAGGACGGCGACGGGCTCCCGAACGGCGTCGACGGCTGCCCCGACGAGGCCGAGGACAAGGACTCCTTCGAGGACGAGGACGGCTGCCCCGAGCGCGACAACGATCGCGACGGCATCGCCGACGCCGACGACCGCTGCGCGAACGAGTCCGAGGACAAGGACGGCTTCGAGGACGGCGACGGCTGCCCCGAGCGCGACAACGACGGCGACGGGATCCCCGACGTCTCCGACCGGTGCCCCGATCAGGCCGAGGAGAAGGACGGCATCGAGGACGAGGACGGCTGCCCGGACGACGACAACGACGGCGACGGCATCACCGACGCCAAGGACAAGTGCCCGAACGACGCCGAGACGGTCAACGGCGTCGAGGACGACGACGGCTGCCCGGACGTCCGCGGCACCACCGGCCCCGAGGAGCGCGCCGATCGCATCGATCTGAAGGGCGCGCCGGTGGCGTTCCAGCGCGGCACGGCCACGCTCGCGCCGGCCGGCAAGCAGGTGCTCGGCCAGGTCGCCGCGATCCTCAAGGCGCGCCGGCTGACGGTGCGCGTCGAGGTCCACGTGCCGCTCGGCGTCCGCTCGCCGAACGCGGCGCAGGTCGCGGCGCAGAAGCGCAAGGACAAGGCCGCCGCACAGCAGCGCGCGAAGGCGATCGTCGACTACCTGGTCGCGCAGGGCGTGCCCGCGCCGCAGCTCCAGGCGGTGGGCGTCGGCTCGGACCGGCCGCTCGGCACGGGGGCCGCGACCGACGCGGCCAACGAGCGCGTCGACTTCGTGAAGACGCAGCCGGGAGGTGCGCCGTGACGCGGACGTCGCACATCTCCGCGCTCGCCCCCGCGGCGCACGTCGCCGCGCTCGTTACCGCGCTCGTCGCCGCTGCGCTCGGCCCGCCCCGGCTCGCCGCGGCGCAGCCCGCCGGCCGCGCGACCGACCCCGGGATCTCCGACGTCGAGGTCCCCGCGATCGTCCTCGAGGGCGACGCCGGCACCGGCCCGCGCGCCGAGGACGAGGCGCTCGATCTCGCCAACATCGTGCAGAGCGCCGCGAAGGGCATCACCACGGTGCAGGAGGCGCCCGCGATCGTCACGGTCGTCACCGCCGACGAGATCCGCGAGCGCCAGTTCCAGGACCTGACGCAGCTCTACGACACCGTCCCCGGCTGGCAGACGGTCAACCTCTACTCGACGTTCCACGCCCCGCTCGTGCGCGGTCAGGTCCAGGCCGTCCAGTACCTCCACGACGGCCTGTCCTTGTTCGATCCGTTCGTGAACGTCCCGGCGGCGACGCGCGTCCTGCCGATGGAGCTCGTCAAGCGCGTCGAGATGATCACCGGCCCCGGCGGCGTGCTCTGGGGCTCGAACTCGCTGCTCGGCATCCTGAACGTGATCACGAAGGACGCCGAGGACGTCGAGGGCGTCGAGGTCGGCGCCTCCGTCGGCCACGGTGAGGGCGACCGCGCCGCGCTGCGCGCGTACGCGATGGCCGGCGGCAGCGGCCTCCTCGGCGGCCAGCTCAAGGCGTTCGCCCACGGCAGCGTCGAGACGTACCAGGGCCCCGCGCTCACGATGCCGCTGCTCCTCTACCACGGCGCGCTGCCGCAGCCGAACTCGGCCAACACCTACGGCCCGCTGACCGAGACCGATCAGGCGCGCTCGCTCCTCGTCTCGCTGAGCGCGAAGCTCACGTACGGCAAGCTCCAGCTCCGCGTCGCGGCGCCGTTCGGGCAGAAGTACAGCCCCGCCGGGCTGTCGGGTAACCCTGCGCGCGAGGACCTCCCCGAGGACGCGCGCTGCCCGGCCGACACGGCCGATCTCGCGTGCGTCGATCCGCTGCGCACCAGCCGCAAGAACCGCGAGGACGTCTTCGATCGCTACGCCGTGCTCGAGTACCGCACGCGGTTCGCTGGCGAGAAGGCCGGGATCACGCTCCGCGGCTACGGCCTCCAGTTCGTCCGCGGGTTCCAGCCGCTGCAGGTGCTCGCGCCGTCGCAGACGGTGCGCGGCGGCCTCGCGTTCGCCAGCGACCTGACCTCGTACCGCATGGGCGGCGCGCTCGACGGCGACATCGAGCTCGGCCGGGCGGCGCGCGTCCTGTACGGCGCCGAGGCGTTCCACGAGACCAAGATCGAGGACCCGAGCGCGTCGATCCAGGGCCCCGGCACCCGCTCGGAGATCCGCGCCCCGTACAACCTCGCGCTCCTGCCGCTGCTCTGCCCGCGGATCTATAACCAGACCACGGCGACGATCGTCCCCGTCGAGAACTGCCCGCTCACGTTCGCGTTCCCCGCTGACCGGACCGTGCTCGGGGCGTACCTGAACCCACAGTACCGGCCGAGCAAGAAGCTCATCTTCGACGCGGGCGTGCGCGTCCAGGTCGCCCCCGGCTCGCTCGGCTCGCTGAGCTACCCCCTCGACGCGATCTTCGCCGGCAGCTTCGTCTGGAACTTCATCCCGAACTGGCACCTGAAGCTGAACTACGCGCAGGGCTTCCGGCCGCCCGTCTTCAACAACACGGCCTCGAACGGCGAGGGCGTCCAGATCGGCGGCAACACCACGCTCGCCGTCGAGACGTCGGACGCCGCGCAGGCCGAGATCAACGCCCGCGTCTTCAAGGGCGAGCGCCGGATCCGCGAGCTGTCGTTCCGCATCGACGGCAGCTATACCCGGGTCAATGACCTGATCCAGGTGTCGTCGGGCCGCTACAGCAACTCCGGCGAGCGCGGGATCTCCTCGGTCGAGTTTCTCGGCAAGCTCTACGTCCAGGGCGGCCACCGCCTCGAGCTCGGCTACACGTACCTGCGCGTCGACACGAGCGACAAGGGCCGGATCCGGGGGCTGCCCGAGCACTGGTTCGACCTCGCGACGGTCTTCTCGCTCGGCAAGGGCCTCTCCGCCACGACCCGGCTCAAGATCACCGGGGCGGCCGAGGACCCGAACCGCCTCGTCGAGTACCGCGACACGACGATGGATCCGCTGACCAACCGGATCGTCACGGCCACCGATCTCGTGCTCGATCGGCTGCCCCCGATGGCCGAGCTGTCCCTGGGTCTCTCGTACACCCCCACGCGCAACCTCACGCTCCGGGCGACGGCCTACAACGCGCTGGCGGGGCACTACTACCAGGCGGACCCGTTCTTCGATTACGAGCCGCACCTCGAGTACCTGCCGAACCCCTACGAAGGCTTCCGCGCCTACCTGTCGGCGCTGTACCACTACTGACGCGCGCTGATATGATGCTCGGCGGTGCCTCCAGCTGGCGCCGTGTCACCGGAGAGTCTTTGTCGAAACGGCGCGTCCTCGCGATCTCCAGCGACCTCGATCAGCTCCGCCGCATCGTCGCGACGCTCGAGCGTGCGGGCGCGGAGGTGGACGCCGTGCGCAGCCCGGAGGCCATCGCGACCGACGTCATCCCGCACCGCTACGTCTTCTTCGCGACGGGCGGTGACCCGGCGACCCTCGAGTCGCTGCTGCCCAAGCTCCGCGACCGCGCGCACGTCACCGTGGTGGCCCCCAAGGCCAAGCTCGTCGATCTCACGGCCTACCTGCGCGACGACCGCGTCAACCACGTGGTCGTCGGCGAGGAGCTCGATCACGGCGTGTTCGTCACGGCCCAGAAGCTCCTGACCGGCGACATCTTCGGGATCGAGAAGTACCTGCCGCCCGAAACGCCGGTGCACTACGCGCGGCTGCGCGACTTCGCGGGGCGCGGCCGCGCGATCCAGACCGTGCTCGACTTCGCCGAGGAGTCGAAGCTGCGCCGCCAGGTCCGCGGGGCGATCGGCCAGGTCTGCGAGGAGCTGCTCATGAACGCGCTGTACGACGCGCCGGTCGACGCGGACGGGCAGCCGATGTTCGCCGACGTCGATCCGCACGACCGCATCGAGACGCGGTCGCCGCGCCCGGTGTCGATCCGGTACGCCGCGACCGATCAGTCGTTCGCGATCGCCGTGCGCGACCGGTTCGGCCGGCTCGCGAAGAACACGGTCCTGGCCTACATCGACAAGTGCATCCACTCGCCGACCCAGATCGATCGCAAGACGTACGGCGCGGGCCTCGGCCTGTACCTCGTCGCGAACGCGGCGGCGACCTACGTCGTCAACGTCGCGTACGGGATCGCGACCGAGGTGGTGTGCACGTTCGACCGCGGCGCGAAGTCGCCGCTGCGGCTCGTCGGGATGTTCGTTCATCCGGGCGGCGCCGAGATGTTGAAGCAGGGGCCGACCCCGGAGACGGCGGCAGGGCGGGGGATACCGGTCGAGACCGAGAGCGACCCGCCGGAGAGGATCGGCGGCGGTGGCTGAACGGCAGTTTGGACCTTACCGGCTCGTACGTCAGATCGCCGTCGGCGGCATGGCGGAGCTGCACCTCGCGAAGACCAAGGGCATCGCCGGGTTCGAGAAGTACTGCGCCCTCAAGATGATCCACCCGAACTTCGCCGAGGACGAGCAGTTCATCCAGATGCTCGTCGACGAGGCGAAGATCGCCGTCGAGCTCACGCACGGCAACATCGCCCAGACGTTCGACCTCGGCCACGTCGGCGACACGTACTACATCACGATGGAGTACGTCGACGGCGCGGACCTCTACAAGATCCTGCGCCGCGCGTCGGAGCAGGACCTCGAGATGCCGCTCGACGTGTGCGCGTTCATCGCCAAGGACATCGCGTCCGCGCTCGACTACGCGCACCGGAAGCGCGACCACACCGGCAAGCCGCTCGGCATCGTCCACCGCGACGTGTCGCCGCAGAACGTCCTCATCTCGTACGCCGGCGAGGTGAAGCTCGTCGACTTCGGCATCGCGAAGGCGACGATGAAGGCCCGCCAGACCGCGGTCGGCGTGATCAAGGGCAAGTACTACTACATGAGCCCCGAGCAGGCGTTGGGCGAGCGGATCGACTACCGCTCGGACATCTTCTCGGCGGGCATCGTGCTCTACGAGATGCTGACCGGGCAGATGCTCTACCTCGAGGAGGATCTGCACAAGCTGCTCGACATGGCGCGCAAGGCCGACATCGCGCCGCCGAGCCGCCTCCGCAAAGGCATCCCGCCGCAGCTCGAGCGCATCGTCATGCACGCGCTCGGCAAGGGCGTCGGCGACCGCTACCAGAGCGCAGGCGACCTCGCGAGCGACCTCGAGCGCTTCCTCCACACGTACGCGCCGGTGTTCACCGCCGGCAAGCTCGCCGGGCTGATCCGCAAGGTGATCGGCGATCCGATGCAGGTCCCCGACGAGGTGGCCTCCGTCGAGCAGCGCGACGGCGTGAACTCGACCCACACGCTCGACACCACGGACCTGATCCACGAGCGCGACGAGATCCGCGACGAGAACAGCGTGATCTTCCGGGTCTCGGAGCTGAAGCCCGGGCCGGCACCGGCGCCAGCGCCGGGCCGGGCGCCGGCGTCGACGCCAGCCAAGGGGCAGGCGCGGCCCAGCGTGCCGACGCCGGCCAAGGGGCAGCCCGCCGGGCAGGCGCGGCCCGGCGTGCCGACGCCAGCCAAGGGACAAGCCGTCGGGCAGCCCGCCGGCCAGACGCCCGTGCCGCGGACCACGCGCGCCGCCGATCCGCTGCCGTCGCTGCGGGCGCAGACGGAGTCGCCGGACCCGGTGGCGGCGCGAGCGCGCCCGAGCTCCGGTGTGCCGCGCCCGCGCGGGCGCGACGAGGATACGCGCCCGGTGGTCCAGCCGGCGCCGCCGGATCCGAGCCGCAGCGACGACTCGGGCCTGCTCACCCACGACGGCCGGAAGGTCGATCCCGCGACCTGGGACCGGACCGCCACGTTCCCGGGCATCGAGGACGATCTCGACAACATCGGCGAGCGCACGATGGTCACCGCCGGCATGGGCGGGTTCATGATGGACGTCGCCACCGAAGGGGAGGGCATCGACGCGACGCTCGTCAACGCCGCCCCGCCGCAGCCGCCCGAGCCCACCGAGCGGACCGACGTCGAGGAGGAGAGCGAGGCCACCGGCATCGCCGGGCGCGGGGACGAGGACGGGCCCACCCTGACGCGGGACCGGCCGCGGATCTCGGCCGGCAAGGTGCCGCCGCCGGCGCTCGCGGCGAAGATCCACGCGCCCGCGGTCAGCGAGCTCCGCAAGCCGCGGCCCTCGCGGCGCACGCCGCCCGGCGGCATGCCGGCGCAGCAGCCCAACGTGCTCCAGCAGATCGTCAGCTCCAAGGCCAGCGAGCCGATGCCGGTCCCGCGCACGCCGCCGCCCACGCCGGTGTCGGCGCCGGCCGTGGCGCCGCCGCCGGTCCCGGGACAGGGGCTGGGGATGGGACCGCCGCCGCTGCCGCCGCAGCAGCAAGCGTATCCGGCGGCAGCCCCCCCGCCGCCAGGTGCGCCACCGCCGGGCGCGTTCCCGGCCGGCACGCCGGGGGCCCAGCCGCACTACGTCCACGACGCGTCGGGCCTGCCGATGGTCGTGCCGACGCCGCCCGCCGGCGTGCCGGCCGTCGCGGCGCCCGGCTATCCACCCGGGTACGCGCCCGGCTACGCGCAGACCTACCCCGCCGGCTACCCCCAGCAGCCGCAGCCCTATGGACAGGGCCAGGCTCCGTACCCCGTCTCGCCCGGCGGGCTGTACCAGATGTCGCCGTTCGGTCAGCCGCCGCCGCCGGTCTCGCTCACCGGCGCGCTGCGGCTGACGGAGGGCGACGAGATCCCGTCGCAGTACAAGATCCCGTCGCGGAGCCGGCGCTGGGTCGCGTACGTGGTCGCCGGGCTGATCGCCGTGTCGGTCGCCGCCGGCAGCACGTTCGCCATCATCAGCATGACGCGCCAGTCCGCGCCGACGAGCGGCCTGGTCCGCATCGAGTCGGTGCCGGCCGGCGGCGACGTGTACGTCAACAACAACCTGACCGGGAAGACGCCGCTGACCATCGAGCGGCCCATCGGCACCCGCCACGAGATCCGCGTCGAGCTGGCACGGCACAGACCGCACGCCGAGACCGTCGAGATCCCCAGGACCGGCGCCGAGATCCCGGTGAACGCGATCCTGAGGCCGATCACCGGCAAGATCATCGTGAGCAGCCAGCCCGCCGAGGCCGAGATCTGGATCGACGGCCAGCTTCGCGGGCGCACACCGACGACGCTGAACGACATCGACATCGGGACCGCGAAGAAGCTCGAGCTCCGCCTCAAGGGCTACCAGCCGTTCGTGACCGCGCTCGACTGGTCGCCGGACGGACAGATCACGCTCAACCCCAGGCTGCTGCGTTGATGGTGAATTGGCCGTCTGGTGGCCGTCTGGTGTCCGTCCGCTGGCGTCCCGGTGACTGACGTTTTACGTCGCGGGGGGCTGACGTTTTGTGTCCCCGGCGCACGGGTGTCCCCGGTTCGCTCGACCCCAGCGCGCGAGCTGCGTCGCGTATGTTGCCTGCAACGCGAGGATCGGCGCTCGCCGGAGCGCGTGCGGCCGCTGGCTCGCGACTTGATAGGCCCCATCCCATGGGTTGGTGTCGTCTGTCTGTGTCCTCCGTACTGTCCGTGCTCTCTGCGCTGGTGCTCTCGGCTGCCTGCCGTCACCACGATCCAGGCGACAAGCCTGATGCGCCGGCCGAGCCCTCGGACGCCGCGTGCGAGGGGCTCCAGTGCAAGGTCGTCGACTGCGGCTCGAAGAGCCTCCCCCCCACGAGCGTCTCGGGCACGGTGTTCGCGCCGAACGGCACCCTGCCGCTCTACGGCGTCCAGGTCTACGTCCCCCTCTCCGATCCCGGTCCGCTGCCCGACGGCGTGACCTGCGGTAACTGCTCCGCGTCCCTGCCCGGCGGCGCGGTCACGCAGGTCATCACCGACGAGTCCGGTCACTTCACGCTGCCCGACGTCCCCGCCACCACCGACGTCCCGATCGTCATCACCACCGGCAAGTGGCGCCGGAGCCTCGTGCTTCCGCGGGTCGCCGCGTGCCAGGACACGCCGCTCCCCGTGGCCGACACCCGGCTGCCGAAGACCCAGTCCGAGGGCGACATCCCGCGGATCGCCATCACGACCGGCAACGCCGACGCGCTCGAGTGCCTCGTGCGCAAGCTCGGCATCGATGACCGCGAGTTCACCACCGACGCCGGCAACGGCCGGGTCCACCTATATAACGGCAACGGCGCGAACCAGTTCGCTCCCGGCTTCCCCGGCGGCACCGGGGCGTTCCCGAACGCGACCACCCTGTGGGGCACGGTACCCAAGCTGTCCAAGTACGACGTGACGATCTTCTCCTGCGAGGGGGGCCAGTACCCCGCCACCAAGACGCAGGCGGCGATGCAGGCCGTCCACGACTACGCCGGCCTGGGCGGGCGCATCTTCATGTCCCACTGGCACAACATCTGGATCGGCGGCGAGAGCGGCGTGGCCTCGCACGGGATCCCGAGCTGGCAGTCGATCGGCACCTGGAACTACGCGGCGCCGCAGGACCAGGAGGACACGATCGCGAGCATCGATCAGACCGTCGACAAGGGCATGCCGTTCGCGCGCTGGCTCCAGAATGTCGGCGCCTCCACCACCTTCGGCCAGATCCCCGTCAGCGGCGCGCGCTACACGCTCCCCACGAGTAATCCGGCGAAGTCCGATCGACGCGTCTACCTCGAGCCGGCGCTCTCCAACAACCACGTCAGCGTTCAAGACCTCCAGTTCACGACGCCGAACGATGTCCCGGCCGGCGAGCGCTGCGGCAAGGTCGTGTTTTCGGACATGCACGTGTCGGCCAACTCACGCTCGCGGCCGACGGTGCCGTTCCCGACCGATTGCAGCGCCGCGGCGCTCACCCCCCAGGAGAAGGCGCTCGCTTTCATCCTCTTCGACATCTCCTCGTGCGTGGGCGTGATCCAGTAAGCAGCGGTCAGCCCCGGCCCCGACGGAGATCCTTTGCGGAGCGGCGCGCCTCCGATACCATCACTTTTCTCGCTCTCGGGTTTTTTCGTTTCAGCAGCTCAGGAGGTATCGATGCGCGCGCTGTTGGCAGGGTTTGCGGTGCTGTCACTCGTCGCTTGTGGACCCAGCCACGGCGGCGATGACGGCGACGACACGGGTGGTGACGACGGCGGCGGCGGGATGATGAACAACTGCGTCGGGATCGAGTGCCAGATCGTCGACTGCGCGAAGGACGCGCTGCCGCCGACGACGCTGACCGGCACCGTCTTCGCGCCGAACGGCACGTTGCCGCTGTACGGCGTCAACGTCTACGTGCCGCGCGACACGCCGCTGCCGCCGTTCACCGAGGGCGCGCAGTGCAGCCGGTGCAGCGACGCGCTCGCAGGGAACCCGGTCGCGCGCGTGCAGACCGACGAGACCGGCAAGTTCCGCCTCGAGAACCTGCCCGCGGGCGACAACATCCCGCTCGTGATCACGAGCGGCAAGTGGCGCCGCCAGCTCACGATCCCGCGCGTCGAGCCGTGCGCCGAGGCGGTGCTCCCCGCCGCCGACACGCGGCTGCCGAAGAACAAGTCCGAGGGCGACATCCCCAAGATCGCGCTGACCACCGGCGACGCCGACTCGCTCGAGTGCCTGATCCGCAAGATGGGCATCGACGACAGCGAGGTCACGACCGACGCGGGCACCGGGCGCGTCCACTTCTACCGCGGCGACGGCGTCTCTTCGATCACCGGCTCGGGGACCCTCGCGAACGCGACCACGCTGTGGGGGAGCGCGACCAAGCTCGACGATTACGACATCGTCTTCTTCTCGTGCGAGGGCGCCCAGAACGCGAACACCAAGTCGCAGGCCGCGATGGACGCGGTGAAGGCCTACGCCGACCTCGGCGGTCGCGTCTTTGCCTCGCACTGGCACAACATCTGGATCGAGGGCGCCACGACGCCGGCGGCCGCGCAGCGCCCCTCGGTCTGGACGGACATCGCGACCTGGACGAACGGCGGCAACACCGCGAACCCCACGGTCAACCTCATCGACGAGGACGTGGCTAACAACAAGAAGGGCAAGTCGTTCGCGGACTGGATGGTGAACGTCGGCGGCTCCACGGTCCGCGGTGAGATCCCGCTGGTGAACGACACCGGGAAGACGACCGTCGATCAGGTCAAGCCGGATCGGGGCGAGCGGTGGACCTATCTCAAGAACCAGGGGGGCAAGACGCAGAACTTCCAGTTCACGACGCCAAACGAGATGCCCCTCGAGGCCCGCTGCGGCAAGGTCGTGTTCTCGGACATGCACGTGTCCGGTAATCCGAATATCAATTCGCCTTATCCGTCGGCGTGCGCGCTGACGCCGCTCACGCCGCAGGAGAAGGCGCTCGCCTTCATGTTCTTCGACATCGCGTCCTGCGTCGGCGGCCCGATCTTCTAGCAGCGCCAGCGCCCACGGAGCTGCGCCGGCTCCGAGCTCGAAGCGCGCGCCCCGCGGCCGTCGATCCCCTCGAAGTCAGGGCTGGGTCCGGTAGCGGCGGCGCGGCGCGGGTACACCCGGAGAATCCCACGAGGATCGGTCGATCCGGCGCTGGGGCGCGTGATAGCGTCCCGCCCACTATGGCAGCCACCGCAGCGAAGCCGACGGCGCTCGGCGAGATCACCTCGTTGCTCGGACGTGGATCGGCGTTCGAGGGCAAGCTCACGTTCGAGGGCACCGTCCGCATCGATGGCCGCTTCCGCGGCGAGGTGTTCTCCGATGACACGCTCGTGATCGGCGAGGGCGCGCTCGTCGAGGCCGAGATCGACATCGGCGAGATCATCGTCCAGGGCACCGTCGTCGGGAACATCAAGGCCAAGCGCTCGATCGAGATCCACGCGCCCGGCCGCGTGAAGGGCGACATCCATACGCCGAGCCTCCAGATCGACAAGGGCGTCATCTTCGAGGGCCGCTCGTTCATGGAGGGCATGGTCTCGAAGGGGGCCGGCGGGGGCGCGGCGCAGCCCGCGCCCGCGAAGCCGGCCGGCCCTGCGCCCGTCAAGCCGTAGCGCTCGACGCGCAGGACGCGTCCGCGGAGCGCAGACATTCATTGGCGCGCTGCCGCGGCGGCGCCGCGATCGCGGCGCATTGTCGCAGGATGGCGCGGAAAGCTCAGGCATCCCAGCGGTTGACACTCGGCACGGCGCCGACTATAAGCAGCGCGCGCCAACCCGAAGGTTCTCAATAGGTTGTCGCAGGTAATCATGGATCAGACGCCCATCGTCTCGCTCGCGTCGGGGCACCCGCTGATCGATATCGATCTGACGGCCGTCGTCCAGTTCGCGCTGTTTCTGATCACGGTGTACGTCTCGAACAAGCTCCTGTTCCAGCCGTACCTGCAGCTCCGCGAGCGACGCAAGGCCGGCATCGAGGGGAAGAACGCCGAGGCCGAGCGGAAGATCGCCGAGTCCGAGGCCAAGGGCGCCGAGCACGAGAAGCAGCTCGCCGCCGCTCGCGATCAGGCGGCCGAGGAGGGGCGGAAGATCCGGGCCGAGGCGGCCGCGTACGAGAAGGAAGTCACCGACAAGGCGCGCACCGCGGCGCAGGAGGCGGTCGAGGCCGCACAGAAGAAGGTGCGCAGCGAGACCGAAGCGGCGCGTGAGCAGCTCTTGCCGCAGGCCGAGGTGCTCGCGCGCTCGATCAGCGCGAAGCTCCTGGGCCGGGAGGTGGTGTGATGCGCGCGATGCAGAGAGCCGCGCTCGCCGTCGCGATCCTGGCCGCGCCCGGCATCGCGAGCCTCGCGAGCCTCGGCGACGCGCGCGCGCAAGGGGCGCCCGCGCCTGCACCCGCGGCAGCTGAGCCCACGCCCGCGGCTCCGGCGCCTGCGCCGCCCGAGCCCGCGCCCGCAGCTCCCGCTCCGACCCCCGAAGCGGCCGCGCCCGCGCCCGCGCCCGAGGCGGCCGCGCCGCCGCCTGCGCCTCCGCCCCCCGCGGCGCCGGCGACCGACGAGGCCATCGCGCGCGAGGCGGCCGGCGACGATATCCGCAAGGACGGCCACGGCAAGTCGCCGACGAAGGACGCGCACGGCCAGCACGGCGACCACGGCGACCCGTCGGCGCACTTCAACTTCTTCGGCAGCCCGTTCGAGCACAGCAAGAAGGACGTCGTCGGTGGCCCGTTCGGCGACGGCGAGAACGTGAACCCGGCGACCGGCGAGCGGGCGCCCGGTGAAGAGGAGCCGATGTCGGCTCCCTTCATCTTCATGATCCTGAACTTCGCGATCCTGCTCGCGCTGCTCTCGAAGTACGGCGGCCCCGCCGCGCGCAAGCTCGCCGCCGAGCGCCACGATCAGATCAAGTCCGCGCTCGACGAGGCCGCCAAGCGCGAGAAGCAGGCGGCCGACAAGCTCGCCGAGTACGACGCCAAGCTGAAGGCGCTGCCCGCCGAGATCGCGAAGATGGTCGCCGACATTCGCGCGGGCGCCGAGGCCGACAAGGTCCGCATCACCGAGGCCGCCGAGCGCCAGGCCGCGCAGCTCAAGCGTGACGCCGAGCAGCACATCGCCGCCGAGATCGCGCTCGCGCGCGTGGTGCTCACCCGCGAGGTCACCGCGGCCGCCACCGCCGCGGCCGAGAAGATCCTGCGCGACGCGGTGACCCCGGCTGATCAGCAGAAGCTGGTCGGCGCCTTCATCGGCGAGCTCCAGGGCGCCACCCGCAACAAGGAGGCCCGCTGATGGTGACCGGCAGCCTGGCGCGCCGCTACGCGCGCGCCGTCATCGCGCTCGGCACCGAGCACCGAAACCTCGATCAGATCGGCGCCGAGCTGCGCTCGCTCGCTCGCGCGATGCACGAGTCGGCGGAGCTGGTCTCGTCGCTGACGAACCCGGCCATCCGCCGCGCCGACCGCCGCAAGGTGATCGACGCGCTCCTCCAGCGCCTGGGCGCCTCGCCCCACACCAAGAACCTCGTCTCCATCCTGCTCGACGGCGAGCGGCTCGCGTCGCTGCCGGCGATCTCGCGCGAGGTCGACGCGATGATCGAGGCGCGCTCCGGCCGGATCGCCGCCGAGGTCACGTCGGCCAAGCCGCTCGACGCCGCCGAGCTCGCGCAGATCACCGCCGCGCTCGAGCAGCTCTCGGGCAAGCAGGTCACCGTCACCAGGCGCGAGGATCCGAGCCTGCTCGGCGGGGTCGTCGCCAAGCTCGGGGACAGGGTCTACGACGGAAGCCTTCGCACGCAGCTCCGCAACCTCCGCGACGAGCTGAACAAGTAAGAGGAAGCCATGGATATCCGCGCCGCTGAGATCTCAGACATCATCCGCAAGCAGATCGAGAACTACGACCAGAAGGTCTCGGTCACCGAGACCGGCACCGTGCTGACGGCCGGCGACGGCATCGCGCGTGTGTACGGCCTCTCCGGCGCCATGGCCGGCGAGCTGCTCGAGTTCGAGGGCGGCGGCGGCGAGAAGGTGAGCGGCATGGTGCTGAACCTCGAGGAGGACAACGTCGGCGTCGCGCTGCTCGGCAAGTTCGAGGCGGTCCGCGAGGGCGACGTCGTGAGGCGCACCGGCCGCATCGTCGAGGTGCCGGTCGGCGAGGAGCTGCTCGGCCGCGTCGTCAACGCGATCGGCGTGCCGGTCGACGGCGGCGCGCCGATCACCGGCGCCAACCGGCGCCAGGTCGAGATCAAGGCGCCGGGCATCATCTCGCGCAAGAGCGTGCACGAGCCGATGCAGACCGGCATGAAGGCGATCGACTCGATGATCCCGATCGGCCGCGGCCAGCGCGAGCTGATCATCGGCGACCGCGGCGTCGGCAAGACCGCGATCGCGATCGATACGATCATCAATCAGAAGGGCCAGAACATGTACTGCTTCTACGTGGCCATCGGCCAGAAGCAGTCCACGGTGGCCACCGTCGTCGACCGGCTCACGAAGGCTGGCGCGCTGTCGTACACGACCGTCGTGATCGCCGGCGCGTCCGAGCCGGCCCCGCTGCAGTTCATCGCGCCGTACACCGGCGTCACGATGGCCGAGTACTTCCGCGACTCCGGCCGCCACGCGCTGATCATCTACGACGATCTCTCGAAGCAGGCCGTCGCCTACCGCCAGCTGTCGCTCCTGCTCCGCCGCCCGCCGGGCCGCGAGGCGTACCCGGGCGACGTGTTCTACATCCACAGCCGCCTGCTCGAGCGCGCCGCGAAGATGTCCGACAAGGAGGGCGGCGGCTCGCTCACGGCGCTGCCGATCATCGAGACCCAGGCCGGCGACGTCTCGGCGTACATCCCGACGAACGTCATCTCGATCACCGACGGCCAGATCTTCCTCGAGGCCGACCTGTTCTACTCCGGCGTCCGCCCGGCCGTGAACGTCGGCATCAGCGTGTCGCGCGTCGGCGGCAACGCCCAGACGAAGGCGATGAAGAAGATCGCCGGCCGCCTCCGCCTCGAGCTCGCGAGCTACCGCGAGAAGGCGGCGTTCGCGCAGTTCGGCTCCGACCTCGACAAGGCGACGCTCGCGCAGCTGAACCGCGGCGAGCGCATGGTCGAGCTGCTCAAGCAGGGCCAGTTCCAGCCGATGCCGATGGAGGAGCAGGTCATCGTCATCTTCGCCGGCACGAACGGCTACGTCGACGACTACCCGGTGGCGGCGCTCGGCCGCTACGAGAAGGAGCTGCTCTCCTTCATGAAGGCGCGCAAGCAGGACGTCCTCGACGAGCTGCGCACGAGCGGCAAGCTCGAGGGCGACATCGAGAAGCGGGTGCGCGAGGCGCTCGCCGAGTTCGCCAAGCAGTTCTCCGTCGAGGAGAAGAAGGCCAAGTGACATGCCGTCGCTGAAGGCGATCCGCAAGCGCATCACGTCGGTCAAGAACACGCGCAAGATCACGCGCGCGATGAAGCTCGTCTCGACGGCGAAGCTGCGCCGCGCCCAGGAGGCCCTGATCGCGGCGCGCCCGTACACCGCCGCGATCGCGCAGGTCGTGAGCGAGCTGTCCGGCGTCGCGGGCGCGGACGCGCACCCGCTGTTCGGTCGATCTGATTCGGGCCCGGTCGAGAAGGTGGCGATCGTCGTCATCACGAGCGATCGCGGTCAGGCCGGCGCGTTCAACGCGAACGTCACGAAGGCGGTCGAGCGCTACATCCGGGACGAGCTCCCCGGCATCCAGGTCTCGCTCCGCATCATCGGCCGCAAGGGCAACCAGTACTTCACCCGCCGGAAGGTGCCGATCGCGAGCTTCGATCCGGCGCCCACCGGCGCCACGGCCCTCGCCTCGGCGCGCGAGACCGCGAACCGGATCATCGCCGACTTCCTGGCCAAGAACGTCGATCGGGTGTTCGTGGTCTACAACGAGTTCCGCAGCGCGATCAGCCAGATCGTGCGCGTGAAGCAGCTCCTGCCGGTGGTGCCGGAGCCCTCGAAGCAGACCATCAAGGCAGAAGAGCAGCCGGACTTCTTGTACGAGCCGTCGAAGGAGACCCTGCTCGCGCGGCTCGTGCCGCTGTACGTGCAGATCCAGCTCTACCGCGCGTCGCTCGAGTCGATCGCGGCCGAGTTCGCCGCGCGGATGACCGCGATGGAGAACGCGACGAAGAACGCAGGCGAGATGATCGCCAAGCTGACGCTGTCCTACAACCGCGCCCGTCAGGCGTCGATCACCAAGGAGCTGCTCGAGATCATCGGCGGCGCCGAGGCTCTCAAGGGGTAATTGCACATGGCTACGACAGACTACTCCCCCAACAGCATGGGCCGCGTGGTCCAGGTCATCGGTCCCGTCGTCGACGTGGCCTTCGACTCGGCCGAGCTGCCGGAGATCAACACCGCGCTCCTCGTCACGAACCCGTCGATCGACAAGCGCGAGGACAACCTGACGATCGAGGTCTCGCAGCACCTCGGCGAGCACATGGTCCGCTGCGTCGCGATGGACAACACCGATGGCCTCGTCCGCGGCCAGTCGGTGAAGAACACGAACGCGCCGATCTCGATGCCGGTCGGCCCCGAGGTGCTCGGCCGCATCATGAACGTCGTCGGCGAACCGGTCGACGAGGCCGGCCCGGTCACGGCCACCAAGCGCCTGCCGATCCACCGCTCGGCCCCGAAGTTCACCGACCAGAGCGTGAGCGTCGAGATGTTCGAGACGGGCATCAAGGTGATCGACCTGCTCGCGCCGTACCGGCGCGGCGGCAAGATCGGCCTGTTCGGCGGCGCCGGCGTCGGCAAGACGGTGCTGATCCAGGAGCTCATCAACAACGTCGCGAAGAAGTCGGGCAGCTTCTCGGTGTTCGCCGGCGTCGGCGAGCGCACGCGCGAGGGCAACGACCTCTACCACGAGCTCAAGGATGCCCGGCTGTTCGACGGCTCCTCGGTGCTCTCGAAGACCGCGCTCGTGTTCGGCCAGATGAACGAGCCGCCCGGCGCGCGCCAGCGCGTCGCGCTGTCGGCGCTGACGGTCGCCGAGTACTTCCGCGACGTCGAGAAGCAGGATCTGCTCCTGTTCGTCGACAACATCTTCCGGTTCACGCAGGCGGGCTCCGAGGTGTCGGCGCTCCTCGGCCGCATCCCGAGCGCCGTCGGCTACCAGCCGACGCTGTCGACCGAGATGGGCGGTCTGCAGGAGCGGATCACCTCGACGAAGGACGGCTCGATCACCTCGGTGCAGGCGATCTACGTCCCCGCCGACGACCTCACCGACCCGGCGCCCGCGACGGCGTTCGCCCACCTCGACGCGACGACGGTGCTGAACCGCGCGATCACCGAGAAGGGCATCTACCCGGCCGTCGATCCGCTCGACTCGACGTCGACGATCTTGTCGGCGGCGATCGTCGGCGAGGAGCACTACGCGGTCGCCCGCGAGGTGCAGCGCGTGCTGCAGCGCTACAAGGACCTGCAGGACATCATCGCGATCCTCGGCATGGACGAGCTGTCGGAGGACGACAAGCTCACGGTCTCTCGCGCGCGCAAGATTGAGAAGTTCATGGGCCAGCCATTCCACGTCGCCGAGACGTTCACCGGCCTCAAGGGCATCTACGTCACGCGCGAGGACACCGTCCGCTCGTTCAAGGAGGTGCTCGGGGGCAAGTGCGACGACCTGCCCGAGCAGGCGTTCGAGATGACCGGCACGATCGACGACGTCCGCGCCAAGGCGGCGGAGTTGGCGAAGAGGGGCTGAGATGGCGAGCGGGCTGTCCACGATCCTCGGGGTGAACCTGGTGACGCCGCGCGGCGTGGTGGCCCACACCGACGCCGACAGCGTGCAGGCGCCCGGCGAGCTCGGCGAGTTCGAGCTGTTGCCGGGCCACATCCCGATGCTGACGGCGCTGCGGCCGGGCGTCCTCACGATCGGCTCCAAGCCGCGCGCGCGCTACGCGGTGTCCTCCGGCTACCTGCGGGTCGATCCGCAGGGCGCGGTGGAGATCCTCGTCGAGCAGGCGCTGCCGGCGAAGGAGGTCGACCTCGACCTGGCGAAGAAGGAGCTGGCGACGGCCGAGGCCGAGCTGGCGAAATGGGGCGAGCGCCCGCTCGACGGCGACTACGTCACGCTGCAGGACCGGGTCGGCTGGGCGCGGGCGCGGATCGACGCCGTCGCGCACTGAGCGCGGCGAGCTGCGGCGAGCCGCGCGTCGGCGGCGAGGGACCTGTCGCCAGTGCGACGCCGTGCCGCACGCGGCGCGGGCGAACCTGGGGCATCCCAGGCGGCATGGGCTTGGACGTCCTGGTGCTCGGCGCCCGCGGGGGCCTCGGTAAGCTGGTCTGTGCGGAGCTCGCGGCGCGCGGGCACCGGACGAAGACGGTGACGCGCGCCGAGCTGCGCGATCCGGAGGCGCTGGCGCGCGCGGTGACGGGAGGCGGCCATGTGATCATCAACTGTGCCGGGGCGAGCGTCGCGCTCGGGCTCGGCCACGGCTGGCGCGGCTACCGCGCGGTGGACACGCCGATCGGGCTCGCCGCGGTGGAGGCGGCGCGGCGGACCGGCGCGCGGCTCGTCTACGTCGGCGTGTGCCACGCGCCGGCCCTGGCGCGCGGCGCGTACATCGACGCGCACGAGCGCGTGGCCGCCGCGATGCGGGACATCGACGGCGTGGTGGTGCGGCCGACCGGGTTCTTCTCGGCGTACGCCGCGCTCCTGCCGATCGCGCGGCGCGGGCTGCTCGTCGACATCGGCGACGGGCGGGCGCGCACGAACCCGATCGACGAGCGCGACCTCGCGGCGATCGTCGCCGATCAGATCGCGGGCGGCGGTCCGCGCGAGCTCGACGTGGGCGGGCCTGAGATCGTCACGCGCGGCCAGATCTTCGAGGAGGTCGCGGCGCGCGCCGGGCGGCGCGTGCGGATCCTGCGGATGCCGGCGTGGCTCGCGGGCGGAAGCGGCGCGGTCCTGCGCGTGCTCCACCCGCGGATGGGCCAGTTCGCGCGGTTCGCGGCGGGACTCGCGCGCCACGACGTCGTCGCGCCCGCGGCCGGGACGCGCACGCTCGCGAGCTACCTCGACGCGCTCGCGCTGGCGCCCGGGGCGCCCGGCGCGCCCGCTACCTGAGCGCCCGCTACCTGAGCGCCGCGCGCTCGGCGTCCGGGTCGCCGAGGCGCGAGCGGCGCGCGAGCTCCTCGAGCGCGAGGTAGTCGCCGGCGAACAGATCCAGATCGACCGGCCCGTCGATGCCGGGCACGACGCCGCGATCCGTGTGCTGCCAGAACGTCCACCGCGTCCACGGCGCAGGGACGGCCGGGCAGTCTGCGGTGTAGTGCGCGAGCCACAGCGGCTGGCGCGTCAGATCGGCGCCGCCAGCGCGCTCGCGCCAGAAGTCGGGCCCGGTGTAGACGATCGGCTCGACGCGGAGCTGATCGCGCACGCGGTCGACCCAGGCGCGGACGCGCACCTCGAGCTGCGTCGGCGTCTTGCCGCCGTCGGCCTCCACGTCGATCACCGGCGGCAGCTCGCCCGGATCGCGGCGCAGCGCGGCGATCACGAGGTCGGCCTGTGCGATGGGGCTCTCCTCGGGGCGGAAGTACTGGTAGGCGCCGCGCAGGACGCCGACGCGCCGGGCGCCGCTCCAGTTCTCGGCGAACTTCTCGTCCGAGGTGGTGAGGCCGTCGGAGACGCGGATGAACGCGAACTGGACGCCGGCCTGCCGCACACGCCGCCACGAGATCGTCTCCTGGTGGTGCGAGACATCGATCCCGCGGACGGTGGGCCCGGTCTCGCACGCCGCCGTCTCGAGCTTGAGCGGCCGCGCGCGGCCGGCGTTCCACAGGGCGAGGCCGGCGCCGAGCGCCGCCGCCGCGAGCATGGCGATCACGGCGGCGACCGGAATCCGGAGCCTCCTCTGCACCTTCCTGGAACGCTTCGTGCGACGCAGCTATTCGTTTCCGTATCAGACCTCGCGGCGCCGCTCCACAATTGAATCGCGGCCGCGCGCAGATCGGCCGCGGCCCAGGGGCGGGGCGGCGCGGCCCGCGCGGCTACCCGGCGGGGCGGATGCCGCCGCAGCGCGTCTGCGTCTGCGCGGAGAGCTCAGCGCGTCTTGGCGTGGCAGCCCGCGCAGATGACGAGGATCTCGCCGTACGTCCCCGCGCGATCGATCACCGGGCGCTTCGCGCGGCGGGCGGTGCTCGCGACTCGCTGGAGCTCGCGCGCGAGCGCGGCGCGATCGGCGCCGAGCTCGAGCGGCGCCGCGGCGAGCACCTCGAGCGCTCCCTGCCAGGCGCCGTCGGCATCGCCGACGACGGCCTCCCACAGCCGGTCGGCGGCCCAGCGATGGCGGGCCATGCGGCGATCGAGCGTGGGCGCGTCGGGCGGCGGCGGCGGCGGCGACTCGAACATGGCGCTGCCGTGGTGCTCGCGGTGGCAGTCGCCGCAGGCGGTCGCGAGCAGGGTCTCCTTGCGCAGCGCCTCGTCGACCGTCGTCGCGCGCGCGACGGCCATCGCTCGATCGCGCACGGCAGCCGCGTACGCCGCCCACGGGCCGTGCGCGGGCTCGGCGGGCGCGATCGCGATGGTATTGGCGAGGCGCTTGGCCTCCTCGAGCTTGCCGCGGATCAGCAATCGCTCGATCGCGCGCACCAGATCGAAGCTCTGGTGCATGTGGAACCGCAGCGTCATGTCGCGCTCGAACCGCTGCTCGGGCGGCGGCTCGGGCTTGGGCCCCTCGGCCGTGGCCGCCTGGCACGCCGCGAGGGCCACGAGCAGCGACGTGCAACTTGCAAAGGCAACGAGCTTCATCGGGACTCCAGGCAAACGAGAGACAACGAGAGGCAACGAGGACGCGCCACACAGGTCAGCGCGTTCGGCTTGGAGTGCATGGCTCGTACCGCTCCAGACGCCGCGGAGCGTGTGCCGCGCACGCAAGTCTTGCACTGCGCCCGCCCGCTGCGACGATCTTGCGCGATCGGGATCGGCGGACGGCTCGCCGCAGGCGTCGATGTGCGGACCTCAGGGATCACGGACAGACACAGACCTCCTTGCAAGTGTTCGAGCAAGCGTCGTTGTCGATGGTGTTGCCGTCGTCGCACTCCTCGCCGGTCTGGACGATGCCGTTGCCGCAGATCGGCGGGCACACCGTGCAGTCGTTCCGGCAGAGGTCGGTGTCGACCGAGTTGCCGTCGTCGCACTGCTCGCCGGCCTGGACGATGCCGTTGCCGCAGATCGGCGGGCACACCGTGCAGTCGTTCCGGCAGAGGTCGGTGTCGACCGAGTTGCCGTCGTCGCACTGCTCACCGGCCTGGACGATGCCGTCGCCGCACTTCGTCGGGCACACCGTGCAGTCGGACTTGCACTCGCCGGTGTTGTTGAACGTGTCGAGCTTGCCCACGAGCGCGCTCGTCGAGCTCGGGCTCAGGTGCCCGCTGCCGACGGGCGGGACCACGCGGCCGGCGATCAGCGCGTCGGCGGCCGCGATCTCGTCGCTGATGTCACTGCCGTCCGATCCGTTGGCGACGTTGAGCTTCGCGGCGATCAGCTGATGCGCCAGCGAGATGAGGCCGTTGCCGGCCACGGGTTGGCGGAAGATGGCGAGCAGCTGCGCCTGGCTGTACTCGACGCCGCCCAGCTTCAACGAGCTCACCGGCCACGCCTCGGGGTGGTTCTTCCAGTACCCCTGCGTGAACGCACATTCCTCCTCACCACCCCCTCCACTCTCGGACGCGAGCTCGAGCCCGCTCATCGAGCTGCTGGTCTCGCAGCTCGCGAACAGGATCACCAGCGACAATGTATGCAATACCCTTTTTATGGAATTCATAATCTCATCTCCTGTCGTGCTCCTTGGTGCCTGCCAGTTATGTGCCTCACGGGACCACACGCAGACCGACGTAATTGCTGTCTGTGCTACGTGCGCTTTCGTCGCGGCGGGCGGGGATCCAGCTCGGCGGGGGCGCCGCGCTTGACGGCGCCGTCCTCGCCGACGGCCTCGAGGAATGAGCCAGGGAGTGCGCGACGGAGGGAGCCCGCGAGTGCGTAAAGAACGTAGTCCGCAATAAACTCTGCTTCTCGATCCAGCATGGATAGAGCTGTGCTGTCACACCATGCCGATCATGGTGTGCGGTGGCGTCGCGCCGTGCCGCCGGTGGCGGCACGCTCGACCACGCGCCGCGCGGCGTCGAAGCGCGAGGCGAACGCTCGGACGGGTGAGGGCTCATCCCCGGAGCCCTGCACTGCGTACGAACACGCACGGACATCCGTACAAACACGTACGCTCATCGGTTGTCCGCACAAACGTGCGCGCACATTTGCGACACCCGGGAGCGGACGCCTCGAGGCGCCGCGCTGCGAAAGCGGTAGGCGACGGCAAGGACGCGGCGCCGCGCTTGGCGGACTGCTTGCTTGCTTGCTCGCTCCGGTGAGGTCACGAGGGGCGCCGCGCCGGCTCGGCAAGGGCCGGCCGCAAGCTGCTCGTCGACGTCGAAAGGAGCTCTCATGCAGTCTCGTAGATTCGTAGCCATGTGGCTGGGTGCCGGCTTGTGCTCGGCGTGCGGCGTACCGGCCGAGCCGTTCGATCGGCCGGAGGGCGCGATCGCGGACGAAGCAGTCGTCGCAGGCGCGGCGGTCGCGCCCCACAAGCGCGCGCTCGGCCCGCTCGCCCAGCGGGCCTACATCAAGGCGTCCAATACCGGCGCAGGCGACGACTTCGGCCACAGCGTCGCGCTGTCGGCCGATGGTTCGACGCTGGCCGTGGGCGCCTTTCAGGAGCACCTCGCGGCGCTCGGCGCCGGCGGTAGCCAGGCCGACGAGTCCGCCCTGACCGGCGGCGCGGTCTACGTGTTCAGGCGCCGCGGCAAGACGTGGATCGAGCAGGCCTATCTCAAGGCGTCCAACACCGAGCCGGTCGACTTCTTCGGCTACAGCGTCGCGCTGTCGGCCGACGGCTCGACGCTGGCCGTGGGCGCCCTCGGCGAGGACAGCGCGGCGATCGGCATCGGCGGCGACCAGAACGACAACTCCGCGAACAGCTCCGGCGCAGCCTACGTGTTCTCCCGCCGCGGCGGGACGTGGAGCCAGGAGGCCTATGTCAAGGCGTCCAACACCGGCGAAGGCGACAGCTTCGGCTGGAGCATCGCGCTGTCGGGAGACGGAGCGACCCTGGCCGTGGGCGCCATCGGCGAGGCCAGCGCGGCGACCGGGGTCGGCGGCAGCCAGACCGACGATTCCATCCCGGTCGCCGGTGCGGTCTACGTGTTCACGTGCAGCGGCGCGACGTGGAGCCAGCAGGCCTATGTCAAGGCGTCCAACACCGACGCGTACGATTACTTTGGCCAGCACGTCGCGCTGTCGGGAGACGGCTCGACCCTGGCCGTGGGCGCCCCCTCGGAGTCCAGCGCGGCGACCGGGGTCGGCGGCAACCAGGCCGACAACTCCGCGAGCCAGGCCGGTGCGGCCTACGTGTTCACGCGCAGCGGCACGACGTGGAGCCAAGAGGCCTATGTCAAGGCATCCAACACCGACGCATACGATATCTTCGGTTACAGCGTCGCGCTGCCGGGAGACGGCTCGACCCTGGCGGTGGGCGCCCCGTTCGAGGACAGCACGGCGATCGGGGTCGGCGGCAACCAGGCCGACAACTCCGCCATGTACGCCGGCGCGACCTACGTGTTCACGCGCAGCGGCACGGCGTGGAGCCAAGAGGCCTACGTCAAGGCATCCAACACCGAGGCGAGCGAATCGTTCGGCGCCGACGTCGCGCTATCGGCCGACGGCGCGTTCCTGGCCGTGGGTGCCGTCGCCGAGGACAGCGCGGCGACCGGCATCGGCGGCAGCCAGGCCGACAACTCCGCCCCGCTCGCCGGCGCGGTCTACGTGTTCGCGCGCGGCGGCACGGCGTGGAGCCAGCAGGCGTACGTCAAGGCGTCCAACACCGACGCGTACGACGAGTTCGGGAACAGCGTCGCGCTGTCGGCCGACGGCTCGACCCTGGCCGTGGGCGCCTGGGGCGAGGACAGCGCCGCGAGCGGCATCGGCGGCGATCAGACGGACGACTCCGCGCCGTGGGCCGGCGCGGTCTACGTCTTCGATCGGCGGCATTAACCCTGAAAGGAGCTCCTATGCAGCCTATGCAATCCTCTAGACCCTAACCAAGCGCTAAGCGGGTTCATCGACTCGCCTGGGAGAGATGGGAGCGTAGCTCACGATCCATGTCGCGGCTTGGCAGCGCAACCCCGC
>Ga0247790_10000214_pt1 | contig 28832 bp, 22 predicted proteins | sample UWRJS171409R4_FD_179913 | JGI IMG/M metagenome (GOLD analysis project Ga0247790, IMG submission 179913) | Soil microbial communities from Arlington Agricultural Research Station in Wisconsin, United States - UWRJ-S171-409R-4 | ecosystem: Environmental > Terrestrial > Soil > Agricultural land...
GACCGTGTCGGGACTCGTGAACAGCTACGTCGATCGCCGACGTGCATGCACCCGCGCGAGCTGGCGCGAGGTCCCCGTCCGCGAGCCGGGCCACAGACTACCGCTCGCCGCTGATGACCCGGCGGCGCCTGCTCGCCTCGGCAGCTACCCAGCAGCGCCTGCTCGCCCCGGCGCTGATGGCCCCGGCGGGGCCTGCTCGCCTCGGCAGCTACCCAGCAGCGCCTGCTCGCCCCGGCGCTGATGGCCCCGGCGGCGCCTGCTCGCCTCGGCGCGCCACCCGGCAGCGCCTGCTCGCCTCGGTGACGCGACCGTGTCGGGACTCGTGAACAGCTACGTCGATCGCCGACGTGCATGCACCCGCGCGAGCTGGCGCGAGGTCCCGTCCGCGAGCCGGACCACAGACTGCCGCTCGCCGCTGATGACCCGGTGGCGCCTGCTCGCCCCGGCGCACTACCCGGCGGCGCCTGCTCTCGGCAGCTACCCGGCGGCGCCTGCTTGCTCGCCCTCGGCAGCTACCCGGCGGCACCTGCTTGCTCGCCCTCGGCAGCTACCCGGCGGCACCTGCTTGCCCTGGCACGCTACTCGGCAGCGCCTGCTCGCCTCGGTAACGCGACCGTGTCGGGACTCGTGAACAGCTACGTCGATCGCCGACGTGCATGCACCCGCGCGAGCTGGCGCGAGGTCCCCGTCCGCGAGCCGGGTCACAGACTACCGCTCGCCGCTGATGACCCGGTGGCGCCTGCTCGCCCTCGGCAGCTACCCGGCGGCGCCTACTCGCCCCGGCGCGTTACTCGGCAGCGCCTGCTCGCCTCGATAAACGCGATCGTGTCGGACTCGTGAACAGCCATGTCGATCGCCGACGTACGAGCGCACTGGCGCGACCTGGCGCGCGATGTGCGCGCACTGGCCCGCGATGGCGCACGACGCGCAAGCGCGAGTGCTGCGCGCACTGGCGCGAGACGCGCGAAGTACTGGCGCGACCTGCGCGCGATGTGCGCTCGCTGGCCGCGATGGCGCGAGACGCAAGACGCGAGGGCGCACAACGCGCAAGCGCAGGCCTGCGCGCGATGGCGTGAGACGCGCGACGCGAGGGCGCGACGCGAGGGCGCGAGACGCAGCGACCGCCCAGCACCCTCCAGGTTGAACCGGCCGATGCGTCGGCGCTGGTGAGAGACGCGCGCGACGCGAGGGCGAGGCGCGCGATGGCGCGAGATGCAGCGACCGCCCGGCATCCTCCAGGTTGAACCGGCCGATGCGCCGGCGCCGGGGCGTACGGGCGATGGCTAGCTCGTCGCCGCCACGCGCGCGAAGTCGAGGCCGCCGATGACCCCGACGGCCTCGCGGCCGCGGCACACGACCACGCGCCGGACATCGAGCTGCGCCGCGTGGGCGGCCGCACGGTGGAGCTTGGTCTCGGCCGGCAGGCAGATCACCGCGGCGTCGTACGTGGTCTCGACGGGCGTCGAGCGCGGCAGGTCCCGGCTCGCGAGCGCGTCGAGCTGCGTGAACATGCCGACGGGGAGGCCCGCGTCGGTGACGATCAGCCCGCTGACCGAGACGCGCGCCAGGAGCTCGAAGGCGGCGCTCACCGGCGAGTGGACGTCGATCGACAGGACCAGCGCGGTCATCACCGACGACAGCGGCGCCTCGATCCGCGCGTCGCGCACCGCGGCGGCGAGGTCGAGCGTCGAGAGCACACCGGCCAGCCGGCCGCCCTCCACGGCGAACACCCGGTGCAGGCCGTGCTCGGTCATGATCCGCGCGGCGTCGCAGAGCGGCGCGTCCAGCGCCACCACGCGCGGCTCGCGCGTCATCACGTCGCCAGCGCGGCCCTGGGGCAGCGCCAGCGCCGGGGCCGCCCAGCGCCGCCCGGGCTGCATCGCGCCGAGCTGGATCAGGTCGGTGCGCGTGACGACGCCGACGAGCTCGCCACCGCGGAGGATCGGCACGCCGGAGATCCCGCGCTCGTGCATCGTCCGCGCGAGGTCGGCGATCGGGGTCTCGACGCTGGCGACCGCCACATCGCGCGTCATGTAATCGGAGACCGGCCGGTCGAAGCAGCGATGTGCCATGGCCGGTCATCGAGCAAGCCGTGTGCCGCCGGCCACGGCACGGCACGGCACCGGCACCGGCACCGGCACCGGCCGGGCACGGCACGCGAGCGCTAGCTCGATTGACGACGCGTGCAACCCGGCGAACCGGTCGTCATCTGCATCTGCCGGGGGCGCCAGCCGGCCCGTCAGCAGGCGATCAGCAGGCGATCAGCAGGCGATCAGAAGATGATGATGTTGCCGCACTTGCCGTTGGTGCACGGCTGCGCGTTGCAGCAGTCCGCCGCGCTCGTGCACGACTGGCCGACCTCGGCGCAGCCCTGCGGCGCGCCGCAGATGCCGTTGTTGCACGGCAGGCCGCTGCAGCAATCAGCCGCGTTCGTGCACGTGCCGTTGGTGTTGCTGCAGCCGGCGGCGCAGGCGAGGTCCCACTCGCTGCCGCCCGGGATCGGCACGCACGGCAGGCCGCAGCAGTCCGCGGCGCTCGCGCACGACGTGCCGGGCGGCGGCGGCGTGGTGCAGTCGACCTCGGCCTGGAGGCAGCGCGGGATGCCGAGGTTGTCCTGCGCGCAGGTGTCGAACTGCAGCACGTTGCCGGCGCAGCAGTTCGCGTTGGCGTTGCACTGGATGTCCTGCAGGCGGCAGATCGCGCCCGCGGGCGAGCACGAGTTGCCGTTGTCGCAGCGGCCGAGCGAGAAGCCGGGCGCCTTCTGGCAGCGGACGTTCGCGGAGCTGTCGGGCTGGCCAGGGCCGCCGCAGCAGTCCTCGTCGGCAGCGCACAGCTCGCCGGTCGGCTTGCAGCCGCTCGGCGGCTGGCAGATCAGCGCGCCCGAGGGGCCGTACGGGAAGCACGCGCGGCTGCAGCACTCGCCGCCGCACGTCGGCAGCATGCCGCCGTTATAGTCGGCGCCGCTGCCGCACACCTCGCCGGCCGCGGCGCAGCCGGTGGCACCGCTCGACGGGACGACCTGGCAGATGCCGAGCGGGGCGCCAGCGGCGATCGCGCACGTGCCGCCGCAGCAGTCGGAGTCGAGCGCGCAGGCGTCGCCGGCCTGGACGCAGAACGAGACCGCGTTGTCGCAGACGCCGTTGTCATTGCAGAAGTGCGAGCAGCACTCGGCGTTGCTCGCGCAGGTGTTGCCCGAGCTCCTGCACGCCGGGTTGAGCGGCGTGCACGCCCCATTGCTGCAGAGCCCGCTGCAGCACTCCGTGTCGTCGTCGCACGACTGGTTGTCCGACGTGCACTGATCTCCCGAGCACCGGAAGTCGACGCACGAGAACGAGCAGCAGTCCGGACCGGTGCCGCAGGGCGCGTCCGCGGCCAGGCACTGGCCAGGGACGCGCGCGCAGAGCCCGGTGAGGTCATCGCAGTTGCCTGTACAGCACTCGTCGTCGGTGGTGCAGGCTGTTCCGGTCACCGTGCACGACGGCGCCGTGAGCGGCTTGTCACCGCACCCGACGACCAGCCAAAGAAAGCAAAGTAGTAGGAGCTGCCGCATCTCCTTCATGTGGGAAGACGACTGGAATCGTCGCAACTTTTCCTGCGACGACATTTGGTTACCCGCGAGGGCCGGCGCTGCTCACACCGATTCTGCAGCCGCAGGGAGGAATCAGGCCGCGGCGCCGCCGACCTCACCGGGCGCGAACGCTCGCCCGCGCGGCTGGCGCTACGGGCAGAGGCTCGGCTGCGGCGGAGCCACGACGCAGCCGGTGTTGATACGCAGCGCGCTCTGGTCCTGCGAGGGCGTGGGGCATCCCGGGGACGGGATCTCACCGTCCGGGCCGCGGAGACCGCCGCTGTTGCTCGAGCCGACGATCATCGTGTCCACCGGCGTCGAGATACCGCCGATGGAGGGGGCGAGGCGGTCGAACAAGGCGAACCCCGTCCCTCCGGTGACCGGGTGCGGCAGGTCCGGCGTGAAGTTCACGGGCAGCGCGTAGACCGGCACGCCCGGGGCGGTCTGGCGCGGCCCGCCGATCACGGCGCAGGCGCCGGGCGCGAGCGAGACCAACGGGGAGCCCGCGAACGGCACCTTGATGGTGTCGTAGCTGGCCTGGCCGATCTGGAGCTCGTAGCCGGTCAGATCGATCGACAGCGACGTCTTGTTGTAGATCTTGACCCACTGCTTGCCGTCGTCGATGCCGCCCGGATCGGCCAGCACCTCGCGGATCTCGAGGCCACCGATGCGGATCATGACGTCGCGGGCGCTCTGTCCCGCCCTCGCGGTCAGCACGAACCGCGCCGCCGGCCGCAGCGCGTACACCTCGAACCGCGCCACGGCGGCACCCTCGGGGACGACCACCTGCACGGGCGTGGAGATCACGGGCGAGTCCGGGTCCGCGTTCGTCTCGAGCTCGATCATCTGGCCGTTGGCGAGCGCGTTCTTGTTCAGCGTCACGGTGACCGTGATGCTCTCGCCGGCGAGCGGCGCGTTGTTGCTCGCCGAGAGGCCCGTGAGCTCGGGCGGCGCGCTCGGCGGAGGCTTCATGTCGGGGTTGCGATCGCACGGCGCCCCCACGGCGATCCACCGGCGGACGAGATCGATGTCTTCAGGGGGGAGCGCGGCGGCGCCCCACGGCATGACCAGGTTCGACGAGGCGCAGGTGCTGTCCGGGGTCCCGTCCAGGAACTCGCCCGTCAGCTTGTGGAGGAAGAAGCTCTGGTCGGGATTACTCGGGACGATGCGCATGCGGTCCGGGAACAGGCACGACGGCGTGCTGATCAGCGCGTCGCAGGCCTTCTCGGTGGTCAGATCGAGCTCAGCCGCGACGATCGGGAGCGCGTGACACGACCCGAACGTGCAGAGCGGCTTGAGCACGCGGTCGACGACGTTATCGTACGTCGGCTCGACCACAGGCGCGTCGTCGACGCCGCCGCCATCCGAGCAGGCGGCCGCGGCGGCGATGAGCGCGGCCACGATGAGGAGCTGTTTACTGCGCATACAGCACGTCGCAATAGCCAGGGTTGGGAGTGGGCGCCTTCGTCCAGACGCCCTCGGAGAGGCGCTTGATCGAGCCACCCTTCGCCGCGCCGGGCCACACCGGCGCGAGGTCGCCGTCAGGGCCGCGGAGCGACCGGTTGACGCCACCGGTGCCGTAGACGACCGCGTCGACGGGCCGCGCCGTCGGGCTCATGCCCTCCGAGATGAACACGCCGACGCCGGCCGCCTGGTCGATGCCGAGCCCGAGGTCCGGGTTCAGGTCCTTGTCGAGGGCGGGCGCGAAGTACGGGAATCCGTTCGTGAACGAGCTCACCGGACCGCCGACGACGATGCAGCCGCGGGCCTTGATCGTCCCCGCCAGCGGGAGGAGCGTGGCCATGAAGTCGTTGGCGCCCGCGCCGACGCTGTACCGCGACAGATCCACCGGCACGTCGGCGAGGTTCGCGAGCTCGATCCACTGGAGCTGGTTCGCGCTCGAGTTCGGGTTGTAGAAGACCTCGGAGACGACGACGCCAGTGACGCGGATCCCCGCGACCACCTTCGCGTCGTCCATCGTGGCGCTGACCTCGAAGTTGCCCGGCCGGAGCGCCTTCGCGACGAAGAAGCTTTTCCGCTCGCCCGCGGGGATCTTCAGCGTCGCCGGGACCTCGAGCGCGGCCTGGTCGGACGACTTCAACACGATCGTCACGTCGGTCTTCATGGGCTCGGCGAGATCAACGTCGAGCGTGACGGTCGTGCCGGCGCGGATCGTGTCGCGCGTCGGCCGCAGCGCCTCGAGCTTCGAGGGCACGTTCAGGCAGAGATCGGAGATCTTCTCGGCCGGCGAGAAGTACGCCGTCATGTTGCAGTGCTCCTGCGTCTTCGTGTCGGAGCCCCACAGGAGCGGGTGGCCCTCCCAGTTGAAGAAGTTGCACTCGTACTCGAAGCCCGTGCCGGTCGCGACCTCGTGCGGCGGGTTGTAGAGCTTGAACTCGAACGAAGGCTCGTCGGGCGCCCAGTAGATCTGCTTGCCGCGGAGCTGGTCCGGCATGCGCTGCGAGACCTTGTAGTCACTGCCGTGCATGTGGAAGTGACCCATGAGCGCGTGCAGCTTCGCGCCCTCCGGCATCGGGCAGAACGCCTGGACGCGCGCGTGCTGGCCGGGCGAGACGTTGATGCGCTTGTTGACGCCGAACACGACGCCGAGGTGCTCCTTCGAGTACTCGGTCGTGTGGAAGCTCATGTCGATCTTGAAGTCGAGCGGCGCCTCGGTCGTGTTGAGCCAGTGGACCTGCGTGAGGATCTGCTGGTGCGGCTCGAGCGGGATGGTCACGCCGTCGGGGAGCTGCCAGTCCATCGGCAGGGTCTGCGCGCCGAGGAGCAGCGACCACCGACTCCAGTCGATTCCGTTGAAGCAGTCGTACGAGTTGTCGGCCTCGGGCTCCGTCGAGCGGTAGATGTGGACGTGGTGGCTCCCCTCGGGGAACGTCACCTGTAGGCGGTCGACTTCGACGTGCCGCGTGTTGCTGAGCTTGAACACATGGCAGTCCTGAATCTCGCCTGGATCCTGTTTCCAGCTGATCTCGTGCTCGATGTTCTCCTCGAGCACCTCGACATCTATTCCGCATCCGACGGACGCGGTGGAGAGGAGAAGGAGTGTGGGAACCAGGTTACGCATGGCTTTCGAACGCTCTCCCTACGCAACTCGCGTACCGATCTCGAACCGGGATCAAAGATACCCGGTCAGGCGGCACCTTGCGCGCCTACGATGATGATTGTAGGCGAGGACACCAATGAAGTGGTGTAGAGTTTTGGGGTCCGGACCATGACCTGGACATTTTTTGTGTCCCCGCTCCCGGCCCTGCGGTTCAAATAATTGATTTAAAATGGGAAATGGTCTTTTTTTGGACCTGGACAAAAGGCTGTCCCCCCTGATCCCCTGATTTTGTCCAGGGTTCAGGGAGGAAGCTTACAATTGAGTTTCGGTCCAATCTTTGCCGCGAACCTCAGCCAGTAGGATGAAGTGGAGAAGGTGCGGCGCGGGTGACGTACGTTAGAGTACGCGGCTAACTTCAGCGCGAGGGATGGAAGCTGATGTGGGTACAAGGGGTTGCAGCGCCGTGATTATCCGTGCGCGTCCGAGCACACTCGTGTTGGTTGGGCGCACTCACGGTGGGCAGGCACGTCGAGCTCCGCCACGCAGCTCTCACGCGCGGCGCGGTTGGCGCCGTCCGCTCTGAGTGCCGCGACGCGGCCGAGGCCGGCCGGGCCGGCGCGCGCTTCGCCTGAGCGCGCAAGCCGTGCGCTGGCGGGCGAGCCCGTCGCAATGCGTGCGGAGTGCCCGCGCGCGCCGCCGCGCGACGCTGGCGAGGGGCGGACTGCGGAGGACTAGTGGCGGAAGACCGACGAGACGGCGTCGCCGATGCCGTGGATCAGCGCGCCGGTGCCGTAGACGAGGTGGCCGAGGCCGGTGCGGGCCATCTCGATGAGCTGCGACTTCTCGGCGTTGTCTTCCTCGGTGCTGACGGTGCCGGTCTCGCGCACGCCCTGATCGTTGTGGACCGGCACGTCGTTGCCCTTGGCCATCTCTTCCTGCGCGAGCGGCAGGACGAGGTGCGCGGCGAGCGGGTTCCTGCCCAGCATGCTGCCGCCGACCATCTCGTGGTTGTGGATCGTGCCGGGCGTGAGCGCCTGGCCGCCCATCGGCACGAGGTCGTTCTTGACGCGGTGGTGCGTCGAGTCGATCGCCTCGTCGGGGTGCTGCTCGTTATGAGCGACGAGGCGCTGCGCCATCTCGCGCGACACGCCGGGCGCCTGGAACGTGACGATGCGCCCCGTGAGGTCGGGGAACGTCGCCGCGGCGATCTGCGCGAGCGCGCCGCCGAGGCTGTGGCCGGACGAGATGATCTTGCCGTGCGCCGCCGCGGCCTGCATCTGGCCCTCGATCAACGCGCGGTTCGGGTTGAACTGGTACATGCCGATGCCGCTCGGATCGAGGTCGGCGATCACGGTCTGGACCTTCGTCGGCACCGTGCCGCGGAACGCGACGATCGGTGGCTTGCCGCCCTGCGTCGGCACGAACGTGCGCATCACGAACTCGTGCACGCCCCGGATGACCGGCATCGCCTCGTAGCCGTTGGCACGCAGGAACCGCTCGTCGTTCTCGTCGAGCTCCTTGTCGACCATGCCGTGCGCGAGCTGCTCGATCATCGCGTCGGTGTTGGCGAGCGGCTGATCCTTGGCCTCCTCGTCGGCCTTGGCCTTGGCCACGGCGGCCTGCGGGCCGTCGACCTCGACCTGGCCGGTCAGCTCGGTGAAGCTGGCGGCAGGCGGCGCGGCCTGGACGGCAGGCTGCTGCTCGACCGCGGCCTCGGGATCGGGGCCCGCAGTCTGCTGGAGGGCCTCGTCGTGTTGCGCTTGGCTTTGTTGCTCGTGCTCTTGCTGCATGGCTTTTACTCGAGTCTGCCGACGGCGGTCAGCTTGCCGCGTTCACGGTACATGCGGTTGACGGTCTCTACCAGGCCATTCATCGACATGGCCTCGCCCACCGCCGCCGCCTGGAAGGCGGAGCGCTCGGCAGCGACCTTGATGAATCCGCCCGAAAGCTCGAAGCGCTCCCCGAGCTCCTCGTAATCGATGTCCGCTACTTCCGCCGTCTTGGGGATCACCCGCCGCCACAGCTCCGCCCGCATCTCCGGATCGGGGAACGTGAACTGAACGTCGTACGCGAAGCGCCGCCGGAACGCCGGATCGACCGCACCGCTGAGGTTCGTGGTCAGGATGGCGAGGCCGCCAAACCGTTCCAGACGCTGCAGCAGGTAGTTGGTCTCCATGTTGGCGTAGCGGTCGTTCGAGGACTTGACCTCACTCGTACGTTTGCCGAACAGAGAATCTGCCTCGTTGAACAGCAAAACGACGTGGCCGGGCTCCGCAGCGTCGAAGACCTCGGACAGGTTCTTCTCGGTCTCGCCGAGCCACTTGGAGACCACCCGGGACAGATCGATCTCGTAGATCGCGAGCCCGAGCTGGCGGGCGATGACCGTGGCGGACATCGTCTTGCCGACGCCGGGGTCGCCCGAGAACAGGACCGAGACGCCGGGAGCGCCGCGGAAACCCCAGCGTTCCCGGACCTTGCGGCGGACGCGCAGCGCGCCCACGATCTCGCGCAGCGCCGCGGCGGTCTCATCGTCAACGACGAGATCGTCGTACTGGTACGCGGAGTCGATCCGGCGGCCGAGCCGGACCAGGCGGTCGTGGAGCTGGTTTCGCACGGCCAGATCGAGGGCGCCGAGCTCCGGTGGTCCGTCCAGGAGGGCCCGCTCGGCCCGGGCGGCGCGGGCCGCGAGCGCGATCACGCCGCCGGGAGCGGCGAACCGGGACGCCAAGGTCTCGGCGTCGTCCGCGGACAGCGCGGGCACGTGGCGCCGCCACAGCGTGGCCCGGTCATCGAGCGAGGGCACCTCGAGCGTGAACTGGACGAGCGGCCGGAAGTCGAGGCGGGGCATCCGATCGCGGCCGATCGTGACGGCGATCGCGCCCTCGTGCTCGGCCGCGAGCTGCGTCACGAACGGCGGGACCTCGCCGCGATCGCCCTGCTGCGTGAGCAGATCGTCGAGATCGGGGATCACGGGGATCGCGTCGAGCAGCCGGCACTCGCGCAGGATGCTGCGCAGCACGGGTCGCCACTGCGTGGACGGCAGGGCGGTGATCGCGGCGCCGTTGAGCAGGAGGAGCTTCTTGCCGGCGCGCGCCGCGGCGACCTGGAGGAGCAGCCGCTTGCCGGCGCCGCGCACGCCCTGCAGGACGAGCAGCGCCTCGGGCGACGTCAGCGCGGCGGTGGCGCGTGCGATCATGGGCTCGGGGAACAGCGCCTCGAGGTGGCCGCCGCGCAGCTCGGCGACGTCGGACAGCTGCGGATCGAGGTGGCTCCGGTCGCCGGCGAGGAGCTGGACGAGCCGGGCGGCCGGGCGCAGGCGGCGGAACAGGACGGAGTCGTACGTGCCGGCGCTCTCGTCGAGCTCGATCAGCCGGTACATGAGCAGCGGCGACGTCGGCGCGAGGTCGCGCGACATGTCGGCGCGGCTCTCGGACGTGTCGTAGACGAGCATCGCGAGGAGCCGCGCGTCGAGGCTGCGGCACGTCGGATCGCTGCTCAGGTAGCGGTAGGCGATGAGCAGCTTCGGATCGACCTCGGGCATGAGCGCGAACGAGAGCGTGAGCCGCTGCGCGTACGTCAGCTTGAACCGCACGCATAGATCGAGGTACGGCAGCCGGATGTTCGCGCGCAGGGTCGCCGCGATCCGCGCGTCCATGAGCAGCGCGTGGTGGCGGTACGCGTCGAGGACGACCGACGCGCCGGCGTCGCTGTCGCCCTGGAATGGCTCGCCGCGGTACTCGGACAGCGCGGTGCGGAACACGCCGGCGACGTGCTCGGGCGCCCACGCGGCGGCCGCGCCGTCCTCGGAGCGGGGCAGGACGCCCATGGCCCAGCGCTGGCGGATCTGGTACTCGACGCGCAGCCAGCAGCGCCACAGCGTGTCGCGCAGCAGCGCCTGCGGCGTCTGGTAAGGCCCGAACTCCGCCATCTGTGCGTGACCGTGCCGGCCATTGTATCCCGGGTATCCCGACCGCGTATACGGCCGCGCCCCGGCGCGGCCATTGGTAGATCGGCCCGCGCCCCGGCGCGTGGCCATTGGTAGATCGGCCCGCGCCCCGGCGCGGACATTGGTAGATCGGCCGCGCCCCGGCGCGGCCATTGGTAGATCGGCCCGCGCCCCGGCGCGCGACCATTGGTAGATCGGCCCGCGCCCGGGCGCGGCCAGATCAGGTCGTCTTGTACATGACGACGCTGAAGCGCACGCCCTGCTCGTCGTCGCGCGTCGCGTCCAGATCGACCGGATAGGACTCGTTGTTCTCGAGGTTGCGCGCGACGGCGTCGGGATCGAGCCCGCCGTACCAGGCCCAACCAGCGGCCTCGTTGCGCTCGGCCACGGCGGCGTAGAGCTGGCGGCCACCCTCGCGGTAGGCGCGGACGCGGGTCAGCGCGGCGCCGTGCTCGAGGAGCCTCGCGTCGAGCTCGTGCGCGGTGACGCCGGTGAACAGCCACGAGTGCGCGGCGCGCTCCTCGACGATCACGGCGTACCGGCGCGCCCCGCCACTCACGTACGTCGCGAGATCGGCGATCGCGTGGTGATCGTCCAGCAGCGCGCGGGCGCCGGCCTCGTCGAGATCGAGGTGCAGGCTGGAGACCGGGCCGGGGCCAGTCTCGACGACGAGCGAGAACCGCGGCGCGCCGGTGGCGCCGGGATCGGCGGTGATCGAGACGGGCCGCTCGCCGGTCTTCTGCACGAGATCGGCCGCCGCGGCCGCGTCCAGATCAAGCACGTGGCGCCGGGCCGGGCCGTGGTCCTGGTGCGTCAGCGCGGCGAGCTGCGGGTTGCCGCGCTTGCGGTAGCTCGACAGGCGCATCAGCCGCACGCCGGGGACGAGCACGCTGCCGAGGTGCTCGGGCTTGATGTCGTACGACCAGTACCAAGCCTCGGGGGACTTTCTGTGGGCCATGGCTCTCCTGTTGCGGCGCGAACGCTTTCCCGCTGGACGTACCACGAATCGGCGCGCGCCAGATCGCGCACCGGCGATCGGCGGTCGCCGGCCGACGGCGTGTGTTACGCAGCGGGGCCAACGAGAGGACCGAGGCGACACATGATCTACCTGCAATCGCAGATCAAGCTCCACCCCGGCAAGATCGGGGACTTCACCGGCGTGATGAACAAGCTCGCGGCCGTCTTGACGAGCAAGCACGGCTGGAAGCTCGTGGGCAGCTTCGCGACCATGGTGGGGCGGCTCGACACGGTCCTCGATCTCTGGGAGCTGCCGGATCTCGGCGCGTACCAGGCCGCGCTCTCCGACCCGGAGGTCATACGGTTCGGTCCGCGGATCCAGGAGATCGTCGCGGACGAGATCCTCTCGTTCGTCACACGGCTGCCGATCGGCTGATCGGGCGGGCGGGGCGCGCCGCGCCGGCTCACGGTAGGCGACGGCGCGCGCCGCGCAGCTCGGCGTGCCCGGTGCGGCTGTCTTCCCAGAAGACGTAGCGCGTGCCGTCCGCCGCCGCCTCGGCCGCGAGTCGCGGGCGCGCCGCCGTCGTCGACGCGGAGGGCGGCCGCCGCGCGTAGAATCGCCCCCGATGCGGAACACTCGCTCGCTCGCGCGGTGGGGGCTGCTCTTGGCGCTGGGGGGCACGCCCGGTGTGGCGCGCGCGGACGGCGATCCGCCCAGCGCGCCGCCGGCCGGGGCCCCGTCGTCGCCGCCTGCGCCGCCGCCGCCGTCGCCGCCGTCGCCGCCTGCGCCGCCGCCGCCGTCGCCGCCGTCGCCGCCTGCGCCGCCGCCGCCGGCCAGAGCGCCATCGCCACCTCCGCCTGCGCCGCCTGCGCCGGAGGCGCGCCAGCCCGAGCAGCCCGAGCAGCCCGCGCAGCCCGCGCAGCCCGCGCGGGCCGCGGCGCTCGCCGCGCGGCTCGGGCGGGGCCGGGTCCGTGTCCGGACGGCGGACAGGAGCATCGTCGGCACGCTCGCCGGGGCGGCCGAGGGCGCGCTCCTCGTCGACGACGGCGGGCCCGCCCCCGCGCAGATCCCGCTCGTCGGCGTGCGCGGCGTGGAGCTCAGCCAGGGCGTGCGGTCGCGCGCCGCGGCGGGGGCCGGCTGGGGCCTCGTCGCCGGGGCCGCGCTCGGCGTGATCGCCACCGTCGCGATCGGCCGCGGCGGCGACGAGGACGATTACTTCCTCGAGTACACGCTGGTGCCGCCGCTGGCCGCCGGCACGCTCATCGGGCTCGTGATCGGGGTGGCGCTGACGACCGAGCGCTGGGAGCCCGTCGTGCGCTGGTGACGGCGCCCGCCGGCGCCGCGCCCGCCGCCGGTGCGCCGTTCGGCCTGCCCGTCGGCGCGCCGTTCGGCCCGCCGGGAGCGCGCCCGGCGCGCGGATCGGGATACAACCGCCAGATGAGGTCTCTCGTGCTCGTCTTGATCGCGCTGGCGGCGTGCGCGCCGGCACAGAAGCGCCCGCCGCCCCGGCCGGAGCCGCCGCCGCTCGACGTAGAGGAGCCGTGGGTGGATCCGACCGCGGATCTGCCACCGCGCGGCGTGCGGCCGCTGCGCGAGCGCAAGGCGGCGCTCGAGGCGCCCGGCGCGCCGGTGATCGCGATCCGCGGCGCGACGATCATGACCGCCACCGGCCAGACGATCGCCGGCGGGACGATCGTGCTCGTCGGCGGCGCCATCACGGCGCTCGGCGCCGACGGCGCGGTGACCGTGCCGCAAGAGGCGCGCGTCGTCGACGGCAAGGGCAAGTTCGTGACGCCCGGCCTGATCGACGCGCACTCGCACATCGGCGTGTTCGCCGCGCCGTCGGCGCGCGCGCACGACGACGGCAACGAGTCGAGCGCGCCCGTCACCGCGCAGGTGCGCGCGCAGTACGGCTACTGGCCGCAGGATCCGCAGATCTCGCGCGCCGTCGCGGGCGGCGTCACGGCGGCGCTGATCTTGCCCGGCTCGGCGAACCTCGTCGGCGGCCACGGCTTCACCGTCGTGATGCGGCCCGGTCGCATCTCGGACGAGGTGGCGTTCCCCGGCGCGCCGCCGACCATGAAGATGGCGTGCGGCGAGAACCCCAAGCGGGCCCACGGCGAGAAGTCCGGCGTCCGCACGCGCATGGGCGCGTACGCGGCGTTCCGCGCGGCGTTCCACGAGGCGCGCGGCTACCTCGCCAAACAGGTCGCGTACGCGCGCAACCGCGAGGCGTGGTTGCGCAAGAAGGCGCGCGCCGCCGAGCTCGACGCCAAGCGCCGGCCCGGCACTCCGCGCGTCAAGGTGGAGCCCGCCCCCGAGCCGCCGCCCGTCGATCTCAAGCTCGAGGGGCTCGCCGGCATCATCGCCGGCAAGACGCTCGTCCAGGTGCACTGCTACAAGGCGAGCGACATGGGCGAGATGCTCGCGATCGCCGACGAGGTCGGCTTTTCGATCCGCTCGTTCCACCACGCGCTCGAGGCGTACAAGATCCGCGATCTCCTGATCGCGCGCGGGATCGCGATCAACACGTGGTCGGACTGGTGGGGCTTCAAGCTCGAGGCGTTCGACGGGATCCCCGAGAACGCGGCGCTGTTCACCGAGAGCGGCGGCCGCCCGACGATCCACTCCGACTCGGCGATCGCGATCCAGCGCCTGAACCAGGACGCGGCGAAGGCGATGGCGTCCGGCCGCGCCGCTGGCGTCGCGATCACCGAGGATCAGGCGCTGCGCTGGATCACGGCGAACCCCGCGTGGGTGCTCGGCATCGACGACGTCACGGGGACGCTCGAGGTCGGCAAGCGCGCCGACGTCGTCCTGTGGAGCGGCTCGCCGTTCTCGGTGTACAGCAAGGCCGAGCTCGTGATCGCGGGCGGCGAGGTCTCGCTCGAGCGCGAGAAGGGCCCGCGGCCCTCGGACTTCGAGCTCGGCAACTCGGCCGCCGAGCGCGGCGCCACCGCCGGGAGGGCGCCGTGATCCGCGCGCGGGACACCGCCGCCGCCGCGCTGCCGCGGCGCGCGTGGGCGCGCGGCACCGGCGCGACCGTCGCGCTCGCCGTGCTGGCGCTCCTCGCGGGGAGCGCCGCGGCGCAGGCGATCGTCATCACCGGCGCGACCGTGTACCAGCGCGGCGGCGCCAAGCTCGAGAACGCGAGCGTCCTCGTCCAGGGTGGCAAGATCGCCGAGATCGGCGCCAGCGTCGTCGCCCCCGTCGGCGCGAAGCAGATCGACGGCCGCGGCAAGGTCGTGGCACCCGGGTTCGTCGAGGCGTTCTCGCAGCTCGGCCTCATCGAGATCGAGCTCGAGGCCTCGGCCGTCGACGGCCGATTCGCGCCGACGCCCGTCGACATCCACGCGGCCTACCGCGCCGTGGACGCGTACAACGCGCGCTCGGTCGGGATCACCGTCGCGCGCACCGGCGGCATCACCTCGGCGATGACCGGGCCCGTCGGCGGCCTCGTGGCCGGGCAGGCGGCGTTCGTGTCGCTCGGCGACGCGGCCGCCGGGCCGCTCCAGTCGCCGAGCGCGATGGTCGCGGCGCTCGGGCCGCGCGCGATCGCCTCCGGCTCGCGCGGCCACGCCGCCGAGCGGCTGCGCGAGCTGCTCGACGACGCCGACGTCTACCGCAAGAACCGCGGCGCGTTCGACCGCAACCAGTCGCGCCGGCTGATCGCGAACCGGCTCGATCTGGAGGCGCTGATCCCGGTGCTCGAGGGTCGGCTGCCGCTCGTCGTCACCGCGGACGCCGAGGTCGACATCCGCAGCGTGCTCGCGATCGCGGCCGAGCGCCGGCTGCGCGTCGCCATCGCGAGCGGCGTCGAGGCGTGGCGGGTGGCCAAGCAGCTCGCGGCGGCGAAGGTCCCCGTGATCCTCGATCCGACGGCGAACCTGCCGACGGATCTCGGCGCGCTCGACGTGCGCGACGACGGCGCCGCGATCCTGGCGCGCGCGGGCGTCCCCGTCGCGATCTCGACGCTCGGCGACGTGCAGCAGGCGCGCACGCTCCGCCAGCTCGCCGGGATCGCGGTGGCGAGCGGCCTCCCGTGGGACAAGGCGCTCGACGCGATCACGTCCGTGCCCGCGCAGCTCTTCGGCCTCCGCGATCGCGGCGCGCTCGAGCGCGGCGCGGCGGCCGATCTGGTCGTGTGGAGCGGCGATCCGCTCGAGCTGGCGAGCCGGCCCGAGGTCGTGATCATCGGCGGCGTCGTGCAGTCGCTCGAGACGCACCAGACGCGGCTGCGCGACCGCTACCGCACGCTGCCGAAGCGCTAGCCTCCGCGCGCGTCAGCGGGCCCGGACCTCACCTGCGCCGGGCACGCGGTAGCGCCGCCGGTCAGGGCTTAGCCGTCGAGGACCTCGGCGAGGGTCGGGGCATCGAGGACGCGATCGCCCCACCGCTCGAGGTCCGCGAGGTCGGCCGCTTCGATGCGGGCGATGGCCGCCGGCGGCAGCTCGCCGAACCGGGCGCCCAGCAGTCGCAGCAGCAGGCTGCGCTCCCCTGCCTTGTGGCCGCGCGCTCTTCGCTGCGCACCTTGCGCTCGTAGTCCTCGAACCATGCCCGGATCTCGGCGCTCACGGTGTCCTCCTCGTGCGTCGGGTGCTCATGCCTATCGAGCCGGAAGTGTACCAACAGCGGTGTGGCGACGCTCCGCTCCCAGGCGTCGTCGGGCAATCGTGCGAGATCGGCCAGCGCCTGGCTGAACAGGCGGCCCTTGCCGAGCAGGCGCAAGAGCAAGGTCTCCCGCGTTCGGGGCAGCTCCACGAGCACCACGACGCACAGGGCGAGCCCCCATACGGCGGCCGCGGGGTCGGGAACGGAGAAGACGTCGATCTTCTGCGTGGCGGCCAGGACCTCGACCTCGGTCTCGGCGGTACAGGCGCGGGTCAAGGCGTCGCGCAGGAGGTTCTTCGCGAGCTGGTCGAAGGGGTGATACACGACGCGCCCCTATCGGCCGCCGCGCCAGGAGTTGCTCTCCTGCGCACGATTTCCCGACTTCCGGCCGAGGTTCGTTTCGGCGGGCGCTCTGAAGGCTGCTTGTCCGGGCGGTGTCCGAATACCGGACCTGACCGGACAATCGCGCGCTACACCTGAAGCTTCTGATCTGATGCGCGGGGGCACGCGCTGCCTCACGTGCCCCCGGGCTGCATCGCATCGCGGTCGAACGCGAGCCGTGAATCCGCGCGTTCGCGCCCCGCGCTGGGCTAGGTCGTCTCGGCGCGGTCTCGCCGGAGACCACGCTCGCGCTCGATCAGGCAGATGGCGGTCAGAGTGCCGATGGCGCACAGGAGCTCTTCGCCGTCCTTCGTGACGTAGGCCTCGAGCTCGCAGACCGTCAGCGTACGGCCGGAGCGGATGACCTGGCCGATCGCGCGCAACCGCTCACCATCGGCGGGCGCGACGAGGTTGAGCTTGTACTCCACCGTGAGGACCGACGAGCCGGCGGGCATCATCGAGAAGGCGGCGTAGCCGCCGGCGCTGTCGGCGATCGTGCCGACCACACCGGCGTGGAAGTAGCCGTGCTGCTGGGTCAGCTCGTGCCGGAACGGCAGCGCGATCTCGACTCGGCCGGGATCGAGGCCGGTCAGCTCCGCGCCGAGGAGGTGCATGATCGGCTGCCGTCCGAAGCTGTCGCGCACACGCTCCGCAAAGGCGGGATCGCGGGCCTCCAAGGTCCGTCTTGGCTTCATCCCCGACTTCTACCTTGGCACGACAGGGCGAGCGGCAGCGACACGAAGCTGAGTGACAGGAACGCCTGGCGCTGCCGCACCGGCGGCTCGGGGCCGACCTCGATGTGCGCGTAGCGATCGAGCATCGCGTTCAACGCAATGCGGGCCTCGACCTTCGCGAGCGGCGCGCCGAGGCAGTAATGGATGCCGTACCCGAAGGCCACGTGCTCGGTCGCCGGCCGATCGAGGCGGAAGCTCTCCGGGTCCGAGAACACGGCCGGATCGCGGTTCGCCGAGCCGAAGATCACGTCGATCAGCTCGCCTTCGCCGATCGCGGCGCCGCCGAGCTCGACGGGGCGCCGCGTCACGCGCGTGAGCCGCTGCACCGGGCTCTCGTAGCGCAAGGTCTCCGTCAGGATCGGCTCGACGAGGCTGCGGTCCTCGCGGGCGCGGCGCCAGAGCTCGGGCCGGCGGGCGAGGATGTGGAGGCAGTTGCCGATCAACGAGGTCGTCGTCTCGTTGCCGGCGATGAGGAGGAGCATGCAGAAGCCGATGGCCTCGGCGTCGTCGAGCCGGGCGCCGTCGATCTCGGCCTCGACGAGCGCGGTGATCAGGTCGTCCGCGGGCCGGATCCGCCGCGCCGCGAGCTCGCGGCCGAAGAAGCTCGCCAGCTCCGCCATGCGCTGCTTGCGCTCCGGCGGCGGGAGCCCGGCGTAACCGATCGTGGCCTCGGACCAGCGGCGGAAGTCGGCCATCTGCTCCTGCGGGATGCCGAGGAGCGCGCAGATCACGCGCATCGGCAGCGGCACCGCGAGCCCGGCCATGAGCTCGGCCGGGCCCTCGCCGAGCGCGTCGACGAGCTCGCCGGTCGTGCGCCGGATCCACGGCTCGAGCTCGGTGACGCGCCGGGGCGAGAACGACTTCTGCACGAGGCGGCGCAGGTGCGTGTGGCGAGGCGGATCGTCGTGGAGCAGCGTGAGCCACGGGATCATCGGCTTCACCGACGGGGTGTTCGACGAGAACGTCTCCGGATCGCGGACCGCGGCGACGACATCGGCGTACCGGAGCAGCGCCCACGCGTGGATGGGCCGGTCGACGCCCGGGTGGGCGCCGGCCGGGATCCGCTGGAAGCGCACGGGCGGCCCGTCGCGGAGCGCGCGATAGACGGGATACGGATCAGCGAGGGTCTCCGTCGCGCCGAGGTCGTCGGGCACGTAGGTACGCGAGCTCTCCATGCGTCGGGTGCTCATGACTATCGAGCTGAAAATGTACCAGCAGTGGTGTGGCGACGCTGCGCTCCCACTCGTCACGGGGCAGTAACGCGAGCACGGCGATGCGCAGCGCCAGGCCCAGCCCGCAGTCTGGTAGGCAACCTGGCCCGCCGCGTCGATTCCAGCACCCCGGGACCAGAACCGGCGCCTGGAAGGTCGATCTGGTCAAGACGCCCACCGGCTACCTGGCCGTGTGGACCGACCGCCGCGAGGGGTTCGGGGTCGCGCCGCCCCCGGGCGGACGCGCCTACTTCGCGCGGTCGCGCCCGACGCGTGCGGCGCGTGCGCGCGCGCTCGATCGCCGACAACGATCCATCGCCGCCCGTCGATGCCGGGGTCCCCGACGCGCCGCCGGATGCGCCGCCGCCGCCCGATGCGCCGTCGTCGGACGCCGCGGTGCCGCCCGACGCCGCAGTCGATCCCGGACCGCCGCTCGACGACGATCCGAAGGGCTGCGGCGGCTGCAGCGGCGGCCGCGATCCGAGCGTGCTCGGGGTGCTGGTGCTCCTCGTGCTCGGCGCTCGCCCTGGCCGGCGAGCCCGGGGATCTCGAGCGAGGTGTTGATGCGCGCCGAGCTCAGGGCTCAGCCGTCGAGGACCTCGGCGAGGGTCGGGGCATCGAGGACGCGTTCGCCCCACTGCTCGATCTCCGCGAGGTCGGCCGCCTCGATGCGCGCGAGCGCCGCCGCCGGCAGCTCGCCGAACCGGGCGCGCAGCAGCCGCAACAGCAGGCTGCGCTCCCCTTCCTTGCGACCTTCCTTGCGGCCTTCCTTGCGACCTTCCTTGCGGCCTTCCTTGCGACCTTCCGTGCGACCTTCCTTGTGGCCTGCCTCGCGGCTCTCGCTGCGCACCTTGCGCTCGTAGTCCTCGAACCATGCCCGGATCTCGGCGCTCACGGTGTCCTCCTCGTGCATCGGGTGCTCATGACTACCGAGCCGGAAGTGTACCAACAGCGGTGTGACAACGCTCCGCTCCCAGGCGTCGTCGGGCAATCGCGCGAGATCGGCCAGCGCCTGGGTGAACACGCGGCCCCTGCCGAGCAGGCGCAAGAGCAAGGTCTCCGTCGTCGGGGTCAGCTCCGCGAGCACGACGACGCGCAGCGCCAGCCCCCAGCCCGCAGCCTGGTAGACGCCCGGGCGGACCCACTCGCAGCCATAAGCGTCAAGCACGGTCGCAGGCTTGCCGGGGCTGATCACGACGAGCATCGGGAACGGCACTGTTAACGGCACCTCGTCCGCGGCTGACTTGGCACCGCCGGGATGGACCAACGAGGTGCCGGCAGTGCGGGCGCGACGCTCGAGCTCGTGATGCCAGGTGTGCTGCTTGTTGAGGCACCGGCGGACCTGACGCAAGGTCGGCGTATCGTGGAACGGCTCGAACAAGCACGGCTGCGCCGCCAGCTCCCCGAGCAGCCCCAGGCGGGCGCGCTCCGCGGCGCGCGTGGGGTCCGGGGTGGTGTACACGTCGATCTTCTGCGTCGTCGCCAGGACCTCGACCTCGGTCTCGGCGGTGCAGGCGCGGCTCAAGGCATCGCGCAGGAGGTTCTTGGCGAGCTGGTCGAACGGCTGGTGCACGATGCGCCCTATCGGCACGTCGCGCCAGGGTTGCGTCATTCCGCGCGGAAATCGTCCGGCCCAGCGTCCATTCGAGCACGCGCCCGGCCGCGGTTGTCCGGGAGTGTCCGAATGCCGGACATGCCCGGACAACGCCCGGGAGGGGAGTCCACCTGAAATCAACCCCGGTGGGGCCACTCCGTCGGTGGAGCCACTCTCGTACGCACGTCACGAAGTGCCGAGGCGGTTCAGCGGCTGGTGACGACCGGGTTCGTTCCGCGCCACAGCGCCATGGTCCCTTCCTCGTAACATAGCTGGACGTCGATGAAGCCTGCGCGCTCCAGCGCGAGGGGCTGATCGTCACGCGCCGGTACCAGCGCCGGTAGCTTCGTCTCGGGCGTCAGGTAGTGATCGGCGTAGAGCAGCACGCCGTCGGGTGCAACCGCCGTGCGCGCACGCTCGAGGAGGGGCACGAGGTGACGCTTGTGACGCGCCTCGTGCGCGGCCTGCAACGTGACGACCGCATCGAACGTGCCGAGGTCGGCAGGCCAGGTGGGTTCACGAAAGTCACGTGTCACGAACGTCACCTTGCTCGCAAGCTCGCCGAGGTGCTCGGCGGCAATCGCGTGCATGGCAGGCGAGAAGTCGAGCGCGACATACGTCTGCACGTCGCAGTGGATGAGAATCTCGCGGGCGAGCTGGCCAGGGCCGGAGCCGAACTCGAGGACGCGGAGCTTCCGGCGCGAGGCCAGCGCAGCGCAAAACGCCGCGAAAAAGCGTGGCCGATATGGACGCTTGATTCGCGTGTCCTCGATCCACGTGCGGGCTGTCGCGGGATCGCGAAAGTCGACCCGGATCGGCACGTCGTCGTCACTGGTCACGTCGCCTCGTTCTACAACAACCCGGGTCTACGTGTCGCGCAGCACCCAGAGGCGATCCGGAGGCGATCAGCGGCCCAGCGTCAAAGCCGCCCCGAACCCGGGATTGTCCGAATTCCGGACATCATCGGACAACGCCGGGAATGGGAGTCACCTGAGATCAACCTCGGAGGGGGCCACGAACGGAGGGCGCCACGAACCCACAGATCCGCGAGCCCGCTCGCACGCTGTCGTCGTCCGGAGACGCGACGATCTCGTCCCACTGCCTGGCGATCTCGCCGGTGAGCGGTGCGCGCGCCATGGGCCGATCAGGATCGAGCAGAACGGAGCGGGTGTGCCCTCCCGAGGGCCGATTCCGGCGCGCGAGCGTCTCTCACTCACGCGGCCGCATCTCCCACGTACGCAAGAACGTGGCGTCCTCTCGCGCAACTGGGCGAGACCACGAGCCGCGGGTAGCGGCACCTCCATTGCAGAAGGCCGCGGCGTGCTTCACGCGGCAAGCGCGGCCCGGATCGACGACGGGCACCAGCCCGGCGCCACGGCGGCCGAGCGACAGCGCGAGTAGCTCCTCACGGAGCCGCTGCCGCTGCCGTGCCGCCCCGTGCCGCCATGACCGGATCACGCGCGGCCGCGTGGGCACCGAACGAACAACCACAGAGAGGATCAAAGAGAATCAATGACGCGCTTCGAATCCACCTCCGATCACGTGACGCTCACGCTCATCCAAGACTCGCTCAGCCGCCGGATCGCGCCGGCGAGGAGCGCGACGGTGAGCCCGCTGCATGCCTCCGCGCTCGCCTGCGCGCTCGCCCTGATGGGCTGCCTCGCACCCGATGCCTCCGAGGAGGCGCCGCCCGCGCCGGTCGTGTCCTGGGAGGAGTTCAGGGCCTCCGTGACGCGCAACATCGAGGGTCGCGAGATCTACGTCGTCGAGTGGGATCTCGCGGTGACCGAGGAGGAGCTGCGCCAGCGGTACGAGGGCTACGTGGCGCGCGCCCAGGCGGACGCCCAGGCTGAGCACGACGGCCTGGGCGAGGTGGCGCAGGCGAGCATCGTCAACCAGAGCGGCGGTGTGGACGACATCTGGCTCAACAATCAGCAATTGAAGCTGACGTACTGTGTGAGCGATGCATTCGGCGCCCTCAAGGCGCGCGCGGTGGCGGAGATGGCCCAGGCGGCCGCCGGGTGGCAGGGCGTGGCCCGCGTGAGCTTCACGTACCTGCCGGCCCACGACGCAAACTGCAGCAACGCCAACCCGAACGTGACGTTCTCCGTGCGGCCGTCGGCCGACGGCGGCGGCTGCGCGTTCTTCCCCTCCGGCGGCGGCTGCGTGGCGCGGACCCTCACGATGGATCTGCCCGCGCTGGACGCGAACTACGAGGCCATCGCGCCGAACATGACGACCGTCGGCGTGTTCCGTCACGAGCTCGGTCACATCCTCGGCCTGCGCCACGAGCAGACGCGTCCGCAGTCCGGCACGTGCTTCGAGAACAACGCCTGGCGGGCGCTGTCTCCGTACGATCAGGGCTCCGTCATGCACTATCCCTGGTGCAATGGCCTGCTCGCCTCGGAGCTCGCCATCACGCCGTCCGACGCCCTGGGAGCCGCGCTCCTCTACGGCGGCAGCGTCGCCAACCTCGCCGCCGGCCGGCCGGCGAGCCAGTCCAGCACGGCGCACGGCGGCATCGCCGCGCGCGCGGCCGACGGCAACACCGACGGCAACTTCGCCAACAGCTCGGTCACGCACACCAACCTGGAGGCGCAGCCGTGGTGGCAGGTCGACCTCGGCGGAATCTCCGACATCGGCGAGGTCGTCCTCTACAACCGCACCGACTGCTGCGCCGAGCGGCTGGCGAACTTCGACGTCCAGCTCTCGAGCGACGGGGTCAACTGGCAGAACGCGGCCTACGTCGCGGGGCAGGCGCCGGCGAAGCTCGTGTTCGTCGGCCACGTCTCGAGCCGCTTCGTCCGGGTGCGCCTGCGCGGCACTGGCGAGCTGAGCCTCGCCGAGGTCCAGGTGAAGCCGTGGAACCTGGCGGCCGGCAAGCTGACGAGCCAGTCCAGCACGTACCTCGGCGCGAGCGCCTCGCGCGCCGTCGACGGCAACACCGACGGCAACTACAGCAGCGGCTCGGTCACGCACACCAATGAGGAGGCGCAGCCGTGGTGGCAGGTCGACCTCGGTGCCGTGACCGACATCGGCCAGGTGGTCCTCACCAACCGCACCGACTGCTGCAGCGAGCGGCTGGCGGACTTCGATCTCCAGGTCTCGAGCGACGCGGCCACCTGGCAGACCGTGACCAGCTTCTCCGGGGCGGCGCCGGCGCGGACGCCGCTCGTCGTGCGCGCCTCCGGCCGGTACGTCCGCGTGCGCCTGCGCGGCTACGGGATCCTGAGCCTGGCCGAGGTCGAGGTCTTCCAGGCGCGGAACCTGGCCGCGGGCAAGTCGGCGAGCCAGTCCACCACGTACCTCGGCGCGAGCGCCTCGCGCGCCATCGACGGCAACACCGACGGCATCTACAACAACGGCTCGGTCACGCACACCCTCCTCGTCGAGCTCCAGCCGTGGTGGCAGGTCGATCTCGGGTCCGTGATGGGCGTCGGCGACGTCGTCCTCTACAACCGCACCGACTGCTGCGCCGAGCGGCTGACCGACTTCGACATCCAGCTCTCGAACGACGGCGCCACCTGGCAGAACGCCGCCGGCCTCACCGGGGCGGCGCCGACCCGGAGCGTGTTCTCCATCCGCGCCTCGGCCCGCTACGTCCGGGTGCGTCTGCGCAACCTCGGGACGCTGAGCCTGGCCGAGGTCCAGATCTTCGCGCCCTGAGCCGGCGCCCAGGCGTAACTCCGCGCGGTCAGCCGCTCCGACTCACGGGCGAGCGCATCGGGGTCTCTCGTGCGGTGCCAGATCCGCGCTCGAGATCGCGATTTGCGCACTCAGTCATTCCGTGACCAACTCGTGACCATGAGCGATCCCACTGCGCTGTTCGCCGCGATCGAATCGCACGATCTCGGCCGGCTGGGCGAGCTCCTCGCTGGAGGCTGCGACCCGGGCGCGCTGAAACTGACCCCGCCCGGATGGTCCGCCTTGCATGAGGCCATCGAGCAGCTCGAAGATGGCGGGCCGCTCGAGGCGCTCGTCCTGCTGCTGCGAGCTGGGGCCCACGCCGACAGCAATGGCGGGGACACACCGCTCCTCATGGCGCTCTATCGCTCACAGCCGCAAGCGGTCTATCTCCTGCTCGCTGGCGGGGCAGATCCCAACGTACGCGGTCCCGAGGGCGACTCGCCGCTCCGCGTCTGTGCCGAGCGCGGCGACACCCAGATGGCAGAGACGCTGCTACGTTGCGGGGCGCGGGCCACGCTCGACGAGCCAGGCGGGCCGGCTGGTGCCTCCGCGCTCGGCATCGCGGCGATGCGTCTGGACCTGCCGATGCTCACCTTGCTCCTGCGGTGGGGCGCCGATCCGAACGCGCGGGACACCGACCGGCAGCTCGCGCGCGACCGGCTTGCCCCGCGCACCTCCGAGAACGCAGCGGCTCGCGACGCGGCCGAGCGGCTCCTGGGAGCTGCCAACCGGTAGCGCTGGACATTGACCAGCACGCCGATTGCGGTCAGACCGGGACGTCGAACACCTCGGCGAGGGTTCGGGCGCGGAGGATCCGCTCGCTCCAGCGCTCGAGCTCAGCGCCGTCGGCCGCCTCGACGCGTGCGACGTCTGCCGCCGACAGCTCGCCGAACCGCGACCGCAGCAGTCGCAGCAGTATGCCGCGCTCCCCTTCCTTCCGTCCTTCTTCGATGATCTTGCGCTGGTAGTCCTCGAACCAGGCCTGGATCTCTGCGCTCACGTCATCCTCCTCGTGCGGCGGGTGCTCATGACTACCGAGCTGGAAGTGTACCAACAGCGGTGTGGCGACGCTCCGCTCCCAGGCGTCGACCGGCAACTTCGCCAGCTCGGCCAGCGCCTGACGGCACACGCGGCCCCTGCCGAGCAGGCGCAACAGCAACGTCTCCGGCGTCGCCGGTAGCTCCGCGAGCACGACGACGCGCAGCGCCAGGCCCCAGTCGGCGTGATAGACACCCGGGCTGACCCACTCGCAGCCGTAGGCGTCGAGCACGGTCGCGGGCTTGCCGGGGCTGATCACGGCGAGCACCGGGAACGGCACCTCGTCCACGGTGGGCCTGGCACCACCGCCCGCCACCGAACTGGCGGCGACCCGCGCGCGGCGCTCGAGCTCGTGATGCCACGTGTGCTGCTTGTTCAGGCACCGGCGGACCTGGCGCAGCGTCGGCGTATCGTGGAACGGCTCGAACAGGCACGGCTGCGCCGCCAGCTCCCCGAGCAGCCCCATGCGGGCGCGCTCCGCGGCACGCGCGGGGTCCGGGGTGGCGTACACGTCGATCTTCTGCGTCGCCGCCAGCACCTCGACCTCGGTCTCGGCGGTGCACGCGCGGCGCAACGCCTCGCGCAGGATGTTCTTCGCGAACTGGTCGAAGGGCTGGTACACGATGCGCCCTATCGGCACCTCGCGCCCGCGTTGCGTCATTCCGCGCGAAATGTTCGGGACCAGCATCGATTCGCGCACGCGCCGTTGTCCGGGAGTGTCCGAATTCCGGACGTGCTCGGACACAGCCCGCGCAGAGACCCCCGAAATCAACCTTGGCGGGGCCACCTCAAAATCAACCTCGGTGGGGCCACCTCGCGGTGGGGCCACCTCGCCGCGTCTGATGCGGCGAGTCACCTCATATATAGAGGGACCGTGGGCGGTCACTCCGGAGCTCGTCGGACGCGCGCTCTCGACAACGCGCGGCGCCCTGGCGAGCCGGCCTCTTCCGAGAGCGGAGACGAGCGCGCGGGGCCCCCAAGCGGCCTGGCGCGAAGCGCACAGGCCGCGGGGCTCACTGGTCGTGCGTGCACCCACGATCGCCGTGGCCGCGGGCGCTCACCTCGCAGCGAAGCAGTGAACGCCCGGGAGGCGCGCGAGTCGCAGCGGATCGGAAGAGGCCGCGAGCACGGCGCCGCGCGTCTTCGCGCGAGCACCACCGTCCGCGCTCTCCTCCTCCACGCGCGAGCACCACCGCGCGCGCTCTCCCCCTCGCCTCCTCCCCTCAGCGCTTGCGGATCGCGTCGCCGCGGCGCACGACGCCGCCGCTCACGATGCGCGCGTTGATCCCGCGCAGGCTCAGGCTCCGCCCGATGTCCGTGTTGACCCAGCGGGTCGCGTCCGAGCCGAAGCGCGCCGTGAACTTGGCGCAGCCGGTGTGCGGCACCGCCGAGACAACCAGCACCGCGGTGCCGGCGACGAGCTCGGTGCCCGCCGGCAGGTTCTCGAGTCCTAAATCGAGATCGACGAACAGCTGATCGCCCGCGAGCGGCCAGCGCTCGCGCCCACCGGCGATCGCCGCGATCGCGCGCGCGCTCATCAGCGTCAGCTGCCGCTCGGGATCCGGCGAGCCGTCGGACGCCGAGCGCGACGGGCGCTCGCGCCAGTTGTCGCCCACCAGCCCGAGCGCCGGATCGACGATCGCTTCCTCGAGCACCTCGCGCGCATCCCGCTCGGGGCGGCGCACGATCATCTCGACGACGCCGACCGCGCGCGGCGCGCCCCGAACCGACTCCAGGGCCGCGTCGAGCTCGGCCTGTGTGCGGAACTGTTCGTCCTGCTGCTGCGGCGGCTGTGGCGGCGGTTGCGATTGCATCGCCCTGATGTGCCTCATCGCGCAGGCTGGTGTCGAGCCCCAGCGTCGGCCCTGGTGTCGAGCCCGCCGACGTCGTCGTGGAATCCCACGCCCCAGGTGTGGGGCGAGGTCGCGTAAGCCTTCGAAAATTGCGCCGCCCTGCCGTGGCGCTCCTGTTGCACACTGCGCAACGGACCCGAAAGGGGGGACCTTGCAGATGCGTCTACTCGCGACCCTGCTGTGCCTCGCTGCGTGCGATGGGACCGTGCCGGCTGGAAAGCCGGTCGGCACCACCGTCGACACCGAGGCCGAGATCCAGCGCTTTCTCCGGCGCGCGTACCTCGATCTGACCGGCGCCGTGCCGACAGACGCCGAGCTCGCCGCCGGGACCACCCGCCTGCGCGACGCCGGCAACACCGCCGCCGCGCGCGGCGAGCTCGCCGACGAGCTGATCGCCGGCGAGAAGTTCTCGGCCGTCTGGATCGAGGAGCTCGAGAACACGATCTTCGGCGGCAACACGCTCGAGCAGCAGTACGGGCTCGTGTGCGGGATCGTCCGCGGCACGACCCCGGCGTGCAGCACGTGCACGCAGACCGATCCGTGCGCGTGCACCTGCGCGAACCTGCCGGCGCTCGCCACCGAGCGCGCCGGCCTGCGCACCACGGCGGCCGATCTGCGCGGTGGCATGAAGACGTCGGTGATCGAGCGGCGCTACGCGAAGGCGACGGCGTACTTCGCGCTCGCCGGCGCGCCCGAGCCGCGCGTGCGCGCGCTGTTCGACGACTTCCTCGCCCGCCCCGCCGAGCCCGACGAGATCGAGAACGGGCGCGGGATGATCATCGGCGCGTTCTTCCCGACCTCGCCGGCCGGCCTCATGTTCCACCGCCACGGGTCCAACTACGACGACCTGCTCGACATCGTCTTCGACAGCGAGGTCTACCGCGAGGCGATCGTGCGGCGCGTGTTCGACCGCTACCTCGCGCGCTCGCCGCGGCCCGCCGAGCTCGCCTACTTCGTCGCCACCCTCGATGCGACCGACCCGGACGCGCGCAGCCTTTTGCGCGCGGTGGCGTCGTCGCGGGAGTACTTCGCGCAATGAGCCGCCTGCCAGCCATCACCGTCGCCGCCGCGCTCGCCGCCGCCGCGCTCGCCGCCGCCGCGTGCACCGACACGTACGAGTACGAGCCCGCGGTCGCCGGCGAGGCGGAGGGCGCGCGCCAGCCGCGCGCCAAGACGTCGAGCCAGTTCCTGCGCGGCCTGTACGCGGACGTCCTGTCGCGCACGCCGGAGACGTTCGAATTCGTCCTGCGGCTCAACGGCACCGAGGCCCTGCGCTTCCCGCTCGACGAGGAGGCGCAGCTCACGACCGTGCTCGACGGGATCGGCGACTCGCTGCCGATGCGGAACCTCGTCACCAAGGGGCTCCTGCACTCGACCGAGGTCTCGATCCCGACCAAGGCGAGCGTCGCCGATCCGCGCACGTACATCCGCGAGCAGTTCCGGCGCTTCCTCGGCCGCGAGCCGAACGCGTACGAGCTCGAGCAGTTCGCCGGCGAGTGGGCGCAAGACGCCGCCGTCGGTCCCCGCACCATCATCCGCGCGATCGTCGGATCGCGCGAGTACCAGAGCCAGTAGGAGGACGCCGTGGCACTCACCAGACGCAACTTCCTCCGCGGCGGCCTCGCCGGCCTCGGCGCCGTCGCCGCCGGCAAGGCGCTCTCGCCGCTCATCCGGATCAAGCCCGCAGGCGCGGCCGGCAACGGCAAGCGCGTCGTCATCGTCGGGATCGGCGGCGGCCTCCGCATGCGCGAGTCGCTCGCGATGGCCGAGGGCGCGACGATGCCGAACCTGTTCGGGACGACGCCCCTGGTCGGCGGCGGCGGCCCGGCCGGCGCGCCGCGCATCGCGCCCGAGTACGCCGATCGCGTGAAAGATCGCCCGCTCGTCCTGCCGGCCGTGCGGCCGCAGCCGCTCTACCAGCAGGGCACGCTGATCACGAACCTGCGCTACGCCGACGGGCCGCCGGGCCACCTCCAGGGCCACGGCTGCCTGCTCTCGGGCATGTACAACCAGATCGAGAACCGCGCCGACGCGCACCTGCCGGTGCCGACGATCTTCGAGCTGCACCGCCGCGCGACGAGCGCGCCGGCGACCGACACCTGGTACCTCTCGCAGGTCGGCGGCTTCTACCGCGCGCTGATCGCGAGCAACCACCCGAGCTACGGCGGCCGCTACGCGGGCATCTACCTG
>Ga0247790_10000215_pt1 | contig 28777 bp, 23 predicted proteins | sample UWRJS171409R4_FD_179913 | JGI IMG/M metagenome (GOLD analysis project Ga0247790, IMG submission 179913) | Soil microbial communities from Arlington Agricultural Research Station in Wisconsin, United States - UWRJ-S171-409R-4 | ecosystem: Environmental > Terrestrial > Soil > Agricultural land...
CCACGTGGAAGAGCCTCCTGGCCGTCTCAGCCGTCTCGAAACACGTCGCCGATGGCGCCCGCGGTCACGGCTGCCTCGAGCCATGCCTCGAGGCGAGCGACGTCGGGCTCGCCGTCGATGCGAGCCTGCACGTCCGGCGTCACCGGGAACGAACGCGCCACGAGCACCTTGACGAGGAGCTTCCGCGCCTCCGTGGCCAGGCCCGTGGCCAAGCCCGTGGCCAGGCCCTTGGCCAGGCCCTTGGCCAGGCCCTTGTCTTCCCACTCGCGGATCAGCTCCTGAACGTTCGGATCCTCAATGATCGATTCCACTTGGAAGAGCCTCCTGGCCGTCTCACCTCCGAGGATAACGGCCGTCACGATGTACAGCAAGTGCAGGGTGGTCTGCCGCTCGCGCCCGCTCAGCTGAGGAGCCGTACGCACCTCGTCGGCGAGCGAGCGCACGAGCTCTTCGTCGGCGCCGCGCATGGCGATGCAGAACGGCGCGCCCTCGAGGCCGAGCTGTTCTCGCATGTCACGGGCATCGAGCTGCCACAGCGGCACGACATGGTGGCGGAACACGATCGTGTCACCGCCGATGCCCGGGATCCGCAGCTCGCCCACCTCGCGCGGCGGGCTCCCGCCGGGTCGCAGCAGGATCACGATCGAGCTCACCGGCAGTCGCGTCGCCACTGCCGCGACGCTCGCGTACTCGAACAGGCGCAGCTGGAGCGCCGGCCGCCATTCGCGCTCGATCTCGACGTGCACGACCGCCTCGCCGTCGGCGTCGCGCACTCGAAACAGGTTGTCGGCCGTACGCTGGCGCGCTCGATCCAGGCTCGGATCGATCGGAGGGCCGATCGGCTCGAGGTGACGATCCGGAAACGCCAGCTGCAAGATCGGCCGCGGCAACACGCGCAGCAGCTTCCGGAAGGTGACGTCAGTCTCTCCCATGGCGGGGGACACAATAGCGAGTGCCTCTGACACTCGAGATGAGGAGGCGAGGCGCATCGCGTGCTTCGTGTCCGGATACCGGACACCAATCGCCGCGGCCAACAGGTACGCCGCCGCTTCTAGCGCGGCACCCGGTACGCCAGCACCACGACGCCGCTCGGGTAGACGCGCGCGTCGCGCAGCGCGAGCCGGGTCGTCGGGAGCGCGTCGCCGAACAGCCGGATGCCGTCGCCGAGCAGGACCGGGTTCAGCTTCACGATGATCTCGTCGATCAGGCCGGCGCCATGCAGCAGCGCCGCCAGGACGCCGCCCCCGCACAGGTAGATCGCGCGCCCGGGCTGCGCCTTCAGCTCGCGCACCGCGGCGACCGGATCGCTGGCGATGACGGTCACCGCCGGATCCGGGCTCGGCGCGAGCGTCCGCGAGAACACGAACGTGCGCAGGGTCGGGTACGGGTTCGTGACGCCGACCTTGAGGCCGATCTCGTAGGTGCGGCGGCCCATGAGGACGGTGTCGTAGCCGGACCACGAGTCGACGTAGTCGAGGGCGAAGTCGCCCTCTTGCAGGAAGGCATCGTACGAATCGTCGGGCCGGGCGATGAAGCCATCGAGCGAGGTCGCGACGTTGTATTTGAGCGTGCGCATGAGAGCTCCTGGGTCCACGACTCATAGCGCATGGCGCAGCCCCGCTGCCATCCGCGCGCCGGTCAGCCCGCGCACCACGCGTAGAGCTGGCGCCCGGTGGCCATGAGCTGCTCCCGGCCCGCCACGGCCAGGGCGAACATGAAGAGCAGGAGGAGCCAGGCGCGCCACGGGCTGGACGCCGACAGGCGCGGTACCGCCTTGATCCCCGGCCTCGTGATCGGCCTCGTCGGCTCCTCGGCCCTGGCGCTTGGCGCGTGCCGCTCGCTGGCGGGCTCCGAGGCGGCCTCGAGCTCGCGCGCCAGGTTGATGTGCGAGCCCCGGGCCAGACGCAACGGCTCGCCGCACGCGTCGTCCCCGCATACCCGCTCCACCCACTCGATCAGCTGTCGCGTCGTGACCGGGGCGCCGAGCGACTTCGTGACGTTCGAGATCGCCGTTCGCATCGCGGCGGCGCTCTGCCAGCGCAGCTCCGGCGTCCGCTGGAGCGCGGTCAGCACGATGTCATCGAGATCGGCGGGGACGTCCGGGTTCCACCGCGACGGCGGCTCGATCGGCAGCTCGCGCAAGAGCGCCATCGTGTCGAAGTCGCTCTGGGCGCGGAACAGCGGGCGGCCGGTCAAGAGCTCGTGCGCGACGACGCCGAGGCCGAACAGATCGGCCCGCGGATCGAGCTGCCCCTCGAGGTACTCCGGGGCCATGTACGAGAGCTTGCCCTTGATCAGCCCGTCCTCGGCCTTGCCCAGGCCCGCCGCCTCGGCGATCCCGAAATCGATCAGCTTCACGACGCCGGTGCTCGAGATGATGATGTTCGGCGGCGAGACGTCGCGGTGAATGATGCCGAGCGGCGTGCCGTGGTCGTCGCAAGCGTTGTGCGCGTAGTCGAGCGCGTCGCAGAGCTGCGAGAGAATCGCCAGCGCGATCGGGATCGGGATCGAGACGCCCGCTGCCGTGGACCGGCGCAGGAGCTGCGCCAGCGTCGGCCCGGGGACGTACTCCATCGCGATGAAGTAGGAGTCCCCGTCTTGGCCCAGATCGTAGGTCTGCGCGATGTTGGGGTGATAGAGGTGGCTGGCGAGCCGAGCCTCGTGCACGAACGACTGGACCATCGCGGGATCCTCGGCGACGTGCGGGTGCAGGCGCTTGAGCGCGACGGGCTTGCGGAAACCGGCGAGCCCGCGCATCTCGGCGCGATCCACCGTCGCCATCCCGCCTCGACCGAGCCGTTCGTAGAGTGTGTACGGGCCCAACATCTCGCCGGAAGCAGTCGTGACCATGCTCAGACTTTGTTGGAGCATCGGCGATCGCGGCATAGAACAGGTCCTGACAAAATCACCGATCTCGACGACGAATGCTGTGCCCCCTCGTCGCGGGGGCACACCGGAGCACTCAATCGCCGTGCGCGATCGCGCCAGTTCCCACGCCGCGTGAGACTTCCCCCGATGTGCCCGGTCGCTCTCATCCCATCCCCCTGAGACAAAGCTCCACATCGTCAGGAGCGCCTCATGCGTGCCGGCGCGGCGACGGCAGCGCGTGACGAGCCCTAACCCGCGCGGGCTCAAAAAAGCGCTCACATCCTCCTGGAGCGGCAATTCCCCTCTCGAGCGCTCGGCAGTCGCGGCGGTGGCCGGACTTTCGATCGTGCGAGTGCGAGCGCTCGCGCTCGCGATTCCTTCCAGTCCAGTGAGGGGGGCCCGTGTCACGAGAGGCGTCTTCGAAGATCCGGCCGTGCGCCGCGCGAGGGTGGCTCGCCGCCTGCGCTGCCTGCGCGCTCGCCGGCGTGCTCGCGCTGCTGCTCTCCCGGCCATGGCGCCCGCAGGCACCCAAGGAGGAGCGCCCGGCGCTCGGGGCCTACCGGCCGAACGCCGGCCCGCGAGCCGGCGCGCCCGCTCAGCGCGGAGCCGAGCGCGCCGCCGCCGGGCACGCGGAGGAGCCGCTCACGCCCGAGCTCGAGGCGCGCCTGCGGGCCGCCGCCCACGTGGCGACGGTGCCCGCGCCCACGCCGTCCGGGGCGGCACCGTCGCTGCCGCCCGCTGGGCCGCCGTCGCCGGAGCTCGAGGCGCTGCGCCACCAGGCGCTCACCGGCTGGCAGCGCCAGGCTCAGCAGCTCCTCGATGGCTGCGTGGCCCGGCCCGCGGCGAAGCGGAGGCCGGTGGCGCTGAGTGTCGCCTTCGCGCCGCCGATGGCGGCCTCCGGGCCAGCGCTGCAGGAGCTCGCGCCGATGGCGGTCTCGATGCCGCCGGATGAGCTGCGGCGGCTGTGGCGCGACACCGATCCGGACGCGCTGCAGGGGTGCCTCGACCAGGTGCGCGCGCTGGCCCTGTCGGTGCCCGCGGCGGCGAAGTCCCCGGCGCAGGTCCTGCCGCCCGCGACGGAGACCGTGCTCGTGCAGCTCTAGCTGCTCGTCACTCCAGTCATCGACCGACGAATCAGGTCGGCCCTATCGGCTCTCAAAGCAAAGGATTCAATCGTGAATGGGATCAAACGTCTCTCGATCGGGCTCGCCGCGGCTGTCACCGCGGCCGCGGCCATCACCTGGGTGTCCGCCTCCGGCATGGTGGTCCTCTATCCGGCGACGGTCAGCGTGCTCTTGACCTTGTCTTCGGAGCCCGTGACCCGCCTCGGCGTGGAGCTCCGTCTGACCACCGGCGAGCTAGCGACCGCCGCGTACGCAGAGGTCACGCCCCCCGGACCCTATCACACTCCGCTCACCGTCGACGGCGGCAACCCCTCCGACCCCAGCGACACCGGCGTCGCGTACCGCCCTTCCCTGTACGCTTATCTTCAGAGCTCCACGGCACAGCAGACCTATCTGCGATTCGATCGAAGCGACCCGATCGTCGTGGACAACACCGCCCTGGACCCCAGCGTGGCGGTGCCGGCCACCTTCTATTACCCGACCACGTATCGAGCGAACGCGACGATCTCCATCATCGGAGGCAAGATCAACAAATATTACCTCTACACCTCGGCCAATCACTCGACCGCGAACGAGTCCTATTTCGGGCAGACGACCAGCAGTGATAGCGGCCCAGCTGCGCCGGCCTCCATCACGAGCTGGGCGCCGATGGTGCCGAACAGCAACGTGCATGTGTACGGCATCGTGTACGTGACGGACGACGGGGGGCAGGAGAGCCTGCGCTCGCTGGCGACCCAGCGCGTGAACATGAGCGCGGGCGGCGCGAACGTGAGCTGGACGATCGATCTGACCAACACCGGGAGCCTGGAGGGCGACATCGCGCTGGTCCCCTCCTCCGGCACGGCGACCCCCACGAGCTACAAGGTCTTCTATCGCGGGACCTCTGGCAGCACCAGCGGCATCTCCGGCTCCGTCTCAGTGAGCACCTCCGTGCCTCGCTACTCGGTGGCCCTGACGCCGGGGCAGTACGATGTGAATCTACAGACCAGCTTCACCGATCCGCCGCAATGGTCGGAGACCCCACGCACCACCGTCACCATCGCCGCGGGTGCCACCACCACCATGGACTTCCATGATTCGCTCGGGGTGGGGAGGCTCGCGCTGGAGGTGGACGGCTTCTACAGCGCGTCCACCCTGCATTCGGCGACCTCATATCTACGCGGGCCCGGCTGCCGCGCAGAGACCTCCCAGAGGTCCGCGGCCGGGTTCGATCACACGCTCCCGGTCGGGAGCTGGCAAGGCGATAACACATCGCTACGCACGTACGATCTATCGAATCCAGATCTTCCAAATGATAACTCGATCTATATCGCACACTTCGTGGATGCGAGCATGCCGGTCACCAGCGTCACGGCCTCCGGCATCACCTCGCTCGGGACGGAGGCGCTCACGCTGGTCAAGAGCAACGTCTACTTCGACGTCGCGGAGCTCGCGGGTCAGCCCGAGGTGAACCTCGTCAACCCGCGGATCCATGCGTACAGGACCGAGTACAATGCTGATACCACGTCGCGCAGGCGGATCGACGTGTACTCGTATGGCTCGAGCACGGTCAAGCCGGTGTCGGGGCTGACCGTGGTCGCCGAGCCCGGGATGTACGTGCTCGAGGCGAGGGCCACCGTCAGCAACACGATCACCCGGTTCGCCGGCTCCACGATCTGGTTCGGCGAGCCCGTGGCCACGCCGCCGGGCGACAGCACCGTGGTGCTCACGCCGGAGCAGAACCCGGCCCTGTCGCTGACCCTGGACTTCGAGCAGGTCACGGCCGGCGGGATCACCACCGTGGTCGAGAGCCCGCTCGGGCCGGCGCCGCCCGAGGGGTTCCGCTCGGTCTGCGTCGAGAACGCCGACGGCGTGAGCTGCGACCCCGTCTACTACGACATCACCTCGACCGCGCAGTGGACAGGCAGCACGAAGGTCTGTGTTCGCAAACAGCTCCCCGGCGTGATCAACGCGGCGGCGGACTTCATGCATCTGTATCACTACAACGAGACCACCAATGCCTGGGAGGATCTGCCGCCCCCGCCGGATGGGGTGCGGGCGTTCGATTGCAGCGCCGATCCGACGGTCTGCGACTGCGCTGACGAGGCGAGCTGCGGCATCGATCCGAGCGCCGATCCGGTGCGCAACGTCTTCCTGCTCTGCGGAATGACGACCAGCTTCTCGCAGTTCGCGGTCTTCCAGGGCGAAGGGCTGTTCACCAACGTGGTCGACGGCGTCGAGTACACGGGGCCGACCGGCCCGCCGAGCCTGCAGCAGTGGGAGGCCCCCAGCACTGGCACCTACCGGATCACCGCGGTCGGCGCGCAGGGCGCGAGCGCCAGCAGCGCCCCCTCGCTCAAGGGCGGACATGGCGCCGAGGTCACCGGCGACTTCGTGCTGCAGGCGGGGGACGTCGTGCAGATCCTCGTCGGGCAGAAGGGGACGGCGGCTCCCAATAGCGGCGGCGGCGGCGGCGGGACCTTCGTGGTCAAGGACGGCAGCCCCTTGCTGATCGCCGGCGGCGGCGGCGGGGTCCGCGCCGGGGCGCTCGTCGACGGTCGCCCGGGCACCTTGAGCACGAGCGGCACGGCCGGCTCGACGAGCAGCAACTACACCAGCGGCTTCGTCGCCGGCGGCGCCAACGGCGGCGGTGGATCGCGCGTCCATAGCTATGGCGCTGGCGGCGGCGGGTGGTCGGGCAACGGCGCCTCCGACGGCAACTACGGAAAAGGTGGATACGCGTTCCTGGATGCCGCCCAGGCCCGGGGCGGCGCCGGCCAGAGCTGCGGCGCGTTCGCGAACGGCGGCTACGGCGGCGGCGGCGCGGGCAACGGCTGCTACGGCGGCGGCGGTGGCGGCGGCTACTCCGGCGGCGGCGGCGGCCGGGTCGGCGGCGGCGGCGGCTCGCTGAACACCGGCGCGAACCAGGGCGGCACGGCCGGCAAGTACACGCCCACCGGGCACGGCTACGTGAAGATCCACCGCGTCGGCCCCTGAGCCGCCCGGGGCCCTCGATCATGACGCGCGCCTTGCTCTCGGTGCCGTTCTTGCGCTGGCTCAGCGACCGGAATAGCTCGTCACGAACGTTCGTCTTGGATTTCGATCCCGAGCACGAGCGCGAGCCCGCGCAGGATCTGGGCGAGCCGTTCATCGCCAACGGCGCCGATTCGCTCGGAGAGCCTCGAGCGATCGACCGTGCGAAGCTGGGAGACGTTCACGACACTGGGCTGCGGAAGCCCGGCTTCTCCTTTCCGCAGCCGGACGTTGCCGGGCATCTCCCCGAGCCGGAGGTTCGAGGTGATCGCAGCCACGACCGCGGTGTTGATCGCGCTGCGGTTGAAGTGATCGGCCTGCACGACGATCGCAGGGCGTCTGCCGGCCGGCTCGGAGCCGATACCAAAGAGGTGCAACCAGTAGACCTCCCCCTGACGCATCACCACTGGTCGTCGTTCCAGCTGGACCCCGCCGCGTCGAGCTCTTCTGCGGAGCGGCGTTGCTCGGCAGCGAACGTCGGGTCTGCAAACAGCTCGTCGAGTCGCCGTGTGACAGCTGCATGGCGACGCGCACGTACCGCGCATTGCAGGATCCGCGTGATGTAGCGGCTCCGCGATTCGCCGAGGTCGCGCGCTGCGCGATCCACGTCCGAGAGCAGCTCTGCCGGCAGCGCGATCGCGGTCTTCCGGATCGTTCGGGTACTCATCGGGGTAATCATACCAGGAGTACCCGTACGAGGCTGCGAGCTCCCCACCCGCGCGTCCTCGCGTGCGCGTTTGCAGGCGGCCAGGCGCGGCAGCTGCAGGCGAGCACGCCTGCGATCTCCTCGCCACGTCGAGGTCGCTGGCGGCGCGGTGCCGGGCCTCCGCGGGATGCCGCTCGGCTTGCCGCCGGTGCCGCTCGAGACGATCCAGCTCGTCGACACGTGGATCGCGCAGGGCCGCCCGCGCTAGACCCCGCTCAGACCGCGCCCAAGCGCTGCAGCGCACAGCGGATGATCGTGCGGGGAGCGCGGAGGAGGCGACGGCCCGCCCCTCCACTGCGAGGAGGCCCCGCTGCGAGGAGGGCGCGCCCCGCAGAATCTGCGCACCGCCTTTCGAGGCAGGCCGCTGCCAATCAGCGGACAGCAGATCGAACCACTGGAGATTGAACCATCCCGATCATCAGTGGTCGTACCTGGCCTCGACCGTGAGTCGGGGCCGCGGGGCACGACGTTTGTGCGAAATGCGCAAGCGCTGTACGAAACGCGAAGCTGGGCAAACATCAGAGCATCCTCACACACTGAGGGTTGACACTCGTGAGAATGGCGAGTTATCAAGGTTGTTCTGAGGGTGAGTTTTGCTTCCGGGCAAGATGTGGTGTCGCCACGGGGCGCCACGCTTTCACGCGAGACACCAATGTCCATCGACATACCGCCGACCTCAGTGCAATGGTGACGGACCAGGCAGACAGGATAGGAAGAGTTTTATGAAACAACATCGCTCCCATGTGCTCACCACGTGCTTCTTGCTCGCGGGCGTCACGGCCCTCTCACTCACCAGCGGGTGCGTCGAAACCACGGAGCCTCCTCCCGAAGAGAACCTCGGCGAGGTCAGCCAGGGACTCACCGTCGGCTGCTACGATTCTCCGGGCACGTCGGGCAACGTTGGCGTTGATGACCTGTATTATTCAGGACCGATAGACACTCGCAGCAACGTCACGTTCTATCGAGCGCCGCGGGACGGGACCTGCAGTGGGAGCTTCTACACGCCTGGTTTAGCGCTGGTTTCAGCTTCCAATGCAGTGATCGCCACCACCAAGTGCCTGGCCCTGGGTATTCCAGTGGCGATCGACGCGTCTCTCGTCTGGGATGGCTTGGCAGGGTACTGGCTATGCGACCCGGGACCGGCAGACTGATCCTGCGCTTCGCCCTGTTGGAAGCTCTGCTTGATGCCCTGCTCGACGCCCTGCTCGATGAGAAGTTGTCCGGCGGTCACGCTGACCTGGAGAACGTAGCACAACACCTGCGCCAGCGCCGAGAGGCCGTTGGGCGCCTGCACTACCTCGCGCACAACATCCATCCAGCGGCTCAGGATCGCCATGAAGTCGGGGCTCGTCCGCGCGTGCTTGAAGCACAGCGCGACCAGCTTGGCCACTGCGGTCATCGCGCGAACGCGAAGCTCCTCGTCGGAGATCTCCGAGAGATCGTTGAGGAGGTACGCGAACTGAACCAGGTAGCGCTCGACCGCGGGGCGCACGGAGGGCGGCACCGGCGGCACGCTGCCGGGCATCCGCGGGATGCCGTCGGTACCGCTTGAGACGATCCAGCTCGTCGATACGTGGATCTGGTCGCCCTCGCGGGCGCTGTAACCTAGCTCGTCCAGGACGTCCGAGATCACGACCGTCTCGGCTGCCCTGTGTCGAGTACGCGGTTGAGGCGAGGGCCTTCGCCGCGCGGTCCCCAGATCCGGCCGGGAATGATGATCACGTCACCAGCCGGATCGAAGCGCGTGACCTTCACGAGACAGCGAACCGAGGAATCGGCCCCCGGATCCGTCCGGTGAAGAAGCAGCCGACGTTCTCGAAGCTGCGACACGCCACGCCCATGTCCTTGGTAGCCTCGCCACGGCTACCCCGATGGGCGAAGACCTGCGCGCTCCCGAACTCGAAGTTGTGATCGTCGAGCCAGTCGGAATCCACAAGAACAACCCACTCGTCCGGGAAGCGAGCGCGAATCTCAACCCAGGTCATGCGTTCGGGCGCGACGGCCAGCGACAGCGCTTCACTCATCGGTACAGGTTCGCGAGCCCCGGTCAGCTATCCAGTTTTTGGCGACTCAACCGCCCGGCGAGGCAGGGCGCTAGGCGCGGCAGCTGCGGGCGAGCACGCCGGCGATCTCCTCGGCCCAGCCCTTGATGCGGGCCTCGTCGAGGCCCTCGATCATGACGCGCGCCTTGCTCTCGGTGCCGCTGTAGCGGACGAGCACCCGGCCGTCCTCGCCGAGCTGGCGCTCGACGTCGGCGATCGCGCGCTGCACGTCGGGCAGCTCCTCGAGCGGCACCTTGCGCTCGACGGCGGTGTTGATCAGCACCTGCGGCGTCCGCGTCATCACCTGCGCCAGCTCGGACAGCGGGCGCTGCTCGCGGACCATGATCGCGAGCACGCGCAGCGCGGCCACGATCCCGTCGCCGGTCGTGGCGTGATCGAGGAACACGAGGTGGCCGGACTGCTCGCCGCCGAGGTTGTAGCCGTTCTTGCGCATCTCCTCGACGACGTAGCGGTCGCCGACCTGCGTGCGCACGACGCGCCCGCCAGCCTCGCGCACCGCGCGCTCGAGGCCGAGGTTCGACATCACGGTCGTCACCAGCGTCTGCTTGATGAGCCGCTCCTCCTTGATCATGCGGGTCGCGCACAGCGCCATCACCGCGTCGCCGTCGACCACGGTGCCGTGCTCGTCGCACAGGACGAGGCGGTCGGCGTCGCCGTCGAGCGCGATGCCGATGTGCGCGTCGTGGTTCCGGACGGTGTCGCACATCGTCTGCGGGTGGAGCGCCCCGGCGCGCGCGTTGATGTTCTTGCCGTCGGGCTTGGTGTGGATCGCGATGACCTTCGCGCCGAGCTCCTCGAACACGGCGGGGCCGACGCGGTACGCCGCGCCGTGCGCGCCGTCGACGACGATGCGCAGCCCGTCGAGCGTCAGCTCGCTCGGGAACGTGGCCTTGCAGAAGACGACGTAGCGCCCGCGCGCGTCCTCGATCTTGCGGCTGTAGCCGACGTCGCCCGACGCGGCGCGCATCCCGTCGAGCTCGGACGACCCCATCAGCTTCTCGATCTCGATCTCGACGTGGTCTGGCAGCTTGTAGCCATCGCGCGCGAAGACCTTGATGCCGTTGTCCTCGAACGGGTTGTGCGACGCCGAGATCACGACGCCAGCGTCGCAGCGCATCGACGACGTGATGAACGCGATCCCGGGCGTCGGCAGCGGGCCGGTGAGCCAGACGTCGGCGCCCATCGAGACGATGCCGGCGGCGAGCGCCGACTCGAACATGTAGCCGGAGAGCCGCGTGTCCTTGCCGATCGCGATCCGCGTGTGGCGGCCGGGCTGGCGCAGCCGCGCCGCGATCGCCATGCCGAGCCGCATCACCGTCGCGCCCGTCATGGGCTCGAGGTTGGCCACGCCGCGCATCCCGTCGGTTCCAAACAGCCTGCGACCGTTGGTCATCGCTCTCCTTGGTATCACGCCCCAGGGCGGGGCGGCTGGGGTCAGGGCGGCTTGATCGGGACGACCTTCACGCGCTCCGGCGAGACGCGCCGGCCGACCCCGGGCGGGATGCCGTCGAGCGAGACCTCGGCCTCCCGGCTCGCCTCGCGGGCCTTGTCGGCGGGCGCCAGCTTGACGTACGGCGCGAGCTTGTCCTTCACGTTCTCGATCGCGAGCACGGCGCCGGTGAGCGTGACCTCGACGCTGCTGGGCTCGACGGCCCACCGCGCCGGATCGATGCCGTCGCCGCGGACGGCGACCGGGACGCCGGGCAGGCGCCGCGTCACGAGCTCCTCGTCGATCCGCACCGAGACAGTGACGTTCTGCCGCGCGTCGGTCTCGACGCCAGCGGGCGCCGCCAGATCGATCTGGGAGTCGAACGACTCGGTGTGCTCCTGCACGCTGACCTCGTGCGTTCGGATCGACGTCAGCGCCGCGAGCAGGCGCTCGGCGCCGCGCACGCGCACGGTCGCCGGCACGACCTTCTGCTCCTTCACGATGTAGCCGTGCGCGGGGCGACCGACGGTCACGGGCGTCACCTCGACGGTCTTCTCGACGAGCTTGTCGAACGCGACGCGGACGGCGCGCGGATCGATCCGGACGACCCTGAGCCCCGGCGGCAGGTTGACCAGGTTCTTCGTGATCGGCACCTCGCCGGTCGGGGCCGTGGACAGATCGAGCGTGATGCGATCGAGCTCGCGCTCGTTGTAGTCGCGCAGCGTCCGCAACGGCCCCGCGATCGTGAGCGTCACCTCGTCGATCCGATCCGAGATCAGGACCTTGTCGGGAGGGTACTTGTACTCGACGAACGCGCGCACGCGGATCTCGCGCTCCTCGTCGGTGTTGACGAGCAGGTACACGGTCATGGCGAGCACGAGCGACAGGAACTTGAGCGCGAGGTTGTCGAGGAGCGCGCCGCGGATCCAGCGCCCCACCGCCCCGCGCGACGGCGGCGGCGCGGGCTCGGGCCGCGGCCGCGGCGCGATCGACAGCCGGCTCGTGCGCGACCGCGACCGGCTCCCCCGCTCGCTCATCCGCTGGCTGGCGCGCTGGCTGGCGCGCTGGCTGGCGCGCTCGCTCCCCCGCTCGCTGCCCCGCTCGCTGCCCCGCTCGCTCACCCGCTCACCTCGATCGCGTCGGCGGACGCCTCGGGCAGCGGCTCGCAGACGCTGGCGAGCGCCTTGCCGACCTCGGCCGCCGCGGCCGCCTCCTCGGTCATCTCCTCGGTGGCGCGGCCGCCCGCGAACAGGCCGACCAGCGCGCGGCGCAGCGTCACCGGCTCGAGGTCCCGCGCGATCGAGCCCTTGAAGCAGAGCGAGATCTCGCCGCGCTCCTCGGAGACGACCACGACGACGGCGTCAGTGTCCTCGGTGATGCCGAGCGCCGCGCGGTGGCGCGTGCCGAACTCGGGGCCCAGATCGGTGGCGCGCGACAGCGGCAGGAGCGCGCGCGACAGCTCGATGCGGTGGTTCTTGCCGATCACGACGGCGCCGTCGTGCAGCTCGTTGTCCTTGACGGGCACGAACAGCGCGACGAGCAGCTGCCGCGACAGGATGCCGTCGATCCGCGTCGCGTCGTCGACGAACTCCTCGAGCGCGGCCTCGCGCTCGAACACGATGATCGCGCCCATGCGCGCGCGGGCGAGCTGCGCGGTGGCGGCCACGACCTCGTCGACGATGTGCGTGGTCTCCTGCTTGCGCCCGAACGGCAGGACGTTCTGGCCGATCCGGCCGAGCGTGCGGCGGATGTCCTGCTGGAACACGACGATGATGAGGAAGATGATCGACGTCGTCAGGTTGCTGAACAGCCACGTCACCGTGAGGAGCTCGAGCCGCTCGGCGATGAAGAACGTGGTGAAGAGGAGCACGAGCCCGACGATCATCTGCGCCGCGCGCGTGCCGCGGATCGTGAGGAGCAGGCGGTAGATCAGGTAATAGACGATCGCGATGTCGACCAGCGTCGTCACGACGGTCCGGAGCGTGGGCCCGTCGACGAGGTTCTGGAGCTGGTCGAGCATGGTCGGCGGAAGCGAGCCGCACGACGAGTGGCTTCGCGCTGCGCTCTACAGTCTGGTGTACACCGCGAGCGCGGCCCGGAGCAACGCAACGTTGTGGACCCGCAGCACCTGTGCGCCCCCGCGCACAGCGCCGAGGCACGCGCCGAGCGTCGCGGCATCGAGCGTCGCGGTGTCCGCGGCGGCGGCGGTGGCGGCGGCGCCAGCGGCGGCGACGACCCGGCGCAGGAAGCGCTTGCGGCTCGGGCCGACGACGACGGGCCGCCGGACGGCGCGGCGCAGGTCGCCGGCGTGCCGGAGCAGGTCGAGGTTGCCCTCCGGGTCGGCGCCCTTGCCGAAGCCGAGGCCGGGGTCGATCCACGCCCGCGCGCGGGCGTCCGCCGGCAGCGCTTCGAGCCGCTGCGCGAGCTCGCGGGCGACGTCGGCCCACGCGACGGTGCCCTCGGCGGCGAACACGTCCGCGAGCGTCGCGCCGCGCAGGTGGCCAGCGATGTAGGTCGCGTCCAGGCCGGCGAGCGCCGCGGGCATGGCGGGATCGAACAGGCCGCCGGAGACGTCGTTGACGAGCCGGGCGCCCGCGGCGACGGCGGCGCGGGCGACCTCGGCCTTGGTGGTGTCGACGGAGACGGTCAGGCCGGCGGCGGCCAGGGCCTCGATCACGGGGAGCACCCGGCGGAGCTCCTCGCGCGCATCGATCGGGGCGGCGCGCGGGTTCGTGGCCTCGCCGCCGACGTCGAGCAGGTCGGCCCCGGCGGCGGCGAGCAGGAGGCCGTGGTCGATCGCGGCGGCGGGATCGAGGAAGCGGCCGCCATCGGAGAAGGAGTCGGGCGTGACGTTGACGACGCCCATGACGAGCGGCGGCCGGCGCAGCGTCATCGTGCAGCTGTGCGGGCCGGCGGCATCGGCATCGGCGGCATCGGCGGCGCCGCCGCCGCCACCGCGCAGCAGCGCGCGCTCGCCGGTCTCGCGAAAGCCGCGGGCCAGGTACAGCCCGCGCGCCGCGGCGTTGCCCTCGGTGACGCGCAGCGACAGCTCGAGGACGGCCCGGGCGCGCACCCAGGCGAGCGCGGCGTCGACCAGCGCGCCGCCTGTGCCCTGGCCCCGCGCCTCGGGAGCCACCCACATGGCGTAGAGGTTCGCGCGCGCCGGGTCCTCGGCGTCGATCACCGCGAGGGCCATGCCGACCGGAGCGCCGGCTCGCTCGGCGACGAGCTGCGCGACGTCGGGCCGCGCCGCGAACCCGGACCAGCCCTCGTCGCTGCGCGCCTGGGCCTGGGCGAGCGTCTCGCCGAACGCGTCCGGGGCGTCGGCCAGCGCGCGCAGCCGCAGGTCGCGCCAGAGAGGCCAGTCCTGGGGCGAGAGCTGCCGGACGCGGGCCGGGCCCGCCGGGACGGCCGCCACGGCAGCGCCCCCGGCGCGGTCACCTTCACCGGGGTCGCGCGCGGGAGCCATGGCGCAGGTGCGCGGAGCCCGGGGCGCCCGGCGTCAGGCCGGCTCGGGCGACTTGATCGGCGGCAGGATCGCGGCGGGGCGCTTCTTGGCCTCCTCGCCCTCGTCCTTCGCCTCGAGGCGCTTCTTCGCCGCCGCCGAGATCGGCCGATCGATCTTGCCGCCCCGCAGCAGGGTGTCGATGTCGTCGCCGTCGATCGTCTCGTACTCGAGCAGCGCCTCGGCGATCTGCTCGAGCTCCTTGCGGTGCTCGCGCAGGATCGCGACCGCGCGCTCGTACTGCTGCATCACGATGCGCCGGATCTCGGCGTCGATCCGCATCGCGGTGTCCTCGGACAGCGTGTTGCCGTTCGAGAAGTCGCGGCCGAGGAAGACCTCGTGCTTGCCGCTCGAGAAGTTGAGCGGGCCGAACTCGTCGCTCATGCCCCACTCGGTGACCATCGACCGGGCCAGCTCCGTGGCGCGCTCGATGTCGTTGCCGGCGCCCGTGGTCTTGTGGCCGAAGACGATCTCCTCGGCGACGCGGCCGCCCATCAGGATCGCGATCTGGTTCAGCGCGAACTCGCGCGTCATGTTGAGGCGATCCTCGGGCGGCAGCTGCTGCGTCACGCCGAGGGCGCGGCCGCGCGGGATGATCGTGACCTTGTGGACCGGATCCACGTCGTCGCCGGCGAACCGCGCGACGAGCGCGTGGCCGGCCTCGTGGACGGCCGTGGTGCGCTTCTCCTTCTCGGAGATGATCATCGAGCGGCGCTCGGCCCCCATCAGGACCTTGTCCTTGGCCTCCTCGAAGTCCTCCATCTCGACCTTGTCCTTGTCCCGGCGGGCCGCGATCAGCGCGGCCTCGTTGACGAGGAACTCGAGATCGGCGCCGGAGAAGCCGGGCGTGCCGCGGGCGAGGACCTCGAGGTCGACGCCGGAGACGGGCACCTTGCGCGTGTGCACCGCGAGGATGCCCATGCGGCCGCGCAGATCCGGCCGCGGGACGACGATGCGGCGGTCGAAGCGGCCGGGGCGCAGGAGCGCCGGATCGAGCACGTCGGGCCGGTTCGTGGCGGCGATGATGATGACGCCGTCGTTCGACTCGAAGCCGTCCATCTCGACGAGCAGCTGGTTCAGCGTCTGCTCGCGCTCGTCGTGGCCGCCGCCCAGGCCGGCGCCGCGGTGGCGGCCGACGGCGTCGATCTCGTCGATGAAGATGATGCAGGGCGCGTTCTTCTTGCCTTGCTCGAACAGATCGCGGACGCGGCTCGCGCCGACGCCGACGAACATCTCGACGAAGTCCGAGCCGCTGATCGAGAAGAACGGCACGCCGGCCTCGCCGGCGATCGCGCGCGCGAGCAGCGTCTTGCCGGTGCCCGGCGGGCCCATCATGAGGACGCCCTTGGGGATGCGGCCGCCCAGGCGCGTGAACTTCTTGGGGTCCTTCAGGAACGCGATGATCTCCTCGACCTCGTCCTTGGCCTCCTCGACACCGGCGACGTCCTTGAACGTCACGCGGTTCTGGTGGTCCGAGAGGAGCTTGGCCTTGGACTTACCGAAGGACATCGCCTTGCCGCCGCCGGACTGCAGCTGGCGCATGAACAGGAAGAAGATGCCGACGAGCAGGAGCATCGGCAGCCACCACACGAGCACCTGCGGCCAGAAGCTCGACTCGTCCTTGGACTTGACCGAGTACTTCACGCCGACGCGGAAGATGTCGTCGACGATCGCGCCGGGGAACTCGGCGTAGACGACCCGCTTGGTCGAGTCGCTCGTCATGGTGATGACGTACCGAGCGTCGTCGTGGCCGCGCGGCTCTGCGCGGATCTCTTGGATCTTGCTCGCCTCTTCCTTGTTGGCGAGCCAGCCGCGGAACTCGGTGGCGGTGATCTCCCTCTCCTTGCTCGAGGAGTCCGTGAACATCGAGTAGATGCTCACGAACATGAGGATCAGGATCGCCCAGATCAGGATGGTTTTATGAGATTGGCGCAACGGGGAATTCCGTGGTTTCCAGAGACTTTGCCTTGTAGCACAAGCCGATGCAAAGGACGAATCACCGCAAACTCTGCCCGCCTGATCGAGCAGGGTCTACATCCAGCGGTCCTTCGTACTCTTCGTGAGCGAGGCCCAGGTGCTCGGCCCAGACGATGGCCCCGGTCGTCGTGCGGATGAGGACGCGTGCGCTCGCGCGCACTCCGCGCGGGATCTTGGCATCGATGTACAGATCAGAGAGCTTGCGCGAACGGCCCTTGAGCCGAGCGAGCTTCATGCGATCGCCGCGCTGCCAGGTGCGCAGGAGGTACGGCCCGGGCGGCGGCGTGAGCGGGACCGGCCCGACCGGCGCCGCTGGCATGCGTGATGCGCCGGCCCCGGCCGCGGCTTCCTCCCGCGGGAGCTGCGCGGCCGCGGCGCCGCCGAGCGGCGGCAAGATCTCGAGCTCGAGCCGATCGTAGACGCGCGCGAGCCGCGCCGCGGGCAGATCGATCCGGATCGTGCCGTGCGCCGGGCGCGTGACGGCGCGATCGATGGCCTCGAGGTGCGCCGCGTCGTACGTGAGGCCGGCGCGCTCGAGCGCGAGCGCCACGGCCCGCTTGCGGACGGCGGCGGGGAGCGCCGCGAGGGTGGCGCACGCGATCGGCAGCCGGGCGTTGGGCTCGGCGAGGCCGTCGATGACCTCGAGCCACTCGGCGGCGCTGCGGGACAGGCGGACGAGCGCGGCGGGGAGCTGCGGGTTCTCGAGCGCAAGGCGCGGCAGGAGCTCGCGGCGGACGCGCACGCGCGCGAGGCGGAGCTCGTCGTTCATGGGGTCGTCCCACGTCGGGAGCGCGCGCGCGGCGACGTACGCCTCGATCGCGTCGCGCGTGAGCGCCAGCAGCGGGCGCACGAACCGGCCGCGCGCGGGCGGGATCCCGGCGAGGCCGGCGGGCCCGGTGCCGCGCAGGACCCGGAGCAGCACGGTCTCGGCCTGATCGCGCGCGGTGTGACCGACGAGGACGCGCGCCGCGGCGACGCGCGCGGCGAGGCGCTCGAGCGCGGCGTACCGCACCTGCCGGGCGGCGGCCTCGATCGACGCGCGCCGCGGGACGGCGACGCGCTCGACGAGCGCGACCGCGCCGCGGCCGCGCGCCCACGCGGCGACGGCGGCGGCGAGCTCGGCGCTGCCAGGCGAGAGGCCGTGATCGATCGTCAGCACGGCGACCCGGGCGGCGCCGGCGACCTCGAGCGCCGCGTCGGCGAGCGCGATCGAGTCGGCGCCGCCGGAGCAGGCCACGCCGACGCAGCCGGGCCCGGCGGCGGCGAGCGCCGCGCGCACGGCGTCCTGGACGGGCCGGATCGGATCGCGCACGGCCGCACGGTAGCGCGCCCGGCGGCGCCCTGCCCGGCGGACCTGACCGTCTGGCCGCGTCGCGGCGCGCCGGCAGACCTGCAGCAAACCTGCTAATAGGGGCAGCGATGACGGAGCGCGAGATCCCGCCGAGTGGTCCCCTCGCCCGCCTGCGCGCGCAGCTCGCCGCGCCGCGCGGGGTGCGCCGGATCGACGCCCTGCTCTCCGCCGACGACGCCCCGGGCGCGGTCGCGGCGCTGTCGCCGGCGGAGGTGTTCGAGCTGGTCCACGAGGTCGGCTTCGAGGACGCCACCGATCTCATCAACCTGGCCACCCCCGCGCAGATCCAGGGCTGCCTCGATCTGGACGCGTGGAGCAAGGACACCCTCGAGCTCGGGCCGATGAAGCCGTGGCTCGCGGCGCTCATCGAGGCGGGCTTCGAGAAGGTGGGCGAGGTGCTCGCCGGGCTCGACGCCGAGCTGCTCGCGCTGATCATGCAGCGCATGGTCAAGGTCTACGACGTCACGCTCGGCGAGGAGCCCGACGAGGACAACGAGGCGCCGATGCTGACGACGTCCGATCGCTACTTCGTGCTGGAGCTGTTCGGCGACGACGAGAGCCAGCGCCTGACGGCGCAGCTCGTCGAGGATCTCTACCGCGCCGATCCGGCCCTGGCGCGCCACACGATCATGGCGGCGCGCGCGGAGCCGCCGGCCGAGCTCGAGGAGCAGAGCTACCGCTGGCGCGCCGGCCGGCTCGCGGACCAGGGCTACGTCGACTTCTACGAGGCGCTCGATCTGTTCCGGCCGCTCGACGCGGCGCAGGTCCAGATCGGCGAGGACTCGCACGAGCGGATCGTCGGGGATCCGGACCACGCAGCGCAGCACCTGCCGCTCGCCGTGGCGCAGGAGGTGATCGGCCGCGGCTTCCTCGCGCGCGCGATGGCGGCGATCGAGGAGCCGGGCGAGGCGGAGCGCCTCGAGGGGGCGCTCATGCTGCTCGTCAACAAGGTGCTCGCCGCGGGGCGCGCGAAGCCGGGCCAGCCCGAGGTGGTGCGGCGCGGCGCGCTGTACGCGACGGCGACCCTGTCGCTCGGCCTCGAGACAGTGGCGCGCGGCGATCTGGTGCGCGCGCCGCAGGCCTTGCGCACGATCTCGCTGCACCGGCTGTTCCGCGTCGGCTACACGGTGACGCAGAAGCTCGCGCGGCTCGCCCGCGCGCTCGCGGCGCGCGCGGTGACGGCGGGCTCGCCGGTCCGGGAGCTGGTCGCCGGGCTGTGCTCGCCGCGGCCGCTGTTCGCGCGCGCGGCCGACGAGCCGCCGGCCCCCGGGCTGCGGCCGTTCGAGTCGCAGGCGGACCTGCGCCGCGCGGGCGAGCTCCTGACGGCGCTCACGCTGCGCGTCGCGCTCGCCGAGGGCCTGGGCGTCGACGTGGTCGCGCTCGGCCAGGCGCCGGAGCCGCGGCCGGCCCTCGACGACATCATCCGCACGGCGCTCGCGCGCGTCGCGATCGGCGGCGCGCTCTCGGCCGGCGCGCTGTCGCAGGCCGAGCTCGTGGCGCTGCGGCGCGCGATGCCGGACGGCACGCTCCCCGCGGCCGCGCGGGCCGCGGGCGAAGCCGCGGTGCGCCAGCGGCTCGACGCCGCGCAGCTCTCGGCGGGCGGGGCGGTGCTGGGCCGGCTCGTCGCGGGCTGGTACGGCGAGCTTGAGGAGCGCCTCGGCGGGATCACGGACGCCGAGATCGACCCGCGGTTCGTCGAGGGCGTGCTGGTCGAGGTGAAGCGCAGCTGAATCGTGGTAACTCAAGACGTCGATGCCGTCGCGCCCCAAGCCTTACCGTGCGGGCCTCGCCGCGGGGCTGGGCATTGTGCTGCTCGCCGCCGCCGTGCTCGCCGCGATCGATCTCGTGCAGACGGGGCTCGCGCAGACTGGCGGCGCAGAGCACCTGCCGGTCCAGCTCGGGCTGTGGGCGCTGATCGCGCTGCCGCTCGGGCTGTTCGCGGGGGTGGTCCTCGGCGCGGGCAACGCGATGTGGGGCGAGGGCTGGGTTTTCGGCTTCTTGTACCGGCTGCGCCGGGATCACGAGCTCGATCGATCGGTGGCCGCGGCGCTCGGCGCGGCCGGGGTGATCGGCGGCGTGCTCGTGCTCGTGATCGGCAAGCTGTCGGTCGGGCTCGTCGGTGACGTGAACCGAAAGAGCGTCGGCGGCCTCCTGCTCGGCGTGATCGTCGTCGGGGCGCTGCCGTTCTTCGCGCTCGGCGCGCTGCCGGTGTACCGCGGCGCCCGGCGGGTGATGGCCGTGCTGCCGGCGCTCGGCCTCCTGCCGCGCACGGTCGCGCTGCTCTTCGCCGCGTTCGCCGGGGTGCTCGGCGCGGGGCTGTTCATCGTGTATCGCAGGCTCGATCGCGAGGCGCTCGCGCTGGCGCCGCTCGTGGTGCCGGGGCTCTTGCCCGTGGTCGCGGGCGCCCTGGGGCTCCTCCTGTTCGGCCCGCTCGATCGCGTGCGGCTGGCGGTCCCGGGGCGCGGCGTGCTCGCGGCGGCGGGCGCGGTGATCGCGCTGGTCCTCGCGCCGATCGTGTTCCGCGAGCCGTCCGACGCGGCGCGCGACGCGATCCTCGATCGCTCGTACATCGGGCCGCAGCTCATCGGCCAGCTGCGGCGGTTCTACGACCGGGACGGCGATGGCTACTCGGCGTTCTTCGGGGGGCCGGACTGCGACGACCGCGACAAGGACGTGAACCCGAGCGCGCGCGAGGTGCCGGGCGACAAGATCGACAACAACTGCGTCGGCGGGGACGCGCTGGCCGAGGAGCCGGCCGCGGCCGCGGCCGCGGGCGGCGCGGGCGCGCCGGGCCCGCCGGCACCGCCGGCACCGCCGGCACCGCCGGCACCGCCGGCACCGCCGGCACCGCCGGTGGCCGGTGGCAAGAACCTGCTCATCGTGTTCATCGACACGCTGCGCTACGACCGCCTCGGCTTCGCCGGGTACCAGCGCGACGGCGCGTCGCTCACGCCGAAGCTCGACGCGTTCGCCAAGCAGGCGATCGTGTTCCGCCGCGCGTACGCGCAGGCGCCGAACACGCCGCGCTCGGTGCCGTCGTTCCTGGCGTCGAAGTACCCGTCGCGGCTCGCCGTCGACAACCAGAAGCTCGACTACATGCGCGTCTTGGACGACGGCAACGATCTCCTGTTCGAGGCGATGCGGCCGGCGGGCTTCCGGACGATCGGCGCGTCGTCGCACTTCTACTTCTGCGATCGCGCGCGCGATCCGAAGATGTGCGAGGGCGTCGTGCCGTGGATGAAGAGCAACGTGCTGCAGGGCGCCGACGAGTGGGACAACGACGGGGCGAAGAACATCCCCGAGTCGAACTACGACCAGGCGTCGCCGCGCATCGTGAAGAAGTCGATCGCCAGGCTCGACGCGCTCGCCAAGAGCGAGGCGAAGTTCGCGATGCTCGTGCACCTGTTCGGGCCGCACGGCGAGTACGAGGCGAAGGACGGCTTCCCGCCGATCACCGAGCGCACCGCGAGCGGCATGCTCTCGCGGCGCTACGACTACGAGGTCGCCACCGAGGATCGCTATGTCGGCGAGCTGCTCGAGGCGATCGATCGCAATGGCCTCGCGAAGACCACGACCGTCGTCGTGCTCTCGGACCACGGCGAGGCGTTCGGCGTCCACCGCTTCGCCGGCAAGGAGATGTTCTATCACGGCCAGACGTTGTACCGAGAGCTCCTGCACGTGCCGCTCATGTTCCGCATCCCCGGCGTGGCGCCGCGGACGGCCGACGACGTCGTCGAGCTGATCGATGTAGCGCCGACGCTCGCGGAGCTGTTCGGCGTGGCGCGGCCCCAGAGCTGGCAAGGCCGGAGCCTTGGGCCCGCGCTCGCGGGGAAGCCCCTGCCGCCAAAGCCCGCGTTCGCCGAGCTCCTGCCGTGCCGCGGCTGGGACCACGCCGCGCGCTCGATGATCAGCGGCGACGGCGCGCGGCACGTCTTCTTCGTGTTCCCGCGCCGCTGGGAGCTGTTCGACGTGGACGCCGATCCCGACGAGAAGAAGGACCTCTCGAGGTCCGATCCGCGCTTCGAGGAGCTCAAGGGTCAGCTCCTGCAATGGATGGAGAGATCGTGACCGAACCCGAGCAGCGATACAAAAACCCCGCCCCCACCGTCGACGTCCTGATCGAGCTCGAGGGGCGCCCCGGCGAGCTCGTCTTCATCGAGCGCGCGCACGAGCCGATCGGGCTGGCGCTGCCGGGCGGCTTCGTCGACGAGGGCGAGTGGGTCGCCGACGCGGCGGTGCGCGAGGCCAAGGAGGAGACCGGGCTCGACGTCGAGCTCGTCGAGCTGTTCCACGTCTACTCGGATCCGGCGCGCGATCGGCGCCGCCACACCGTGTCGATCGTCTTCATCGGCCGCGCGAAGGGCACGCCGGTCGGCGGCGACGACGCCGCGAAGGCCGTCGTGTGCCGGCCCGACGCGCTGCCGCAGCCGCTCGTCTTCGATCACCCGCGGATCGTCGAGGACTACGTCGCGTACCGGGCGCGCGGCGTGCGGCCGCCGCCGCGCCGCTAGCCGGGGCGGAGGCGCGGGCGGAGGCGCGGGCGGAGGCGTGGGCGGAGGCGCCGCGCGGCGTCAGCGCAGCGCGCCGTCAGCGCAGCGCAGCCACGGCGGCGCGGCCGACGGCGGGATCCGGATCGGCCGCGAGCGCGGCGAGCTCGCCCTCGACGGCGTGGCGCCGCGGATCGGTGGGCGCGAGCGCGGCGCGGAGCGCGGCGCGGGCCGCGACGTCGCGCGGGCTCCAGCGCGCGGCCGCGTAGAGCCGGACCAGGCCGGCGTCGCTCGGCTGCGCGCGGTACGCGGCGAGCGCACCCGCGGCGTCGGTCGGATCGCCGTCGCGGGCGCCGGGCGGCTGTGGCGGCGCGGCGGCGGCGCGGCGGGCGGCGAGCGACTCGGCCTGCGCCGTGCGACCGAGCGCGCGGCTGGCCGCGAGCGCCGCGTCGAGGGCCGGGGCGAGCGCGGCGTCGCCGGCGAGCTCGATCGCGTAGCGCGCCGCCTCGAGCGCGTGGACGTGCGAGCCGACGCCATCGAGCGCGCGCGCGACGGCGATCCACACGACGGCGGGATCGCCCGCGGCGGCGGCCGCCGTCGTGGCGTGCAGGAGCGCGGCGTCCGGATCGCCCGCGCGCGCGGCCGCCTCGGCGAGCCCGCGCACGAAGGCCGGCTCGGGGCTCGCGTCGACGGCCGCCTGCCACGCGGCGCGGGCGCGTGCCGGATCGGCCAGCGCATCGAACAGCGCGCCGATCGCCGCGTGCGCGGCGGCGGCGTCGGGGGCCGCGGCGATCGCGTCCTGCGCGAGCCGATCGGCGATCACCGGATCGCGCGCGTAGGCCGCGACGAGCGCCTCGAGCGCGGGCGCCGCCGGCCCCCACGGGACGCGCGCGCGCGCGTAGGCCGCGGCCGCGGCGGCGAGCGAGCGCGGGCCGGCGGGCTCGGCCGGCTCGGGCGGATCGACGATCCCGAGGAGCGCGCGGCCGGCGTCCGTGTCGGCGAGCGGGCCGAGCGCGGCGCGGACGTCCGTGGGCGGCGCGCCGCCGAGGGCGCGGCCCGCGCCGGCCAAGAGGTCGCCGGTGGCGCCGCCGCCGTCGTCGAGCCCGCGGTCGTCGCGGCCGGCGAGGCGCGCGAACGCGGCGCGCGCGCCCGGCGGCAAGTCGCTCGCCGCGATGCCCGCGGCGTCGACGCGGGCCGCGAACGCCGGGCCCCAGCTCGCCTCGCCGCGCAGCGCCTGCCGGAGCGTGATCGCGAGCCACGCGGCCGCCTGCGGCGCGTCCGTCGCGCGCGGCGCGGGCGGCGCCGCGACAAGCGCCGCGAGCGCGGCCGGGTCTTGCTCGTCTGCGGCCGCACGCGCGTCGCACGCCATGAACCGGCAGCGCTCGGGGCCGACCAGGTCGTCGGGGCCGGGGCGTGGCGCGTCGGCCGGCGTCCACCACGCGCGCGCGACGAGGTACGCACCCTGGAGGGCCGGATCGCGCGGCGGCTGCGTCGCCGCGTGCCACGCGTCGAGCTCCTCCCACGCGGCGCGGCGAGCGCCGATCGTCCACAGCCACGCGCCGTACGCGCCGCGGCCGGCGCCGGTCCGCGCCGCGGCCGCGCCCGTCGCCCACGCCGCCCACGCCGGCTCGGCGGCCGGCGTGCCGATCAGCTCGCGCAGGAGGCGGTGGCCGGCGGCCCGCTCCTTGGCGTCGACGTGGCGGAGCTGCGCGATCGCGCGCGCGCGCCGGGCCAGCGCGAGCTCGCGCTCCTCGACGGCGGCGCCCAGCGCGCGGGCGCGCGTGAGGTCCGCGAGCGCGCTCGGCGCCTCGCGGCCGAGCCGCGCCCTGCCCCGCGCCGCGACGAGCCGCGCGAGGCGGGCCTGATCCGCGCCGCGCCACCGCGTCCCGAGCGGGCCGCCGATCCGGACGACCGCCTCGAGCTGCTCGATCGCGACCGTCGGCCGCCCGACGTCTTCGCACAGCGCGGCGAGCGCCAGCCGCGCCGCGAGGTCGGACGGATCGCGCAGGATCCGCAGCTCGAGCGTGCGCCGCGCCTCGACCGGCCCTTGCTGCTTGACCAGCGCGGCGTGATCGATCCGCGACGGCGCGCCGACGCAGCCCACGGCGAACGCGGCGAGGATGGCACCCCGGAGCACGGCCCATCTTGGCCGTTCGCGCGCCGCGGAGCAACGGCGTCACCGCCCGGCGCCCAGGCCCGCGCGCGCGGCGCGACGGCGTCACCGCCCGGCGCCCAGGCCGGCGCGCGCGTCTCGATCGATCGCCGCGGCCGCGCGCGCGAGCTGCCCGGCGAGCGCGGCGCCTGGCCCGGCCGCCTCGGCCGCGGCGGCTGGCTCGGCCGGCTCGGCCGCCCACGCGTCGGCGAGCTGCTCCGCGCGCACGTACGCGGCCTGGGCGCCGGGGTCGTGCCACAGCGCCCACGGCGGCCGCGTGCCGGCGGGCGGGCTCGCCGCGCCGCGCTCGATCGCGTCCAGCGCCGCGGCCAGCGCGGTGCGCCGGGCGCGGGCCGCCGCGGCCAGCGGGCTGTGCCACGGGTGCGCCGGCGACTCCATCGCGCGCGCCGCGTACGCCGCCGCCGCCTCGTCGACGGCGCGCGGCAGCGCCTCCGGCGCGAGCAGCCCGGCGAGCGCGTGGCCGAGCTCGTGGAGCACCGCGAACCGGGCCGCGGCCGTCTCGACGCGCGCCGGCACGACGGCGATGACCTCGCGGCCCGGCTCGACGACGAACGCGCGCGGCCGCGCCCGCTCGCTCGGCACGAGCGCGAGCCGGCCCGCGGCGCCGCAGCGCCGCGCCAGCTCGCGCCAGACCGCGTCGATCTCCGCGGGCCCGATCGCCCGCTCCGGCGCCTGCCAGCCCTCGGGCGGCTCGAGCGGCTCGCTCGGCGCGGGCGCCGCGGCGTCGGTCGCGCCTCCAGCCGGCGCACCGTGCAGCGCGTGCATCAACGCCAGGAAGCCGGCGCCGAGGCGCGACCGGCTCGCCGAGGCGCGCGCCGCCGCGAGCGCGGCGAGCGCCGGCCAGCTCGGCTCCTGCGCGCGCGCGCGCGCGACCGCCGGCTCGCCCTCGACGACCGCCGGCACCGCGAGCCGCAGGAGCGCCAGCCCGCGCGCCGCCAGCGCCGGGTACGCCAGCGCCTGCTGCGCGAGCGCCGCCTGCCGCGCCGCCGCGGGCGCGGGCGGCGCCGACGCCCCGGCCGCGTGCGCGCGCGCGAAGGCCCGCACGTGCGCCGGCAGCTCCGCCGCGAGCTCGGCCCACGCGCGATCGAGCGCCAGCTCCAGATCCAGCGGCGCGTCCGGCCCCACGACGCGCTAGGCCCGCGGCGGCCGCGGCGGCTTGATGCCGAGCCGCTCCAGCTCCGCGATGACCTGCTTGAGATCCGACCAGGTGTCCTTCTTCTTCTCCGGCTCGCGGAGCAGGTACGCCGGGTGGAACGTCGGCATCACCTTCACGCCCGCGCGATCGTGGAACCGGCCGCGGAGCGCGCTGATCGGCGCGTCCCTGTGGAGCACGTGGTTCGCCGCCGGCTTACCGAGCGTCACGATGATGCGCGGCGCGATGGATCGGATCTGCGCGTCGAGGAACGGCGTGCACTGCGCGAGCTCATCGGGCTGCGGATTGCGATTCTGGGGAGGTCGACATTTCAAAGTATTCGCCACATAGACGGTCTGCCGCGTCCAGCCCATCGCCTCGATCATCTTGTCGAGGAGCTCGCCCGCCGGGCCGACGAACGGCTCGCCGCGCTTGTCCTCCTGCTCGCCCGGCGCCTCGCCGACGAACATCAGCGGCGCGTCCTCGGCGCCGACGCCGAACACGATCTTGCGCCGCGTCGTGTGGAGCTGGCAGCGCGTGCACTCGCCGAGGTCCTCGCGGATCTGCGTGAGCGTGCGCCGGCCGAACGGGACGAGGATCTCGCTCTGCTCCGCGGCGACGCTCGAGTCGCGCGCGGCGCGCGCGGCCAGCGGCTCCGGCGCGTTGCCGAAGAGATCGTCGCTGCTCGGCCCGAAGCGATCGAAGCTGGTGTCGGCCGCGTGCGGCACGTCGTCGGCTGCGAGGTCACGGACGAAGGCTCGCTCGGCCACCGCGGCGCCGGAGCTGGCCGCCGCGGGTGCGATCACTGCGGGCGCGATCACCGGCGGCGCGATCACCGCGGGCGCGATGGCCGCGGCATCGCCGTCGGAGGCGCCGCTCGACAACGCGACGACGGCGCCGACGGCAGTAGCGACGGCGACGTCGACGGCGGCAGCGACGGTGGCCTCGACGGCCGCGGCAGCAGCCTCGCTCGGCATGGCGCGCTCGACGGCCGCGGCACCGGCGGCGCTCGCAGCATCGGCGTCGCTCGCGGCACCGGCGGCGCTCGCAGCGGCATCGGCGGCGCTCGCGGCATCGACGGCCGCCGTCGCAGCGGCAGCGACCGCGGCGTCGGCGAGCTCGGCGGCGACGGCCGCCGCGCCCACGTACGCGGCCGTCGGGCCGCCTGAAGCGGCCCAGGTGCCGCGCGAGAGATATCGCCGGAGCTGCGTGCGCAGCTGGCGCGTCAGCTCGCGAAGCTCGCCTATCTCGACGGCGTCACCCGTGCTATCCATGCCACCGGGTATGCCATCAGCACGCGTATGGATTCAATTGCGCCGGCTGGTCGTCCTCGTCGCGGCGATCTCACTCGCTTCGGCGTGTAAGAAAAAGATTCCTTATCCGGATGGCGACATCACCGCGGCGCTCGCGCTGCCCACCACCACCGACGCGGCGTTCGATCCGGCGACGCTGAAGGGCAAGCCGACGCTCGTCCTGTTCGCGAGCCCGACGTGCGGCCACTGCATGAACGAGCTGCCCGTCGCGCAGAAGGCGGCCGGCGCCGAGAGCGCGAACGTCGTGGCGGTGTTCGTCGTCGGCGCCAAGCAGCAGGCCGCGGCGATGATCGACCGTGCGAAGTTCACCGCGCCCGCGCTCGTCGACGCCTCCGGCGGGCTCCGAGAGAAGTACAACATCAAGGCGGTCCCGTACCTGCTCGTCCTCGGCCCCGACGGCCAGGCGCGCGAGGCGTTCCGCGGCGAGCAAGACGAAGACACGCTGCGCTCCGCCCTCGCGAGCGCCCGCTGAGCGCCCGCTGAGCGCCCGCTGAGCGCCGCTGAGCGCCCGCAGCCCCTCCTCGGCCGAATGTAGGATGACGCGGTGAGTCACCACATTATATAGAGGTGGAGGCGCGCCCGGCGGCGGTCACTTCTTCGGCTCGGCGAGCTTCGGCTTGTCGGCCCCGGCCCCGGCAGCCGCGGCGCCGGTGTCCGCGCCCGCAGGGAACGAGAGGTACGCGTAGAACATGCCGTCGGCCTCGGTCGCCGTGCGCAGAGTGCCCTCGCGCGCGTCCTTCGGGTTCTTGAACGTGATCCGCACGTCGATGCCCGCGCCGCGCCCCGGGCGCGTCTTCGAGGCGCGCGTCGCGCCGACGCCACGCGCGACCAGGCCGGCGAGCGGGTTGTCGAAGAAGCGCGTGTCGACCTGGCGCCACGTGTTGTGGCCGAGCTGCGTCAGCGTGAGGTGCGCGACGAGCGTCCCGCCCTCGAGGTGCTGCTGGACCTCGAACGGCGCGATCGACTGGAAGAAGAGCTGCGCGCCAAAGTCCTTGGCCTCGAAGCCGATCCACGTCAGCGTGCCCTTCGGCGGCGGACGCCGCGGCTTGCCCGGCCGCACCGACGGCTCCCGCGGCTGGCCGGGCACGACGCCCCCGTACTCGCCCTCGCGGTGCGGCCCGGTGTCGGCGCCGGCAGGCGCCGCGAGCGCCGTGAGCGCCGCGCCGACGAGCGCGCCGGCGACCGCGCCGGCGACCGCGTGGCTGATCGCGTGGCTGATCGCGTGGCTGATCGCGTGGCTGATCGGCGCGCGACGCATCCCGCGATCGTACGGGGCGGGTGCGCGCCGCGCAAATTCACCCGCCAGCACCCGCCAGCACCTGCCAACACCCGCCGGCACCCGCGCGCACCGGACGCAGCCGGTCACGGCCGCGGCGCGGCCAGCGCCGATGGATCGCTGACGGCGATCGGATCCGCGGGCGCGCCGAGCAGCAGCGCGCGCGCCTCACCGACCAGGAACAGCGAGCCGGCGACGAGGATCGGCGCGCCGAACCGCCGCGCCGCCGCGAGCGCCGCCGGCAGATCCGGCGCCTCCTCGACGACCACGGGCAGCGCCCCCGCCCCCGCCGTCCCCCCCCGCCCCCCCCCCCCCCCCCCCCCCCCCCCGCCCCCCGCCGCCGCCCCCCCCCCCCCGGGAA
>Ga0247790_10000217_pt1 | contig 28279 bp, 29 predicted proteins | sample UWRJS171409R4_FD_179913 | JGI IMG/M metagenome (GOLD analysis project Ga0247790, IMG submission 179913) | Soil microbial communities from Arlington Agricultural Research Station in Wisconsin, United States - UWRJ-S171-409R-4 | ecosystem: Environmental > Terrestrial > Soil > Agricultural land...
CGCCCTTGCTGCCGCCCAGCCCTTCAGGGAGCGGTGGCTCGTCCGCGCCGCCGGTCTTGCCGCCGGTCTTGCCGTCGCTCTTGCCGCCGGTCTTGCCGTCGCTCTTGCCGCCGGTCTTGCCGTCGCCCTTGCCGCCGGCCTTGCCGTCGCTCTTGCCGCCGGTCTTTCCGTCGCTCTTGCCGCCGGTCTTGCCGCCGCTCTTGCCGCCGCTCTTGCCGTCGCTCTTGCCGTCGCTCTTGCCGCCGGTCTTGCTGCCGGCCTTGCCGCCGGTCTTGCTGCCGCCCAGCCCTTCGGGCAGCGGTGGCTCGTCCGCGCCGCCGTCTTGGTTGCCGCTCGTGCCGCCGGTCTTGCCGCCGCCCTGCCCTTCAGGCGGTGGCTCCGTGACGTCGGAGCCGTCCGGCCCGTCCTTCGGCTCCGACGGCTCCTTCGGCTCCTTCGGCGTCCCCTTCACCCCCCGCGGCCGCTCCTTCGCGTCCTTCGGTTCACTCGGAGCCTTGGGCGCGCCCTTGGGCCTGCGCTTCGTGCTCCGGGGAGTACGCTTCCCGGTCTCCGCAGGCTCCTCGGAAGCGTCGCCCGCGTCGGCCTGACGGTACGCTCCCGTCAGGCCGAGCACGGCGGCGCAGATCACCGCGAGGGCGCGATACGACCGGCGCGACCACAAACCGGCGCGGCGTTCGATGCGCGAGGATGCCTGCGCGCGAGCGCCCAGATCCCCTCCCTCGCGCGGGCCCTTTGTGGAGGCGCCGTGCTCACGAGAGCGGGTCTGGATGGCATCGAGGCACGTCACCGAGTTCCCTTGCGCGCGCAGCCGACACGGTATTCGGCCAGGGCGACTACTTCACATACTTGGTCGGGATCTGACGGAGGTAACGCTCCGTGAAGATGTCCTTCTCGATCTTGATGTTGTACTTGACCTTGCTGGTCTTGGCCTCGGTGGATCCGCCGATCTTCGTATCGGTCACGACCGCGTGGGTCACCGTGGGGTGGCCCTCGATGGTCTCCACCTTCTTGGCCTCGAACGTACGATACACCTTCCCGGCGCGGTCGTAGAACTCGGACTTGATGGGGAGGAAGGAGGTCTTGTGGATGAACATCTTGTAGTACTTGAACTCCACCTCCTTGTCGTTCTTGGGCGTGCTCTCGATGACGTAATAGTTATCCGTCGTCGAGGCGAGCTTGTGCGTGTCGGCCGTCAGGACGCGCCCGCTCATGTCCTCGTAGAAGAAGTGCGTACCGGCGAAGCTGGTGCGCTTGTCGGCCGCGGAGATCCGCTTCACGGTGTCGAGCGCGGGCAGGTACAGCCAGCGGCTCTCCTCCTTGCCCTTCTCCTTCCACATCATGAACCGCATCTTCTGGACGTCGGCGGGGCGCTTGAAATAAGCGTAGAACTGCTGATCACCGCACTTGTCCGTCGGCTCGTCGCGGCGGAGCATGATGAGCTCGCGATCCTGCTTACGCCCCTGACCATCGGTGATCACCATGTTCATCTCGGCGTAGCTGTCATCGCCGGGATAGAAGGCGGCGCAATATGCCTTCTCCACGATCTGGTCGGCGGTCAGCTCGTCTGCCATGGCGGGCGCCGCCAGGCCGAGAGTGATCCCCACGACGGAGAGCTGAGCCAACTTGACAGTCTTCTTCGAAAATACAGTCCTCATAATCCCATTTCCTCCTATCGGCCAGTCCTTACAACTTGCCATACATGATTCGTAGCAACCATCGATAGATGAATGTGAACGCGACGATGGACACCACTCCTGTGGCCGCCAGGAAGCCGATGCTCACGTCCATGAATTCATCTATGGTGAGAACAGCCAACACCGCCGTACCGACCGCGGACACGACCGGGACCCGGTAGGTCTCTGGCCGATCGTGCCGGACCGCGAACAGCGGCCGCTCCAGGAGCCGCATCGTCGCTGGCAAGATCACCAGCGTGGTCACGCCTGCCAGCAACATGATCGTCGCCATCAGCAAGCCGGTCACCTTGTAGGGGATGATCGGCGGGATCACCAGCGGCATGAACCCGGCCGCGATGACCACGATGTTGCGGAGGAGCGCCCGCGCTGGTTCGCCAAACACCTCCTTTGAGACGTCCTCCCAGTGCGGATGATTCAACTGGAAGTCGCGGCTGCGCGCCAGGAAATGGATAGCGAAATCAACGGCCAGGCCGAGCGACAGCGCCGACAGCACCGCGGTCGGCGCGTCGTAGCGCAGGCCCAAGAGGCCCAGGCCTCCGTAGAGGGCGACGAGGGTCACGGTCAGCGGGAGCATGCACAGGAGGCCCCACCGAACCGAACGGAACAGCAAGATGACGAGGACGAGGCAGGCGATGTAGCTGCAGGTGAACGCCCGCGCCATCCCGCCGACGATCTTGTCCTGCCACACGATGTTGATATAGGTGAGCCCGAACCATTGGTGCGTGATGGCCACCGGCGCCTTGGTCGTGGCCATGTACGAGCTCGCCGCATTGACGACCTTCTGCATGTCCTGGTTGTCGCCAGTCTTGACCTGCACCCAGATGCTCGCGCTCTGGAAATCGGGCGTCACGTAGTGCCAGAAGTCGTTCGGCCGGTGACTGCCCAGGAACGTGATCATGGTCTGGGCGACCGCCTCTCGCGTGTCCGGGATCCGATACGCCTCGTCCTTGCCGAGTCGGAGCTCGCGGTGCACCACCTTGATGAGATCGGTCACCGCCGTGGTCTTGCCGACGCGATCGGTCGCCTCGAGCACCCGCTGCAGGCCCTCGACCCAGCGCAGGACATCGGGGCGCTTGAACACGTGCTCTTGCTGCTGCGCCGTATCGACGAAGTCCAGGGCCTGCGCCCAGGCCTCCGTGCCCGGCTCCGCCTCGCGCTGCTTCCGCACCCTCTCCACGAGCCCGCCGAGCGCCGCGGCCGCGGACTTGTGCTGGGGAGCCACCTCCTTCGCCATGCTCGCCACGGCCGCGAACACCTCGGGCGCCTTCGGGTCACTGGCCGCGAGCTCGGCCCCTCGCGCCTGGGCCAGCTTCCCGAACTGGGCCGCAAACCCGTCGGGCGTATAGTCCGCGTTCGTCGCCTTCAGCTCCAGGTAGGCCATGTACGTCCCACCGAAGTGCTTGTTCATCTCCCGGTCGGCGATGCGGAGCGGGTGCGACTTGGCAAACCAGTTCGCCGGGTTGTCGTTCATCTCCAGCTTGGGGATCCCGAGCCCCGTGCCCACGGAGAGCAGCACGGTGACGATGAGGATCGGCTTCGCGTAGCGGAAGGCGAACCGCCCCGTCGCACGCATCAGCCGCCCCACGAAGGAGCGCGAGGAGATCTCCTCCGCGGTCGCCTTTTTGCCGAGCGAGTCGAGCATGCTCGGATCGAGCGACGACAGGTAGGCAGGCAGCATCGTCACGGTCAGCAACCAGCCGACCGACACACCGAACGCGACGAACAGACCGAACACGCGCAGCGGGGGGAGCGGCGTCAGCGCCTCGGCCGCGAAGCCGACGACCGTCGTGATGAACACATAGAACAGCGGGATGAAGATGCCCTTCATCACGTCGACGATGGCCTTCTCGGGGTCTCGTACTTCCTGATATTTATCGTGGAATTCACTCAATATATGGATCGAGTCCAGGACCGCGATCACCATGACGAAGATCGGGATCTCGCTGCTCATGAGGTGGATATCGAATCCACAGATCACGAGCATCCCCTGACCGACGATCACCGCGATGTTGGCGATGAGGATCGGCATTATGACGAGCCGCATCCGGCGGAAGAACAAGAACATCAGCCCCATGATCAGGAACATCGAGCCCGGCCCCGCCATGCCGAGCTGCGTCCAGATCTCCATCGCGAACACGTCCTGCACGACCGGCAGGCCGCCCATGTAGTAGCGCTCGTCGCCCTTGAACGTGGCGATCTTCTCGAGCAGCTTCTCGTAGACCTGGCGGCTCAGCTTCTTGTTCGTGAGCGGGATGTACAGCGCCAGCGCCTGGTTGTCCTCCGAGATGAGCGTCCCGCGGAAGAAGGGCAGCCGCTGCATCTTGGTCCGGATCGCGAGCGCCTCCTGCTCCGTCTTGGGTGGCTGGGACATGAGCCACTCGAACTTGACGGACCCCTCCGCCCCCTGCTCGATGTTGTCGACCGTCGACGGCGCGAATATGTCGATCTCGATGACGCCGACCTGCTTGCCGTCCTTCTCCCAGGTCAGGGTCTTGGCATACTCCGCGAGCTCGTAGGCACGAGTGAGCGAGTTGACGTTGAAGACGCCGTTCGCGTTCTTATCGTTGACGATGCCGACCGCGATGATCTCGCCGAGCCCGAACTGCTTCAGCAGCCGCTGGTGCGCCTGCCGGACCGGCTCATCTTCGCTGAGCATGTTCTCCGGATCGACGTCGACCCGGATCGGGTTCAGCAGCGGGACCTTGAAGAAGGTCGGTATCACCGCCAGGGCGATGATGACCATGGGGATGATAGCTGCCGCTATGTAGATAGCCCGGCGATGACGTATCGATGCCAGCGCGACTCGTTGCCCGATGTTCACGGCGTGATCCTTCGTCAAGTGTTGTGGTCGTGGAGGAGCCGCGAGCCGCGAGCCTGCGCTGCCCGGCCGAGTCTCCGATATGGCTTGCCCTCTACACCACCTCGAAGTGGCTCAGGAACCCCCGCTCCTTCGCCTCGGCCAGGTAGGTGGCATACGTATCTCGCTGATAGGCAGACCGCATGCTGGATTCATCTACCGTGCTGAGGTGAAGCGAACGCACGCCGATCTCCAGGCTGCGCGCGCGTCGCCCCAGCACGGGGTGATCGCGCAGCGCATCGAGCAATGCGTACATCTCGTGCGTGTCGCGAAACCGGATCCGCTCCCGCGGCCCCACCCCGAGGACACGCGCGACGGTGCGCTTGATATTGATGTTCAAGGCTGCCCAGCTGAACAGGACGAACGGGACCGCTCCTCCGAACAAGAGCGAGAACACTTCCTCGCCGAGCTCCCCGCGCAGCGGCTCCATGTCTTCGTCGGTGGTGTTCATCGTGGACAATCTCTTATTCACCGACTTCAGATCGAGATTGTTGTACCCGTGCTCCGCGGCGAACTCTGCCAGCCCGACACCCGTCACCTGCTCCAGGGTCTTGCCGACCGCGAACGCGCAGTACAGCTCGATCGCGGCCTGGACCTCGCCCGACGCGCTCTCGTACTGGATCTTGTGGCTGCCGCGTGAATAGCAGGCGCGCGCGATCCGGCCGTCATCCTCGACGTGGATGAACAGCGCGTACGCGTGATGGTTCTCCGAGCTGCACTTCGCCGTGATCTGCGCGTACGCGTTGCACGTGCACGCGCACCCCTGGTCGAGGATGTGCTTATCGGTCCCTGCAGCCAGAGAGGTCATCGCTTCCGCTCCTGATCACGAGAAGGCTGTCTTGACGATGTTCGCCGCCCGCTCCACTTCCTCCAGCGTATTGTAGATGTACGCTGACAACCGCACCGCGGTGTACTTCTTGGGCAACTGCTGCCTCCGGGTCGAGAACCAGACGTCGACGCAGAACTGCCCCGCGCGGTACATCAGGTTCTCATCGGCGGCCCGATCCTCGAAACGCTGGAACTGAGCTCCGTCCGGAGCCTCCGGGACGATGAACGTGAGCACGCCACCGCGCTTGCTCGGATCCACCGGCCCCACGATCCGCAGCCGCTCCGCTTGATGTAGCGGCAGCAGGATCTCGGTCATGCACTGGTTGAGCGCGACCTCGTGATCGCGGATCCGATGGATGAGCGGCGCGAGGTACTTGGCCGCGGCGCCGGCGCCGTGGATCCCCGCGTAGTTCTGCAGCCCGGCCTCGAATCGATCCGGCCACTCCGCGTAGACCGGATGGTGATACGCGGAGGTCTCGAAGATGGTCGATCCTCCGACGAGGAACGGGTTCATGCAATCGAGGATCTCGGGCTTGCTGAACAAAAACCCCATCCCGCTGGGGCCCATCATCTTGTGGAGAGAGCCCGCGTAGAAGTCCACGTCCAGGTAGCCGGGCGCGTCGGGAGTGCCCAGGTTCACCGGCAGGTGCGGCGCGGCCTGCGCGCCGTCCACGACGATGAAGATGTTGCGCCGCTGCGCGCGCTCGATCGCGCGCACACCCGTGACGATGTCCGCGAGCGGGACGGTCACGCCGTCCAGGTTCGAGCTGTGATGGAGCGCCACGACCTTCACGCTCCGATCCTGCTCGATCACGGAGACAAACGACTTCGAATCGAAGGTGTTGTCCTCCGCGCAGGACACGAACCGGACCCGTCCCCCCCGGCGCTCGAACTCCTGCCACGGGCACAGATTGGAGTTGTGCTCCTTGTTGGTGATGAGGACCGTGTCGTCGATCATCAGGCCCAGCCGGTTCGCGACCAGGTTGAGGCTCTCCGTCGTGTTGCGCGTGAAGATCAGCGGAAAGACATCTCCTTCGATACCCCGGACCGACGGCACCATGAAGAGCGTCGTCATCAGCCGCCTGCTCTCCTCCAGCTTCTCCTCCGTCGCCGCGGCGAACCAGTGCTTGCTGCGATGGCCGCCACAGCCGGGATACTTCGTGCCGTAGTCGAAGATCGCGCGAACGACCGACTCGGTCTGGAGCGTCACGCAGCTGTTGTCGAGATAGATGGGCGGCTTTCCGTTCCTCGGATGCACCTGCTGCAACGCAGGGATGTCCCTCCGCAGGGTCTGTACTTCCGCTTGCGATAACACGTTGGCGCTCCTCATAGGACCGTCGTTGGGCCCCTCCCCGAGGAACCGCTCCTCCGGGCGTCGGGCAACTGGCTATGAGATGGCCACATATTATCTCGAATCGTTACCCGCCGGTGTCGCCCGTGACTGCCTGGCCGGCGCTCGATCTCGAGCGCTCAGCCGCAGCCGCCGGGGCCGCAGCCACCGGGGCCGCAACCGCCTCCGCTGGAGGCCTTGCTCTTGCTCGAGGTGCTGGGGCCGGGGTCACAGCAACCTCCCGAGGAGGCCTGCGCACCACCAGACGACGCCTTGCTCGTGCTGGGGCCATCACAGCACGAGGCCGACGTCTCGACGCTCACGCTCGGCTCCGGCTCGGCCGTCAGCTCGGGCCCACAGGGGCAGTCGGCCGGCTGCTGCGCCAGCATGGGATCGCAGCACGGGCTGCCATCGGCCTTGGGCTCGTTGTTGTCACAGCAGGGCTTCACCTTGTCGGTCGGGTCGCAGCACGGCGTCGCGCGCTTGGCGGCCGCCGGCGCCGGGGCCTTGGCCACCGCCGGCGCCGACGCCTTGGCCGGGGCCTTGGCCTTGGCCGGGCGCCCCTGGACAACGACGAAGTTGGCCGCGTTGCCCGTGGCGCGCAGGTACACGGCGATGTCATCGCGCACGGCCACCGGCTTGAACCGCGTGTACTCGTTGCCGAGATCGTCGACCACCTTGGCGTAGGGGCCAAGATAGATGGCGAGCGTGCTCACTGCCGCGTTGCAGTCGGAGACGTACTTGTGCGCCTCGAACGTCACCGTGCTGAAGTGATACCCCTTGACCTTCTGCCAGCCCGCCTCGGCGAGCTGATGCGTCCCGATGAAGCCGGTCTTCTCGATCGTGCCCAGCAGCCCGCCGAGCGACATCGAGCCGGTGACGCACTCGGCCCACGCCTGCTTGTCGGCCTGATCCTCGGGCGTGATCTCGCGATCCGAGACGATGTCCGAGATGACCAGCCGACCGCCCGGCTTCAGGACCCGGAAGATCTCCTGAAAGACCTTGGCCTTGTCCACGGCGAGGTTCAGCACGCAGTTCGTGACGACCACGTCGGCGGTGTTCGACTCGATCGGCAGCCGCTCCATCAGGCCCTTGCGGAACTCGACCACGTCATAGCCGAGGTTCTGGCTGACCGCGCTGTTGAACCGGAATGCCTGGGCGAGCATCTCATCGGTCATGTCGAAGCCGATGACCCGTCCCTTCGGGCCGACGAGCTTGGCAGCGACGAAACAGTCGATGCCGACGCCGGAGCCGAGATCGATCACCGTATCGCCTTCCCGGATCCCCGCCTGAAGGACCGGAGTCCCGCAACCATAGTTATGGTCGAACGCCTCGCGCGGCACATGGGCCGTGTAGGCGCTCGGCATGTCTTTCGGGCAACACAGGTTCGCCTTCTGAGTCGCTGCCTCAGCGTACACATTCTTGACGTGACCGCGGTGTTCGGTAGTTGGGGCGTCCATAGATCTTGCCTCGGGTGACTCCGCAGGATGCTCGTTTTATTGAGACGGTGTCCTCAGAACAGATCGCGCCGTGCTGCTAGCTTGCGGGCCCCTGCTTTAGCTCCGCGGCTCGGCAGCTACGCGATCCAGACTGAGTGAACGACAGGTAGAGACGACAGGTAGAGACGACAGGCTCGGAGCGAATCGAAACGCTACGAGCTCTGCACGACGATGCTGCGCTCCAGCTCCACGTGGCAGATGCAATCCGGTCCACATCCCTCGACGGCATCCGCCTCGGTGGTACAGAACATCTCCCACCGATGACCGTCGGGGTCGGCGACCCAGAACTTGGTCTGGACCGCGTAGCAGCACTCGACATCGACCTCGTCGATGAGCTTGAGCCCCGCCTTGCCGAACCGCTCGTAGGCCTCGCGGATGAACCGGGTGTTCTTGAGCTGCACACCCAGGTGCCCGTCGGTCCCGATGTTCTCCGGGAACTCGTTGAGGCTGAGGTTCAACGGCGGCTCGATGAGCGCGAACTTCGCGTAACCCTTTCGATACTTGACAGGGTTCTCACCGAGGAATACGCGATAGAACTGCACCGCCCGCTCCATGTTGGAGACGTTGAGGCTGATGTGCAGCCGGCTCTCGGTCGGAAAATCCGCAGTGCTCTGAAGCCCCGACTCCTGAGAGGCCGTGGCTACGCTTTCCCAAAGACTACCCATGGTTCTCCGCCCTTTCTAAGAAGTCCACTCGCAACCACCCGTCTCCGGGTTGTAACAGATGCACGTCGCGCCACACCCCTCCTCGGCCTCGTTCTCGGTGACGACGAACACCTCCCAGTGGTTCCCGTCAGGATCCACCGCCCAGATCTTGGTCTGGACCGAGTAGCAGCAGGCCACGTTCTGCTCGGTGGCCTCGACCTTCACGCGGACCTGCCGCAACCGCTCGAGGTACTCGTTCACCGCATCGGTGGACTTGACCTCGATCCCGAAGTGCCCGTGGGTCTTCTTGTCCGTCGGGTTCTCGAGGAGCGACAGGTTGACCGGTGGCTCGGCGCACTCCCACTTGGCGTAGTCGTCGCGCAGCTTGGTCGGGCGCGCGTTGAACAGTGCCCGGTAGAACGGCAGGGACTCCTTGAGGTTCCTGACGTTCAGGTTGATATGCGGCCGCTTCTCGGTGGCGAAGTCGACGGCGCTGGGAAGATCCTGCGTGGTCTCGACGCCGCTCGCGGGCTCGCAGCACGAGCTCTGTTGTTCGACTTGCTTGGTGGCTTCACCCATGATCGGTCCCCGAGGTCAGGCGCGAGATCACGCGTCGTTGTAGCAGTTGCACCGAGACATGATGCTCGCGGTCTGGGCGGCGGTGACCGCACCGCGGAGGTGCATGGTCACGTCGCCGTCCACGCCGGAGACATCGATGTCCTCGATCTTCGACTGGAAGTCCGTGTCGCAGCAGTCGGAGTCGCAGCCGGTGCCCTTGGGACCGCACTTCGCGGCCAGCCGGTCGACCTTGGCCTTGTTGATCTCCACACCGCTCTCTTGATCCTTGCCGAGATGGATCTCGACGCCCGGGCCGCCCTGGATCTTCACATCTTTGATGTCGGTGACGTATTCCTTCATGGCATCCTCTCCTGAGATAGGGATTTGGCAGAAGCTCTGCCTGTCTAGAGAAATAACTTCCAGCGATTTGCCTCGGGATCTTCGACCGTGAACTCGGTCGCTCCGTCGGCCCGCTGCTCGTCCTTGAGTTGTTGACCAGCCCCCCGGAGGCGCTGCACGAACGCGTCGAGCTGCGCCCCGCTCTTGAGCTGGATCCCGAACCGCCCGTGCCCCTTGGCGTTGTGCACGACCCGGTTGAGCGAGATGTTGAGCGGCGGCTCCACCAGCTCGAACTTCGCGTAGCCATCGCGGATGACCGTCGGCTCGTTGCCGAACAGCGTCCGGTAGAACGGGAGCAACGGCTCGACGTCCTTGACGTTGAGGGCCATGTGGAAGCGCGTGCTGGTGGGAAAGTCGACCGCGCTGTCGACGGGCGGGTTCAGGTCTACGATGTTGGCCCAGATGCTCATCAGTAGCTCACTGAGATAGTGAATCAGCCGCAGCCCGAGGCTTCGCAGGCACAGGAGGAGTCGCAACGCACCTCAGTGACATTCTCCGCCACGAGCACGTAGACCTCCCACAAGTTCTGATCGGGGTCCTCGACCCAGATCTTGTTGGAGACCGAGAAGCAGCACGCCGTCTCTGTCTCCTCGAGCTTGATGGCGACGCCGCGGGACGACAAGCGCTCGTAGATGCTCCTCACGTCGTCGTTGTACTTGAGCTGCACGCCGAGGTGGCCGTCGCGGGCCACCGCGTCGGGATCCTCGTAGAGCTCGAGGCGCAGGTGCGGGTTGGTGAGCTCGAACCGCGCGCTCTTCGCCCGCCGCTCGACCGGCGCCACGTTGAACAGCGCGGAGTAGAAGCTCACCGACCGCTCCAGCGAGCGGCAAGCGAGCTCGACGAAGGGGCGATAGTCGGTCACGAAGGGCGCGAACGGCGCCAGCGATCCGTCTTTGACAGCAAAGGTCTCAGCGGTCAGTGACATGTCGATCCCCCTGGCCTTCCTTAGAAGTACGCGTCGCTGCTCTTGAGGAACTCGGTCTCCGCCTCGGTGGAGGCTCTGCCCAGGATCGCGTTGCGATGCGGGAAGCGCCCATACTTCTGGATCACATCGACGTGCCGCTTCGCGTAGTCGAGCGCGAACTTCCAGAACCCGACGTTGTTGGGGCTCCGGCTCTGCGCGAGCTCGACGAACCGCTCGAAGTCGACCAGCATGCGCTGCTGGATGGTCAGGTTCTCCACGTGCATGAGCGGCACGGAGAGGAACATCTGCTGGGTGAGCGGGAGGCCATCGACGCCCTTGGCGCGCGCCTGATCGCTGACCAGGAGGCCCAAGAGGTCGTGCGTGTACATCTCCTTGGTGTCGCGGTAGATGTTGCGCGGGATCTGATCCAGCAGGATCGTCAGCGCCAGCAAACCCTGGGGCTGCGCCGCCCACTCACGAACGATGTCGTCCCACCGGCGGCCGTCTCCCGTGACCGCGAGCAGGTCCCCTTCGAACTCAGCGCGGATCTCGGCGTCGACCTTCGGGTCTTTTCCGTACCAGCGGCGGAAAAAGGTCGCGAACGGCTCGGCTGAGCGGTCCAGCATCGTGCTGTCGTTCATCGTGCCGAACCAGAACGAGACCAGCGCCTCGGACCTGGCCTTCACGTCGTAGTTGTTCGAGCTCACTGCCTGGAAGACGGACGGGGTGCGCTTCGGACGCAGCGGTGGCACACAATTTTTAATCCGAAGGGTTCGGACGCCCCCTCCTCCACCTATCAAGCTGGAATGACTTGGCGAGAGCAGGGAGGCAGCCTCAGAAACGTGCAGTAAGTTTCTTCCCTACCCTCTGAAGCGTCGCTCAGGGCACCGACCTTGCGTTGGTAGAGACCCAGAAGTAAGAAGGGGGAGCACGCTCATGGAACGGGAAACGCCCAACATCGCCGCCTCCGAGAGCGAGCATTCGCTGCCCGCAGAAGCCGTCAGCATGGACGAAGCGCGCGAGCCAGTGGTCTCGCCGGCGCAGGCGACGGCGCTGTGGGAACGCTTCCACCAGGAGCTGCGCGCCTTCGTGACCAAGCGGGTCAACGGCAAGGTGGACGTGGATGATCTCCTGCAGGCGATCTTCCTGCGGATCCACACGACGCTATCGCGGCCGATCGAGATCATCCACCCGCGCGGGTGGATCTTCCAGGTGGCTCGCTCGGTGATGATCGATCACCTGCGTGCCGCGCAGACCAAGAGCGCTCACCTGAGCCAGGTCACCGAGGGGAGCCTCCGCGAGCCAGGGCTCGCGCCCATGCTCGGCGAGGGCGAAGAGGCCGAGGAGACCTTGATCGGCTGCCTGCAGGTGGTCCTCGACGCCCTCCCCCAGCCCTACCGCGACGCGCTGGTTTGGACCGAGCTCCAGAACATGTCGCAGCGCGATGCGGCGACCAAGGCGGGGATCTCGGTCTCGGGCATGAAGTCGCGCGTCCAGCGTGGGCGGGCCCAGCTCAAGGACGCGCTGCTCGCCTGCTGTGACGTCGAGCTCGACCGTCGCCGCCACCCCATCGCGTGCGAGCGAAAGAGCTCCAGCGCCGAGTCCGACAACTCGTCCGTCGAGTCCTCCGTCGAGGAGCAGCATACCTGCAGCTCCAGCTGCAGCTGATCGTTGGCTGCAGGGCTCCACGCGCCACCCCACCTCTTCACAGGGACGCATAACGTACATGACACAGCTGGGCCTCGATCAAACACCGGACGGTTGGAACGCGAGCAGCGCGAAGTACGACGAGCACATCCCGCATTTCCTCCGCCCTTATGCGCGCGAGTGCATCCGGCTCGCGGAGGTCAGGCCGGACCACGAGGTCCTCGACGTGGCGGCGGGCACTGGCGTGCTGGCCCTCGAGGTCGCTCCCCAGGTGGCGCGCGTCGTGGCGGTCGACTTCGCGCCCAGGATGATCGAGATCCTGGTCGGGCATGCCGGCAGCGCCGGCTACCAGAACGTCGAGACGCACGTCATGGACGGGCAGAGCCTCACGCTGCCGGACCGCTCGTTCGACCGCGTCTTCTCCAACTTCGGCGTCATCTTCTTCCCGGACCGGGTCAAGGGCTTCTCGGAGATGCACCGCGTGCTTCGTCCCGGCGGCCGCGCGGTGGTGAGCGCGTGGAGCGGCCCGGAGCGCTTCGAGGCGTTCCGGCTGTTCATGGGCGCGCTCCAGCAGGCGGTCCCGAACATGCCCCGTCCCACGCAGCCGCCTGCGCCGCTATCCCTGGCTGACCCCGCCAAGCTCGCCACCGAGATGCGCGCCGGCGGCTTCCAGGCGGTGCGCGTCGAGTCGATCACGAGCCACTTCGAGGCGCCCAGCGCCGAGGTGTTCTGGACCCGCATGGAGGCGACCGCGCCGCCGATCGTCGAGATGCTCCAGCGGATCGGGCCCGATAACGTCGCCAAGGCGCGCGACAACATGATCGGCGCCCTCCGTAGCCGGTTCGGTGATGGGCCGGTGCAGCTCGCCTGCGAGGCGCACTACGGTATCGCCGAGCGCTGACTGCTCGCCGCGCTCGAGCCGCTCCGCCCCTCGACGACTCACCCCCGATGGGGTGAGAATAGAACCATGGCAGATTCCGTGTGGACTCGTCACTGGGAGCAGGCAGTCGTCACCAGGCCAGGCCAGGCCCTCGATCCGTGGGAGAGCCCGCGCTCCGATGAGGCGGTCCTGGTGCTGGGCGAGGCCGTGGGGGAGGAATGTGTCCGCGCGGCGGCCGACGTCGGGCCGCGAGGTCGCGTGATCGGCATCGAGACGGCCGACGAGCAGCTCGCCCTCTCGCGCGCCCGGATTCCGCCGTTCGCCAAGCGCGAGGGGTACGAGAACCTCGCGTTCCACAAGGCGAAGCTCGATGACCTGAAGCTCGACCGCGAGCGCGTGAACGCGTGGCTGCAAGAACACCCGGTCCAGCGCGACGGCGAGCTGGCCGCGCTGGAGGCCGCGATCGAGCGCCTCCGCGCGGAGACGCCGGTCGTGGCCGACGACTCCATCGACGTCGTCATCGCCCGCGGCGTGCTGGGCAAGGCATCGGCGGCCACCACGCGCGCGATGTTCGCCGAGATCTTCCGCGTCTTGCGCCGGGGCGGACGGGTCGTCTTGTCGGGGGTCACCTCCGACGAGGACGTGCCCGAGCAGCTGTACGCGCACGCCACCCTCTCGTCAGCCGGGATCCGCGGGAGCGTCCGCGAAGACGAGCTCGTGCACGCGCTCGAGAGCGCGAGCTTCTACGGTATCCACATCGCCGAGCGCGCCGAAGCGCCGCGCTGCGTCGTGGAGGGGATCGAGCTCCGCGACATGGTGGTGTACGCCTACAAGGGCAAGGAAGGTCCGTGCTGGGAGTGCAACCAGGCGGTCATCTACCGGGGCCCCTTCAAGAGCGTCGAGGACGACGATGGACACGTCCTCCATCGCGGGGTCCGGATCGCGGTGTGCGAGAAGACGTTCCGCATCCTCTCGCAGCAGCCCTACCGGGACCATGTCGAGCTGGTCCAGCCAGCCATCCCCATCGCGGTCGAGAGCGCGGAGCCGTTCCCGTGCGCGGATGACCCGATCGTGCGAGATCCCAAGGCGCAGAAGGGCACCGCCACGGCGGCCCCGGCTGCCGAGGCCCCGGCTGCGGCCACCAAGACCACCAAGTCCGCCAAGGCTGGCGGATCGTCCTGCGCGCCGGGTTCGAGCTGTTGCTGACGACCTTCCGTCTTCAACTACCTAGGAACTACTCAGGAATGACCGCTGGATGCAGCCCCTATCCAAAAGCTTGCTCCGCCCATCGGGCTTGCATGGCGGGGACCTCCTGTGAGAAGGTTTGCTAACTTACGATTGTAGCCTCGAACGAGGTTGCATGATAGGAGAAAGCCCAATGCCGAAGCTCTTCCTGATTCTGATGACAATCGTTCTGGCAGCTGGTCTCTACAGCCTCGCGTCTTCTTCTTCGTATGAAGCCAAGGCTGCCGCCGCTGCGGTGCAAGCCGTCGATCAAGGCGCGGGCCAAACGGTCACTGATACGACCCCCGCTCAGCCTGCGGTCTCGAGCCAGACCGCTCAGACGGCGACCACGTACTCCTGTGGTGGAACGTGCAACCCCGCGACCTGCGGTTGCTCGCCGTCGCAGTGCAGCAGCGGCTCCTGTGGAGGCAGCTGCGGGAGCAGATGACGTAGCGCATGGTTCGCCATCTGCTACGTTCTCGACTGCTGGCATGTCGACTTCGTGTCGACGCGCTGAATCATCTCTGACTCCAGATAGAGGTCACTCCGTGCAGATTGCCATTCACTACTGCGACGTTTGAAACTACGAACCTCGAGCGACCAGGTTGGCCGCTGCAATCCGTGAAGCAATCCCTGGAAGCGAGATCGAGCTCATTCCGGCGGGTTCTGGTGTGTTCAACGTCGCCGCCGGCGGGGTGGAATACTGGAACAAGCACCAGAAGGGCGGATTCCCTAATCAGGATGAGTTCGTCAAGTACCTCGCCTACAAGCTGAAGTCACAGCAGCCGCAACCGCGCTGATCGCGCGCACGCGCCGTGAAGGCCGCGGCGCTGCGCCTGACGATCGGGTGTACCGCCTCGGAGCCCGTGGCACCGTCCCGAGGACGATGGGACGATGGAGTGCTACGCCTTGACGACCCTGCAGGCAAAGCACTTGTACGCCTGCTGGCCCGACAGGTTGTCGAAGTAGCGATCGTCGAGCAGCGTGTTGGCCGGCTCGTAGAGCGGCAGGCCGTTCTCCTCGGCGACGCGCTGGGCCGGTCCGAAGGTGTTCGGCACGAAGATCGTGTCCTCGCGGATCCCGTCGAACAAGAGCGCGGTCCCGGTGACGGCGCCGCGCGGGCTCTCGACCCGCACGATGTCGCCGTTCGCGATCCGCGCGGCGCCCGCGGTCTTGGGGTGGATCTGGATCAACCGGATGCCGTTGAGCTGCTCGGCGGTCGCGAGCCAGTGCGTCACCGTCGCGAAGTGGGCAACGCTCGGGCGGCCGATCATCCCGACCAGCGGGAACCCGGCCGGCCGCTGCGCCGCGACCCCGAGGGTGGCCTTCGGCGTGACCGAGCCGGGGTTGAGCGGGTTCTCGACCAGCTCCTGCGCATGCGCGACGGTGGGCAGATTCCCGGTGGTCTCGGGGTGCGTGTAGAACGGCGGCAGCGCGGCATGGCCGGCGACGGCGAGCTTGGCGTTGAGCGCGGGCGTCGAGATCTCGACCTTCCCCGACGGCGTGAGGAATCGCTTGCCCGGGTGGCCGAGCGCGGCGGCCGCCTGCTGCCACGATGGATGATCGAGGTACAGCGTGCTGACGCCGGGGTGCTCGACGGACGGGCACGGCCACCGCAGCGGCTCGGCGCGGCTCTTGAGGCGCTCCGAGGTCATGCCGGCCATACCGGCGGTCCGTTTCACGAACACGTCGTCCCACAGCACGCGGTAATCGTTCCATTCGGCGCGCAGGTTCTGCTTCCAGTAGGCCGGCGGACGCTTGGTATCGAGCTCCGCCATCTTCGCAGCCAGCCCGAGCCAGATCTGGATATCGGGACGCGCCTCGCCCACCGGCGGTACGGCCTGGTTGCACCAGCGGATCGCGCGATCGTCGCGCCGCATGTAGACGCAGTCCATCTCGAGCACCGAGGTCACCGGCAGGATGTAATCGGCGTACGCGGCCGGCTCCTCCATGAACAGCGCGGGATAGACGAACAGCTCGAGCTGCTTGTAGGCGGCGCGGACGCGATCGGTGTTGGCGCTGGAGACGAGCGGATTGCCGGCGGCGAACACTGCGCGCAGCTTGTACGGCCGCCCGTTCAGCAGGGACTCGGCGAACGCGTCGGGACCGACGGGCAGCGCCTGCTTGCGCGCCGGCACCGGCCCGCCCTCGATCGGCGGGAGCTCGAGCCCACCGGGCCACGTGTTGTGCATGAAGTTGCAGCCGCCACCCGCGGCGCCGATGTTGCCGGTGATCGCCGCGAGGAACGTGAGCGCGCGGTAGGTGTGGAACGCGTTGAGCTGGTGCGAGATGCCCGCGTTGCAGTAGATCGCCGCGGGCCTGGTGCGCGCGTAGTCGCGGGCGATCCCGCGGATCACGTCGGCGGGCACGTCGGTGGCGCGCGACGCCCACTCCGCGGAGAACCCTTGCGACTTGATGTGCGCCTGGAGCTCGGGGAACCCGAGCACCCACCGCTCGACGAACGCGGCGTCGTAGAGCTTCTCGTCGATGATCGTCGCGAGCATCCCGTAGGCGAGCGCCATGTCGGTGTGCGGCCGGATCGCGACGTGGCGATCGGCCAGCGCGCCGGTCGGCGTCCGGCGCGGATCGATCACGACCAGCTTGGCGCCGGTCGCGGCCCGCGATCGCAGCAGGTACTCGAACGTGACCGGGTGGGTCTCGGCCTGGTTGGTGCCGAACATCAGGATGTAGCGCGACGCGCCGAGGTCCTCGCGCCCGGTCGCCCCGTCGACGCCGTAGCCGTTGGTGAAGTTGCCGAGGCCGAAGGTCGCCGCCAGCGCGTTGCCGCCCGCGTCGTTGCACACCGGGCCGACGTCGGTCGCGTTCGGCGATCCGTACAGCTCGAAGAACCGCCCGATGATCGAGCCGGCGCCGCGGGCCATCCGTCCGCTGGTCTTGTTCGCGACGGCCTCGGGCGTGCCGGCGTCGCGGATGCGGAGCAACGTGCTCGCGATGCCGGTGAGCGCCTCGTCCCAGCTGATCGGCTGGAACACCGACGCCGGATCGCCCTTGGCGCCGGACACCCGCTTCATCGGCCTCGTGACGCGGTGCCGGTTGTAGATCAGCTCGCGCATCATCGGCCCCTTGGCGCACAGGTTGCCGGCCTGCACCGGATCGGCCGGCTCTCCGCGGATCTCGATCACGCGCCCGCTCTTCTTCTCGACCTTGATCCGACACAGCGAGTTACAGAACTGACATGCGGAGTCGACGACGGCGTCGGGCTCGAGCGCCGCGGAGGAGCGCGTGAGATCGAAGTGCTTGGCGACAGGCGCCGCCCCCGGACCGCTCGCCGGGGTCTTGCACGCTCCCGCCAGCCCTGCCAGGGGCCCGGCGGCGAGAAACCCGCGCCGGGACAGCACACCTGATCTCGTTCCTTTGTCTGAGTCCTCGTCGTCGTGTGACATGCGGAAACACTAGGATCGGCGCCTGGCTGACCACAAGCGAGCTGACCCGTATCTGCGTGACATCAGCGTGGCGCAAGCGTTTCAACCACGTGCCCGGCGCGGCGCGGCGCGGCCAGCGCGGCCAGCGCGGTGCAGCGCCACCGGCGTGGCGCTACTGGCATCCGCTCTCGAGAGCACTCACCGAGCCCCGTGCTCGGGTGCCAGGAGCCGTCGTCAATCGACCTCGCGTCTCCAAGCTTTCATTACCCGGGATGAAGCGCATCCATTGTCCCGGTGCCGAAGAACCTCACGCCATCTCGTTCTCGGTACTTCAGCGAAATTCTTACAACGAAAGAACTGTCTCAGAACACACCATCGCGCCGAAGCGAGAGCCGCAGCAGATCAGAACCCGTCGGACCGTCCCAACCGGCCAACGGATTTGGGTGCAGGACTTTCGGGCAATCCTCGACGAGGGGTCGGCGCACCTGGCTTGGTTTTCGACGAGCGTGTCCCGAAAAGAGCCCACACCCACCGGATTTGGGACGGTTCTTCAGGAAGATGAGCGAGTGCGACGCAACTTGTGTTATCACGTGGGGCCGCGTTCTCGGGGGTGCAACAAGGCATGACGACCGTCGTATTGCTTTCGGTCCTATTTCTCGCGTTCTTCAATGGCGCCAATGACAACTTCAAAGGCGTAGCCACGATCTATGGATCGCGCCTGGCGTCGTATCGAACCGCGCTGGCCTGGGGCTGCGTGACAACCGCCGCCGGCGCGATGCTGGCCCCGGTGCTCGCGCCCGGGCTCATCGGTATGTTCAAGGCCAAGGGCCTGGTCCCGGACGCGGTCGCCGCGGCGCCCGCGTTCATGAGCAGCGCCTGCCTCGCGGCCGCGCTCACGGTCGCGATCGCGACGCGGATCGGCATGCCGGTGTCCACGACCCACGCGCTGACCGGCGGATTGGTGGGCGCTGGATTCATCGCCGCGGGAAGCGATCTGAACCTGGGCATCCTCGGCAAGAGCTTCGTGCTCCCGCTGCTCATCGGGCCGTTCGCGGCGGCGTTCCTGGCCTCCGTGGCCGCGCTCGGAATGAAGTGGACCCGGCTCGACGCAGAGAAGACCACGCGTCTCGAGGCCGACGTCAAGACGCAGCTCGACAAGGCGAAGCAGCAGCTCGAGGGTGATCTCCGCGAGGCGGTGCCCGCGAACGCGAGCGGTGACGCGGCCACATCGCCCCCGGTGAAGCCGAGCCTGGCACTCAACGTGTTCCACTTCCTGAGCGGCGGCGCGGTCAGCTTCGCGCGCGGCGTGAACGATGCCCCCAAGCTCATGGCCCTCGGGTTCGCGGCCGGTGCCCTGGGTGGTGGCAAGTTTGTCTCGGTGGGGGTGGTCACGGTTGCCATGACCGTGGGCGGCATCCTGATGTCCCGGCGTGTCGCCGAGACCATGTCGACGAAGATCAGCCAGATCGAGCCGGCCACGGGCGTCATCGCCAACACGACCGCGGCCGTGCTGGTGATCCTCGGCTCGATCTACAAGCTCCCGCTATCGACCACGCACGTGACGACAGGCGGAATCGTCGGCGTTGGCGCGACCCGGCGCAGCGTGGACTGGGGCGTCATCGGCAAGATCGGGCTGGCGTGGATCACGACGCTCCCGACGGGAGTCGCCTGTGGCGCCGTGCTCTACCTGATCATCTCTCGACTCTAGGGACCCCCACCGGAGGTCCGCACGATTTGCGGAGCTTCAGGTGCTCGGCGCGCAGCGCGCGCTCGTCCCCGAAGGACTTCACCAGCGAGTCGAGCATCGCCGCCACGGCCGGCTGCTCCTGCGCCACGAGCGAGTAATACATCCACGTGCCATCCCGGCGGCTCTCGACGACTCCTGCGGCGCGAAGCACGCCGAGCTGGCGCGAGACGTTGGGCTGGCTGAGCTCGAGCGCTTTCTCCAGGTGGCAGACGCAGAGCTCGCCGTGAGAGAGCCAGGCGACGATCCGGAGCCGGGTCTCGTCGCCGAGCGCGCGAAGAATGCGAGCCAGCGGCCGGACGCTCGCCTGGATGACGTCGGAGGCCGCGATGCTCGAAGACCGACCTGTCAGAGTCCCGGCTCGCCGGCCGCGAAGATGGGGAACGGCGAGCGCCGCGCTCAAGAGCGGGCTCCCAGCGCCGCCAGATCGTCGGCCGCGAACTGCGCGAGCTTGGCCCGGATGGTGTCGCGCGCAGTGCGGAACCGGTGTAGCAGATCGTCCCGCGAGAGCGACGGATCCGTGCTCGCCGGATCGGGGATCGGCCAGTGGAGCCGGCGGGCGTTCGAGAGGATCACCGGGCACACCTCCTCGGCGCACAGGGTGATCACCATATCGACCGTCGCTGGATCGATCGAATCGACCGACTTGGAGGTGTGGCTCCCGAGATCGACCCCGAGCTCTTGCATGACCTCGATCGCGTAAGGATTTACCCGAGACGGCTGACTGCCGGCGCTCTGGATCGCCGCGCGCTCACCGAACATCATGCGCGCCAGCCCTTCGGCCAGCTGGCTGCGCGCCGAGTTCGCCACACACAGGAACAAGACCCCGGGTCTTCCGCTCATCGAGCATTCGTATATCCGTATATAACGATGACGTCAAGTTAACAGCCAGGATTCGCTCAATAAAACGGGCGCCAGGTTGACGGCCAAGATCCGCTCGAGCGGAAAGGCTGCATCCTTTCGGGTGGCCGCCCGTCTTCCCGGGAGCAGGACCCAATGAAGGCAGCGAGTCCCCCCTCCGCCGCGACGGGGTTGACCGGATCCACCGGGATCAGGACCGACGGCGATGTCACGCACGCGAACGGCCTCGCCCTTGCGCCAGGCGCCCATCTCGCCAGCACGCCCGATACCGTGCGCCCTGGTCTCGGTATCACTGCGCTCACGGTGATCGGTCTGGCGATTTCGACGATGCCGCTCGTGTGGATCGTCGTCGTGGCGATCGCCATGGTCTCGGCCTGGGCGCTCGGGATGGTCGTGGCGTACATCGACCGCCCGCAGCTTCAAGAGCTCCAACCGGAGGCTGTCCTCTCTCAGGAGATCCGTGGGGCCTACCGAGCGATCCTGTCTGCGTTCGCCGACCTCGCCCAGCTCGTCGAAGAGACGCCGCGGCTGCGCGCGTCCGTGGCGCCCGCGCTCGAGCGCTGCCGCGCCGCGGTCGCTACCTGCGGGCAGATGGCGCGCCACGCGGACCTGCTCCAGCGGTATCTCGACCGGCACGATCGGACGCACATCTGTCTGGAGCTCGAGCGGTTGCAAGAGAGGCGTGGTGACGCGGCCGACGCGCCGCGGAACCTCGCGGCGGCGGCGCGCGCCCGACAGCTCGCGACGTACGACGAGATCGTCGGGCAGCGGGACCTGCTCCGCGCCCGTCTCGAGCTCGTGCGCGTGGCGATCGAGTCGTTCACGGCGACGCTGGTGAAGCTCCGCGGCGCGGACAGGAAGCAGCCTGCGCTCGGCGATCCAGCGATCATCGGACAGCTCGACGAGGTGTGCCGATGACCACCGCCCGCAAGCTCGTGGCGGAGGGGCTCGGGACCGCGCTCCTGGTCGCCGCTGTGGTCGGGTCCGGAATCATGGCGCATCGGCTCGCGCTCGATCCCGCGCTCGTCCTGCTCTGCAACACGATCGCGACTGGCAGCGCGTTGCTCGCGATCCTGCTCGTGTTCGGGCCGATCTCCGGCGCGCAGCTCAATCCAGCCGTCACCATCAGCATGGCGGTCACGCGTGATCTCCCTCCACGCGTCGCCGCGGGCTACGTCGCCGCCCAGGTCGCCGGCGGGATCGCCGGCGCGATCGCGGCCAACGCGATGTTCGATCTCGCCCCTGTCACGATCGCCACGACCACGCGCGCGGGGTTCTCGCAGCTGCTCAGCGAAGGGATCGCGACGTTCGGCCTGATCAGCGTCGTGCTCGGCGTCGGCCGAACGCGCGCCTCGATCGCGCCATTCGCCATCTCGGCCTACATCGTGGCCGCATACTGGTTCACGGCGTCGACGTCGTTCGCCAATCCGGCGGTGACGATCGCGCGCGCGTTCAGCGACACCTACGCCGGCATCCGGCCCGCAGATATCGCCGCGTTCATCGCCGCACAGGGCGTCGGGGCGGTGATCGGCGCGCTCGTCTTCTCGTGGCTGCTCCCGATCCCGAAGCGCCAAGCCTCGTCCGAAGCGATCCCGAAGCGCCAGGCTTCGTCCGGAACGATCCTGCGCGAGACCTTCGACGGGATCGTAGCTCAGAGCCGGTAAGACATTCCGAACGACACAGTGCGTTCGCCGAGCACCGAGATATTGACCAGGAATGACGCCCCCGACTCCGTCGTCACGTTGACGCCACCGCCGAGCTCGAACTTGTCGACGACACTGCCCTTGACGTACTTGTCGTTCAGCCGCCAGAGGACCGGTCCTCCGAAGCCGCGCGCCATCACATACGGGCTGGCGAACCCGAGCGTTCGGCCCACGACCACCCCCGCGCGGAGCCAGTCGACCCCGGTCAGTAGCACGGTGGCCCCGTCGGTGCTCGCGACCGTCTCGGATCGAGAGGCCGCGACGCCGAACGAGCCGGTCACGAACCAGTCGCCGAACTGCCACTGCCGCGCGATGCTCGCGCCGCCCATGATACCCAACTCGATGTCGTGCGTATCTTCCTGTCCCACGAGCTTGCCATCGAGCACCACACCGAGCGAGGCGCGCATGCTCCACCCTGACCCGCCGATGTACCCAATCGACGTGGAGAGCGCGTACTGGAGCATGTCGAACTCGCGGTCTCCAGCGAACGAGAGTGTGGTCCGCATCGAGCCAGCGGCTGCGCTGAAGAACCACGACCGCTTCTGGTGGCCAGTGCCCTCGCCGCCCGTCGGGCCGACGGGCTCGCCGATGCCGCCGGCCTCGGCGAGCCGCGGCGCCACCAGCAGCACCAGTAGCGTGGCAGAAGCCGTTGCCCTCACGCGGTGCATTCTACGATCATGGCGCCATCCATTGCGCCGGGCAAGCAACTAGTCGCCAGGCGTGGATGGAGATCCTCATCGAGGATTGGCACCGCGCACCATCGGCGCGGGGTTCTGCGGGCGCGGGGCTCGATCGAGCTCCGGCACCTGCAACTACACGCCGCAGCCACCCGAAGGGGAGCAACTACCGGCCGTCGCGGCCGAAGACGGCCAGCACGGACCGCACCCCGATCCCGCCGCAGGTCCGCACGCGGGGGCGCACGTGCCCTCGGTGCCGCAGCTCGCGGCCGCCAGCTCCTGCGAAGCGGCCCCGCCCCCCTTGGTTTGGACCGCGGCGAGTGACATCAAGCGATCGAGGTCACCTCCGCAGGTCTCGCAGGCGGTCTTGTCCGGGTCGGACATACGCTGCTGGTACTCGAACTCGTGTCCGCAAGCTCGACACTGATACTCATAGACGGGCATCGCTCCAACTCCTGGGTCGAGACAAAACTGAAACGGTAGCCCTGATACCATGCGTAACACATGGCTCGCCGTCAACCTCGATTCGCCCACCGTGGCTCACCAGCCGCCCCGCCTTGATCTCGCGCGGACCGGTGCGGGCGAGACGCCAGCGTCACCCCTTCGCCTTGGCCATGATGTCAGCGACCATCTGCTCGATCTTGGGCATCGTCAACCCGTTGTCCTTGCCGACCTTGAGGGCCGCGTCGGCGGGGTACTTGTCGACGTAGAACGCCTTGAGCGCGAACAGCGCGCCGACGCGCTCGCCGGACGTGCAGTGAACGAGCACCGGCTTCTCGGCGAGCAACTCGGCCAGCTTCTTGGCGTTCTCCTCGTTCATCCCCTCACCGGTCTTACCGTCGATCGGGAGGGTCACGTACTTCATCCCCAGCGACTCGACCTTCGCAGCTTCGGTGGCGTACTGACTCTCCTCGGCCTTGGTGCGCAGGTTCACCACCACCTTGACGCCATTGTCCTTGGCCTGCTGGAGGTGCTCGTCCGTCGGCTGTCCACCGGTGAGGATCTGGTCCGTCGCGGTCCTCGCGTTCGGGATGGCGATGGAGCCGAGACCGGTGGCGGCTGGCTTGGTCTCGGCTGGCTTGGTCTCGGCTGGCTTGGTCTCGGCTGGCCTGGTCTCGGCTGGCCTTCCGGAGTTGTCCTGCTTGTCGTCCTTGCACGAAGCGGCGAAGACGACCATCAGTAACAGCGCGATTGCGATTCTCATCGGTGACTCCTCGGGGCGGCATTCTATGCCATGCGGCCGCGCGATGCTCGCGATCCTCCGCCCGAGAACGTCGAGCCGCATCGCGATCACGCGCGGCCGTCGGGGCTTGGAAGAACCAAGCCTTCCGTCACGGATGCTCGATGGGGACGTCCGTGGACTGGCCCCACTCGAACCACGATCCGTCGTAGATGCGAACGTCCTTGAAGCCGAGCTCCTTCAAGACGACATACATCACCGAGGCTCGCGTGCCCGTCTGGCAGTAGATCACGATAGTCTTGTCTGTTGGGAAATTGTACATATCCAGCAGCGTCGAGCTGTCCTTGATCAGGTGATTATCGATGGCCGTGTGCCAATCGAAGTGCACGGCGCCGGGGATGTAGCCCGCGTTCCACTCCGCATCGGAGCGAACGTCGAGGAGGAACACGGAGGGATCCCCGAGGTGGCTCAGCACGTATTGCTTGTCCACCACGATATCCGTGCGCGGCGTCCGGACCGGATAGCTCGAGGCCGGGAACGCCGCGGGCTCCAGGCTCACGGTCCTGGCGCTCGCGGCCCAGGCCGGCATGCCCCCATCGAGCAGCCGGATGTCCTTGTGCCCGTAATAGCGCATGCTCCAAACCAGGCGCGCGGAGAAGACGCCGTCGTTGCCGTCATAGACGACGATCGTCGCGTCGTCCCTGAGCCCCGCCGCGGAGAATTCGGCGGCGGCGACCTCGGGTGTCTCGAGCACGCTCTCGGTGTCGCCGACGGTGACGCGAATGCTCGAGACGTCGAAGGGCACGGCGCCGGGGATATGGCCGGCGTTGTACTCGGACACAGTTCGATGCGGCGGCTGGTATGCATCCAGGAGCTGGACGTTCGGGTTGTTCGCGTTCTCCGCCAACCACTCCTGCGAGACCACCATGGGCGTGGTGATCTCATCGTCATTCGCCTCCGTGCCGCACGCCGCCAGGGACCACAATCCAACTGCCGAGAGAATCAGAGAAAGCTGTTTCACATTACCCTCCATTAGAATTGGCCATTACAAAACAGTGTTACCGACGTCCGGATCGTCACCCGGTACCCCACAAAGACGAGCCAGGGCCGTCGCGACCATCACGAGCCGGCGTAGAATACTTTGATGGTTCCGCAGGGGCGATGTGGGAAACCGGATTAGCCTGACTCCCCGACAACGAAGACGGCATTCGTCCGCAGCGAAGTGAAGTGTCGGTTCGGGTCGCATCGGAGGACAGGAGGAGACCCGACCTGTTCTTCTGCTACGGCCCGCGAGGAACGCTCGGACCCGCGGGCCACGGCGGCGAGGTGCGATTCTGCGTGGAGTCGATGGCTAGTCCAGCACGGTCGTGATCTCGGGGCCGTGCGGGCCGATCAACACGGTGTGCTCGAACTGCGCGGACAGCGCGCCGTCGGCGGTGCGCACGGTCCAACCGTCGGCGTCGTTGCGGATCGCCGATGTGCCAGCGTTGATCATCGGCTCGACGGTGAACGCCATGCCCTCGCGCAGGCGATGTCCGGACTGCGGGCGTCCGACGTGCGCGACGTGCGGCTCCATGTGCATGGCGCGGCCGATGCCGTGGCCCCCGTAGGCCTCGACGATGCTGCCGGAGTCGCCGACGTAGCGCACGATCGCCGCGCCGATGTCGCCGAGCCGCCCGCCTGGCACCGCCGCGGCGATGCCAGCGTCGCGCGCGCCGCGGGCCAGCTCGACGAGGGCGCGCGCGTGCGGCGCGGCGTCGCCGATCACGAAGGTCGCCGAGGTGTCGCCGTGGTAGCCGTCGAGCTCGGTGGTGATGTCGACATTGACGATGTCGCCGTCCGCCAGCCGGACATGCGGGCTCGGCACGCCGTGGCACACGATGTCGTTGCGACTGACGCAGACCGCGGCGGGGAAGCCGTGGTAGCCGAGCTGCGATGGCCGGCCGCCCTGCGCCTCGGTATGTGCGCGCACCAGGCGATCGATCTCTGCCGTCGTCATCCCGGGCGCGAGCCGCGCGCCGACGTACGCCAGGGTGGCCGCCGCCGCGCGACCGGCGCGCCGCATGCGATCGCGCTCGACGGGCGACAGGATCGTGATGGCCATTCGTGCACCGTGCGATCGGAGCTCGCCGCGGGTCCAATACCTTTTCGGACTCGATGCCAGCAGCCGCCTCGGGCATGATCGCCGCGATGAGCTTGCAGCAGTTGCAATACTTCGTCGCCGTGGCGGAGGAGCAGCACGTCACGCGCGCGGCCGAGCGGCTCCGCATCTCGCAGCCACCACTGAGCCGGCAGATTCAGGCGCTCGAGGACGAGCTCGGCCAGCCGCTGTTCGAGCGCCGCGGCCGCGGCATCGTGCTCACCGAGTTCGGGCGCTACTTCGCGACCAAGGCCACCGCGATCCTCGACCATGTCGCGAACGTGCTCGCCGACAGCAAGCGCTGGCCAAGCTAGCTCGCAGGGCAGCTCGCAGGAGCAGCTCGCAGGACACAAGTCGATCGAGACGACGCTCCGGTACATGCACACGGACCGAGCCGCGACGCGCGAAGCCATCAACGCGCTCCGTGGCAGCCACGTGGCAGCGACGACCTCCAAAAATCAGCTAACTAATTGAAATTACAGGCGACCCCAACGGGATTCGAACCCGTGTTACCTGCGTGAAAGGCGGGTGTCCTAGGCCTCTGGACGATGGGGTCAGGTCGGAAGGGTGAGCCCAGAAGGTTTCGAACCTTCGACCCTCGGCTTAAAAGGCCGGTGCTCTACCACTGAGCTATGGGCCCGGCGAAGGAGGAGGAATCTGAGGGATCTGGCTCGAGAATGCAAGCCGCGGGATCAGGGAAGGCTCCCGTCGGGAGTGGCTGAAAGCAAGGCTTCATCGTGAAATAGGGGTGAGATTTGCTCGGAGGATGAGGGTGCGCTATGTAGGGGCGAGATGGATAAGCGAGTAGCGGCCCGGGTCGCTGTCCAGACCACGGCGCGATGCCGGAGCCAGGGGATCATCATCGACGGTCTGGTCGAGGATGTCTCCCGGAGCGGACTGTTTCTGCGGGCTTCCCACGCGATCCAGGAGGGATCGGAGGCCGAGCTGGACCTCGATCTGCCGGGCGAGGCTCCGCTACGGCTGATGGTCGAGGTGGTGCGCGTCGAGCAGGGGTCGCGCCGCGGGATGGGGCTGCGGTTCGTCGGGCAGCATGAGCCGAGCCGGGCGCTGGCGAACTTCATCATGCGCCAGCATCAGGCGCGCTGAGACTGCTTTTCCGTTGCGATTCGATGGTTTGCGGTCTTGATCGTGAAGAGGCGGCGGCTATGATGCCGCCGCTCCTACCTTGGTCGCCTCCGTGTCTCCATCCTTTAGCTCGCGCAACAAGCGCGTCACGCGGCGCACGCTGCTCGCCCAGCGCGACGCCCTGAACGAGACCGAGCGCGCCGAGAAGAGCCAGAAGATCGCCGAGGCGGCGGACGCGCTGCTCGCCCAGCACGTCGAGCCGGGCGCCGTCGTCGCACTCTTCGCCGCCAAGGGCAGCGAGGTGGCCACCGCCGCGATCGACGCCGCGGCCCGGACGCGCGGGCTGACGGTCACGTACCCGCGCGTGATCGGCGACGGACAACCGCTCGCGTTCCACCCGGCGCGGCTCGACGAGCTTGTCCCGGCGGGGTTCGGGCTGCGCGAGCCAGCCGCCGACATGCCAGCGATCGAGCTGGGAGCGATCGCCGTGTTCTTCGTGCCGGGGCTGGCGTTCGATCGCGCCGGCGGGCGCGTAGGCTGGGGACGCGGCCACTACGACGCCACGCTGGCGGCGGCGCCGAGCGCCCTGCGCGTTGGGCTCGCGTACGACTTCCAGCTCGTGGACGGCGTTCCGCGCGAGCCGCACGACACTCCCATGCACGTCATCCTCACCGAGGTCGCGACCTATACGGTCGCCTGAGCCATGGAGGCGCTGTACATCCTCGTCGCGGTGGCGCTCGGGCTGAGCGGAGGCGTCGTGCTGGGCACGCGGCTCGGGCGCGCCAAGGGCGGCGGCGGAGCGGCGGCGGTCGCGGCCGCCGAGGAAGAAGCCGAGAAGATCCGCGCGGCCGCCAAGGCCGAGATCGAGGCGATCAAGAAGGCGGCCGAGGTCGAGGGCAAGGAGCTGGCGCGGAAGCACAAGGCGGAGCTCGACGAGGAGCTGCGCGCGCGGCGGACCGAGCTCTCGAAGCGCGAGGAGGGGCTGGGGGGGAAAGAGCGCGACCTCGAGAAGCAGCGGCGAGATGCCGAGCGGCGCGCGAC
>Ga0247790_10000221_pt1 | contig 27711 bp, 19 predicted proteins | sample UWRJS171409R4_FD_179913 | JGI IMG/M metagenome (GOLD analysis project Ga0247790, IMG submission 179913) | Soil microbial communities from Arlington Agricultural Research Station in Wisconsin, United States - UWRJ-S171-409R-4 | ecosystem: Environmental > Terrestrial > Soil > Agricultural land...
CGATGATCGGCTGGGTCACGGTCGCGCCGGCCGGCCAGCGCGTCGACGTGACGACGCCCGACGGGCGGGCGGTCGCGGCGGTTACCGCCGCGCGCGAGGCGGTGGTCGTGCGCGCGAGCGGCGAGAGCCAGATGTGGGCCCGCCTCGAGGCGCTCGAGCCGGGCACGATCTACTGCTACGCGCTCGCGGGCGACGGCGGCGCGCTCTCGGGCCGGATCGGCTTTCGGACCGCGCCGCCGCCCGACGGGCCCGAGCCGGTCCGGTTCCTCGCGTTCGGCGACTCCGGCGGAGGCGGCGCCGACCAGCGCGCGCTCGCCAAGCAGATGCTCTCGGTGCCGTACGATCTCATCGTCCACACCGGCGACATCGCGTACGACGACGGGACGATCGGCCAGTACGAGGACAACGTGTTCGGCATCTACGCGCCGCTCTTCCAGCACCTGCCGTTCTTCCCGGCGTCTGGCAACCACGATTATCGGACGCTCTCGGCCGCGCCGTTCCGCGCGGTGTTCGCGCTGCCGGGGACAGACAACGAGAAGTGGTACTCGTACGACTGGGGTCGCGTGCACTTCGTCGCGCTCGACACCGAGTCGGACTACGCGACGCAGGCGCGGTGGCTCGACGCGGATCTCGCCGCCACCGCGCGGCCGTGGAAGATCGTCTACTTCCACAAGCCGCCGTTCTCGTCGGGCAGCCACGGCTCGGACGCCGCGCTGCGGAGCGCGCTTGCGCCGGTCTTCGAGCAGCACCGCGTCCAGCTCGTGCTCGCGGGCCACGATCACAACTACGAGCGGGTGCGTCCGCAGAACGGCGTCGCGTACGTCGTCACCGGCGGCGGCGGCGTGGGCACCCGGCCGGTCGGCACGTCGAGCTTCACCGAGCTCTCCCTCGATGTCATCCACTTCGTCTACGGCGAGGTCGGCGCCGACCGGCTCGTGCTGCACGCGATCGACGGCGTCGGCGCGGAGTTCGACTCGGTCGTGATCCCGCGCGAGTAGGCGTACAATGCGCGAATATGAAGTTGCTCCTTATCCTGACGCTGTCCCTGGCCGCTTGCGAGTCCGGTGATCCCACGGGCTCGGTCTGCCCGACCGACACCCCGCCGACCTACGCGAGCTTCGGCCAGCAGTTCTTCACGACGTATTGCACGAGCTGTCACTCGGCGACGACGGCGAACCGCCACGACGCTCCGGGGAGCCAGAACTACGACACCGAGGCCGACGTCATCCGGCACGCCGCGGAGATCGACGCCGCGGCGGCGAAGGGCCCGGACGCGACGAACACGTTCATGCCCGAGCTCGGTGGGACGGTGACCCGGAAGCCGACCGACGCCGAGCGCGAGATGCTGGGCCAGTACCTGGCCTGCGTGATGAACTGACGGGGCGCGCGGTGGCCTGGTGGCCACGGCCTGGGCCCGGGGCGCGGTCTGCTTCGCCCATGCCGTTGTCGTCGTCGTCGTATTACGTGGGAGCATGTAGGAGCATGGCGCTCATCGATCTGGATCCTCGATGAAGGATCGGAGCGCTTCCGCGGCGCCCGGGAGGTCGTGCCGGGCGGCGGTGAGCAGGGGGACCGACTCTTCGAGGGTTCGGGTACGCAGATCCTCGGCGACCGCCAGCTCCCTCGCGTGCTCGTCGCCAGCGGCGAGCTTGGCGACCTCGACGAGCTGCTCCATGGCGAGGAGCACGGAGCACAGCTCCCGGAATGCGCGAATCCCCTCCTCCGTATCATTCTGCAAGAGACTCAGCCTCAGCGCGCTCAGCTCCTGGAGCACACTCTGGCGTTGGCCCCGTAAACACACAATGATGGAGAGAAGCTCGCGTTGCGACATCTCGCTATTCCGAGCCGCGGTGCGCGTGCGGGGTGGTTCGCCATCCCCAGGCAGGCGATGCCTCCGGCTGCGCGCGCAGAGGAGGTCCCGGAGGCGCCGGAGGAGGGACAACTTCACGTGATCTGCCTGCCGGCGCCAGCATTGCCGTCAGGCAGCTGCCAGGACATCTGCGCGGAGACGCCGGCGCTCGAGCCATCTGCTCAGTGATGTGTGCGATATTCTCAGTAGCTCCGCGGCGCCCGCGAGCGAGCCAGCGTGGCGGATGGCGACCAGGCGCAGCGCCGCCGTCTGGATATCGGGTAGTGTCTCGCTGGACCGCTCTCGAATCCACGACCGCTGCGCCGGTGTCAGCTCGAGCGTGGTGATACCGAGTCGCTGCACCGCCTCTGCTTCGTATTCCGAGACGAGCCGATCCAGCTCGTCTCGCCTGGAGTGGAGTTGCGGGATGACCACCGGCGCGGGCGTGTACACGTCCGCCTTGCGCGGGTTCCTGGCCAGGACCATGAGCTGCGCCGTGTGCCCTGGCCGGTGCAGCTCCTCGAGCATCGCCGTCAGGTCTCTCGGACGCCGCTGATCGTCGATGCAGACAGTCCCATCGCGGGCCATCGCCACGGCCGTCAACCCATCCGTGGCGCACTTCGTGAAGCTCGCGGTGTCCTCGCTGCCGGTGCGTCGCCGCGGGTCACAGAGCACGAACGGCCGTCGCTCGGTCCGCGTGAGTCGGTGCAGCTCCTCCGCCAGCGGGACCAGGCTGGGCTCGCCACAGAGGACGAAGATCGCCCGTCCCGTGGCAGCCATGCGGAGCATCCGCAGCGCTTGATCGATCGCGTCGGCCCGGGCGGCGCTCCACCCGATCATGCGAGCGAGCGCCTCGCGCAGGGCGAGCGTGCGCGCGCTCTCGGCGACCAGCGTCACGTAGCGGGCGAGCCCGATCTCCCGTCCCGGCGTGAGGAGGAACCGCTCGCACTGCTGATCATCGAGGTATAGCCCGTTCTTGCTCTGGTCGACGATCGTCCACCGTCTGTCCACGCGCTCGAGGTAGGCGTGCTCGCGCGACGTGAGGCTCGAGGGATCGTGGATCTGGATCTCGCACGCCGGGGAGACGCCGACCCGGAGCCTCCGGTGATCGGAGACGGGCAGGGGGTACACGAGGTCGGTGCCCCAGACGCGGAGCTGGAGCACCTCGTCGTCAATCGCCCAGTCTTTGGCCAGGCTGTCGGTCGTCGTCGAAATCATGAGTCGCACATCCCCCGGGAGGAGCCGCATGAGCCGCATGCTCGGGCGGACTCGATAACCGTCTCACGAGCGCGGCAGTGGCCTCAATGCGTTTTCGCCGCCATCTGCAGTTTTGTGCATTTTCTCGAGTCTCGCTCCAAAATGCACAATCGATACTTGCGCGATCGCGAAAGATGCCCTCTTTCCATATGATCGGCGTTCGAGCGTAGGTTCGCGGGTGTCGCTCGGCTGGGGCCGTGCAATCGACGTAAGGAAGGACACCGACTATGCATCGAGCCGTGGGCTGTCTGAGCGCTGTTGTCACAGTCGCTAGTGTCGTAGGAGCGGGATCGTTCCGTGTTGGATGGCAACGATGGCAATGATCGTCGTTCCGGCACCGGGCTCCAGCTCGGCGCTTACGTGCCGCCGGTCGAGCCCACGTGTCAGGTACCGGCCGAGGCGTGCAACACTGGTCACGGCCACCGCATATGCGATCTTTATGTAGGAACGCCTCGGACGTTGCTCGCCGGCGTGATGACGAAGGTCATTCGCGACAATGGCCCGGTTTGGCGGCGCGTGCATCGAGCTCGCGGGCTCTCAGGGCTCGCGCGCGAAGCCGGGCGCGCATGCCTTGGCCTCGCAGTCGGTGGTCGTCAAATCAATTTCGCCACTGCCTGCGGTATTGTGCATTTCTTCGAGTCTCGCTCCGAAATGCACAATCGACACTTATGTGATCCCGGAGAGATTGTCTTTGCAGGTGATCGGCGCTCCGCTAAGGTCCGTGCGAGTCGCTGCTCGTAATGGGCAGCGTGCGGCGCCGAATGCCGCATAACCATGTTTTTGCGCGGGAGTGGCGGATTGAGAGACGTACGCACGCAGACGACGAGGAGCGTCGGTTCCAGCTCTGGTGTAGCCGCCCGCGGCGGCCCCGAGCTCGTGCCGGGCAAACGCACGCTCACTGGAGCCGACGGCCTGCAGCTCGGCGGCGCGCCGGGTGCAGCGCCGCCGGTCCCCGGGCGTCCGCCCGCCGCAGGACCGAGCGGGCAGGGCGACGGTAAACGGGGTCCGGCGCGGGCGCAGGAGGCGCCGGAGAGCCCGCGCGTTGACAGGCTGATCCACCTGCTCACGACCACGCCCCCGGCTCGCGGCGTCGACGCTTGGGACGAGGCGTACGCGTTCCTGAATGGGCTCAGCCACAGCCTGCCCGACCTGCTCGCCACGTTGAGCGGAGCCGCCGACCGGGGCTACCTACCGGCCCTGCTGGCCCGTGCGCTTGCGGCCAACTTGTACGCCGCCGCCGCCGTTGTGCTCTCTGCGCTCTATGCGGTGGAGCTCGCCCGGACCGCGCCGTCCAGCGTGACCAACGAGCAGCTGAACCGCGCTGGCGTCATTCTCGATCTGATTTCATCAGATCAGCAACTGCAGATCTTCGAGTACATCCTGAATCAGCGGGGCATCAGCGTCGCCGTGACGACCATGATGGAAGGCGTCGTCGCGATGCGTGAGCGCAAAGCGGCGGCAGCGGGCGGGGGTGGCGGCGGAGCGCCGGGGAGCGGCACCGGCGGCGCAGCCAGCGGAGCCTCTGCGACCGGAGGTGCTCCGGCGGCCGGCGGTCCGGCAACCGCCACCGCGGCGGGCCCGGCGCCGGTCGAGCCTTTGCCGTGGGCTCCGCCCGGCGACCAGCCGATCGAGTTTTATATCGGCAACGAAGCGCACAAGGGGATTGCTCGCAAGTACAAGGCGGCCCATGGGGATGACACGGTGCGCGCCAACAACTATCCACTTTCAAGCATCCTCTACACCCTCGATCGCTTGGGCCGTACCCCCAATGCGGGGGCCCTGAACGATGAAGAGCGCGCCCTCATGCCCGACATCGTGAACCTGACACGCCTGCACCTGTACGAGATCAAGCCGCTCGCTGCACAGCGACTCGGAGCTGCGAAGGTGAAGATGTATCATGGGCTGTTCGCGCGGGCTGGCGTCGCGATGGCGCTCGGGTCGGTGAGCGAGTCGGGGACCTCGGGCGGCGTGCCGGCGCCCGGCGGGGTGTACCTGTTCTGGTCACCGGAGCCGGGGGTCATCGTGTACCAGTACCGGCGCGCGCGGCTGGTGCCCGTTCCGGTCCCCGAGCCGGAGCCTGTGATCGTGCGCCGCTGGCGACTCGAGCTGCAACCGCTCACTCCACAACAGCGGGCGGTGGTCACGACGACGACCGTTGGCGGCGCTATGCTGCTCGTGATGATGCTACTGCTCTCTCCCGTCGGAATCTGATCATGCTGCTGCCTGCCATCCAATACGGACCGTGGAGCGTCGTGAAGAAGCGGATGCGCACCGCCATCTCGCAGCTCAAGCGCGGCAAGGGGCTCGACGAGGTGATGACCCGCGACGGGATGCTCGACACCACCGAGTATCCCGGGATGCTCGTGCTGAGCGGGATCGTCATCGGCTCCGTGCCGAACTTTCACTGCTTCATGCCATGGATGAAGGCGTGGGATGTGCTGTTCGACCCGAATATGCCGACCGTGCCGACCCCGATCGAGGACGCGGTCTTCGAGACGTCGCTGCGGACCTCCTGGGGAGTACTCGGGCTCCTGGCCTCGGATAGCAATTCGTGGCTGATCCCCACGACGCGGCGCGAGCCGTTCCTGCACGCGGCGCTGGCGGCATGGGACGAGATGGATGCGGTGGGCACCCGCTACTGTTCCACCTTTTATGGCGAGCGGCTCTGGTCAGTGCCGAACAATCTGCATTACGTTCTGGGCAACATGGGCGTGCCGAACGAGATCCTCCGTGCCCCGCTGCCTCCCGAGGGACCGCGCGCGCTCCTCCGGTACATCCGGCCGCCCAACTGATTGATCTATGGTAGCTCCCGCAGTCGGGAGGGAGCCGTGGACGTGCCGGTACACGCCGGGGGTGCTCGTGTGTATCCTGTCGTTCCCGGAGCAGGTGGCGCGCAAGGCGATCACCAGCTGCATTGCGCCGCCATCTGCGGTTTGTGCATTTTTCCGAGTCTCGCTCCAAAATGCACAATCCATACTTGCACGATCGTGGAAGATACCCTCTTTCCATGTGACCGACGTTCGGGCTAAGGTCCGCGCGCGTCACTCGGCTGGGGCCGTGCAATCGACGTAAGGAAGGACACCGACTATGCCTCGAGCTGGGGGTTGTCTGAGCGCTGTTGTCACAGTCGCTAGTGTCGTGGGAACGGGATGCGCGCAAGATCCTGCGATCTCCTCTTATTCCGGGTTTCTGGGGGGCCAGGTCGTCGTGTCCGGTCCCTTGCGAGATGCGCGGGTCTCCGTCGAGCAGCTGGATCTCCATACGGGCGAGGCATATCGGGGCGTCGGTGACGCCACGACGGATCAGGCGGGGTGGTTCGGCGTCGACACGGGGCTCGCGAGTGGGGTGTTGCGAATCACCGCGCGTGGTGGATGGTTCGTGGATGAGGCGACTCAAGCGACCATCCAGCTCGATCCAGCGGATGAGATCACTTCACTCGTCTGGTTCGAGCTCGTTGAAAACAGGGACGATATTCTGGTGAGCCCGATTGGCCATCTGATCGATGCTCGTACCCGGGTGAAGCTGGATACCCTGGGCGACATGACCGACGCATGGAAAGATGCTTCGGGCCACCTGGGCCGCCACTTCGGGGACGTCGAGGACTGGTCACGGCTCAAGATGATCGGGCTGGACCATCCCGCGACGAGTCCGACGGAGGAGGTGCGCGCGGCCCTCGTGCACGTGGCGCTCAGCTACCTCGTACGGGACATTGCCGCGGAGGCCGGGAGCTCACCGCAGGAAGTCAACGTGTTCAGGCTCACGCAACAGTGGGCTTCTGATCTCATTTCGTCGCGGGGGTCAGCGGATCCAGTAGACGATCATCCCGTGTTCGATGGTAACGACGGCAACGACCGTCGGCCCGGCTCCGGGCTCCAGCTGGGCTCCTGCGCGCCGGTCGAGCCCACGTGCCAGGTGCCCGCGGGCGCGTGCAACACCGGTCACTGCCGCCGCCTATGCGATCTTTATGTAGGGACGCCTCGAACGTTACTCGCCGGCGTGATGACGAAGGTCATTCGTGACAACGGCCCGGGTGGCGCCAACCAGACCGGGCTCCGCATCGAGGACACGCTCGCGATCGCACGCTCGGTGTCCGACAACGTCGATCCGGATCTGTTCGGGGGCGTTTGCGTCGAGACCCTCGATCGCACCGCGCCGGAGGTGCGCTGGGACGAGGCGCGCTCGGTGCCGGCCGACGCCGTGGTCCGCGGCGTGATCCAGATGAAGGCGGTGGCGATCGACGATGTGGACCCTCGGCCGCGCGTCCAGATCCTCGGCTACGCCGACATGGATGGCGACCCGTCGAATGATGTGGCCCTGGCGAACGTCGACACGACGAGCGCCGCGGATGGCCCGCTGATCGTGACCGCGCGGGCCGCCGACCTCGCGGGCAACAGCAAGACGGTCGAGCGGCGCGTCATGGTCGACAACACCCCGCCACAGGTCGCGCTGTCGTCGTCAGGCTTCTTCGTGGATGGCGCCACGTGGTGGACGACGAGCCTGGCTCCGATGCTCACGGGGACAGTCGTCGACGACCACCCTGCGTCTGTGGTGGCGACGATCGGGGCGACCCAGGTGACGGGGACGCTCTCGGGGGAAGCGTGGAGCGTGACCCTGCCGAGCGGCCAGATTGACCTGGCCGGCGCGAACGTCACGATCCGCGTCACCGATCGCGCTGGCAACCACGCCGAGCTGACGCAGCGGCTCCGCCGTGACGTGACCCCGCCGGAGCTGATCGTCCAGACGAGCACGGTCAACGACGAGGCGGCTGAGGTGCCCGCGTTCGCCATCGACGAGAGCCCGATCCACACTCACAGCGGAACGCCGGTCCACCTCGAGGTGAGCGGGGCATGCCCGAAGATCACCAAGTACAGCTACTTGCTCGGCTCGGCCAGCCCGCCCTATGTCACGGAGGCTCCGGCGCGTAACCCCATCGCGTACAAGCTGGTCTCCTCCGATGACGGCATCGGGATCATCGACGGCTCGACGCAGTACCGCGTGCTGCGCCGCGAGGCGGGCGGGGCGGCCGTGGTGCTCGACTGGACCTCGGCCGGCGCCGGGACGCCGAGCGGGAGCGGCGCGCGCATGTTCGACGTCGCGGTCGTCTCGGACCTGGTGGCCGGGCTCGAAACGACTCCGGGGATCTACGATGTCGAGCTCCGGGCCACCGATCGGCTGTCGCGCACCACCACCGAGAGCCGCTGCTTCGAGCTGCGCCTCAAGGCGCCCCCGCTGCACTTCCTCCCCGGCGGCGGCCCGGCCGCGGGCCACGCGCGCGCGCTCGGATACACGCCTCCGCCCGGGGAACCGCTCCCACCTGCTTCCTTGAGTCTGGCGCCGGGCTCACCCTACGACGCGCTCGCCGCACGGCTGCTCAACAACAGCGCCACCGGCGCGTCACTGCTCGATCAGTGGATCGTCAACGGCACGACCCGGACGGTGTTCCTCACCGTCACCGTGACCCGGCCGGACTGGGTGACGGCGACGCAGTCGTTCGAGATCCACAACTACACGTCGATCACGGCGGCCAATATCGATTGTTTCACGGGGCCGGACAACGAGTGGAACCCGGCGTGTGATCCGCCGGCCGGATTTCCGCCGGGCGGCGGGTACAAGTCCCCGCGGATCCCCACCACCGTCAACACGCTCACGTTCCCGGCCAAGCTCTTCGAGCTCGATGGCGCGGGTGTGCCGGCCGCGGAGATCCCGTGCCTCGCGCCGTGCAGCGCGAGTGACTCGGTGTTCAAGTTCGCGGTCCCGCCGCGCGCCGCGGGCGGCGCAGCGGCCCGCCGGTTCGTCGTCATGACCATGATCGGACAGGTGAGCATCCTGTGGCCGACGGACGGCAACCACAACGCGACCCAGCCGTTCCTGGACGCCAGCATCAGCGGGGTTCGGTACACAGGAAAGTCGCCGTTCTTCAGCAGCGGGTGTGGGAAATACAGCCCGGGCATGGCGTTTTGCCAGGAACGCTGGCAGAGGACGCAGTATCGTGCGCTGAAGTATGCACGGCTGGACTTTACTTCGACCACGGCTACCACCTATGCAACGGCGGCGACGCTGCAGAGCGAGCCTGTGATAGCCATCCCGCTGCTCAAACGTCCAAAAGAATTATTCTGGGAGACCGAGGAAGATCCCCTTCCGTGACCGTTGGTCGTCGACCATTCCCCCCCCTCAAGGATGCTAATCATGCGTGAAACTCCCTCTGCTGTGAGATTTCTAGCCGGCGTGCTTGCTGGCGTGGCCCTAGTGCTGGCGTGCAGCGATGACTCGCCCGGCAATGTAGATGCCGGCACGTGTGACTGCCCTGCCGCGGAGCCTCCGATCTCCGGTCGGGTGGTCATCGTCAACTCGACTGTGGTCATCGCGGGCGGGAGTAGCAACGGTGAGTCCGCGGTTTGCCCGCAGGGGGCACAGCTCCTCTCCGGGAGCTGTACGACCCCCGATATCAACCCTCTTCGTGACGTGACGCTGCAGCAGTCGGGATTTTACCAGAGCGTGACTGCGGTAGCTTGGCGCTGCGAGGTCAAGAACAACGAGGCGACGCCCGTCACGATCAAGGTGTCGGCCATCTGCTTGATGCCGAGCTCGTAAGCGCAGATACCGGCGGTTCAGCATCAAGGTCATGACAATCGACACCAACAAGGTAGCGGAGGGGACGCGCGTGAAGCGTACAAGCATGCTCAGGATTCACTGGATCGTGGCTACGGTGTTGGCCGCCTCCGGTGGCTTCGGATGTAGCTCCGACGAGCCTACGGAGGTCCCCGAGAGCCGACTCGAGGTGCTCCTCGACGAAGCGTGCGAGGGCAATGGCAAGCTCGCATCCGCGCATCAGGTGGATGGCGGGTTCTTGCTCCTGTGCGGCCGCATGGTTGGCGATGTTCCGTCGACTGAGATCGTGCACTTCGACGACCAGACTGGAACGCGAACCTTGTTGTTCAAGGGCCAGTCCCCGAATTCTCTTGGGGTAGTGATCGACAACACCGTCTACACAGCCGACGGCCCGCGATTGTATGCGATGCGTATCGACGCCGGCCCATCCACGCCTGTCGTGATCGCCATCGACGACGGTGGATTCAATCACCTCATGGCAACGCAGGCTCATCTCTACTGGACGGGCGCGCGACGATCGCAATCCGATCCCGTCAAATTCACCGTGTCCAGGGTGCAGCGCAGCGGTGGTTCGGTGGAGCCCATCAGCGATCTGCCCCTGTTTCCGATGGCCGCTGCTCTCGTGGGAGATGCGATCTATGTGGTGGGTCTCCCCGACGGTGCCAGCCCTTGCACTCACGCGATTGTCAGAACCCAGATCTCGACGAGGTCGACAGCTCTGATATTCGCGCAGCCAGCTGGATCGCCATTCTGTACCAACCCATGGTTCGCGTCGTATCGGGATCACGTGCTCTGGGTTGATCGTACCGCCGTGCCCCCCAAGCTCTTCGAGATCCGGGGAGACAATGTCGTCCTCGGCCCGGAGCTTGACCCATTGCCCTGGAATGGGGCCGTATTGTACGGCAACCAGGTCGCAACGACGTTCAGCTCGAAAAACGGCTTTGCTGGATTCGCAATCGTCGATCTCGAGACCAAGACATCGCGTATCTTCGACCGGCGGGACGCAGACCTGGATCGCCCACAACTTTCAACGATCGTCGGTGTTCGCGGTGAATTCATCTTCTTGCTCGATAGGCTCGCAGAAGATGAGGACTACAAGCTGCTACGGCTGCGGACGCTGCCAGCCCAACCCCGATCGACGGAGTGAACCATGAAGACTCGCTTCACCCGAAACATGCCGATCGTGTGTCTCGTGCTGCTCGTTCAGCCCGCGGCGGCGCAGCCTGCGAAGTCGGAGGCCGAGCACCTCGTGCCGCCGCAGGGCGGCGCGGTGGATGTGCCGGTGCACGCCGGGGAGGTGTGCATCCTGTCGTTCCCGGAGCAGGTGGCGCGTAAGGCGATCACCAGCTCGCAGGGCGAGCTCGAGATCAACCCGTGGGGAGACGACGGCGTGGCGGTGCGCGCCGTTCACGACAAGGTCCACGCCACGACGCTCGCGCTCGCGACGGTGTCCGGCCAGGTCAAGGTGAACGTCACGTTGCGCGTCGTCCCCAGGACCGAGCCGGCGCTCACGCTGGTGCGCTTCAAGCCGGCGTCCGCCGAGGAGGCGTTCGCCGCCCAGGTGGCGGCCGAGGTCGCGAGGCGCGTGGCGCCGATCGAGGCGCGGCTCGCGAAGGACCGCAAGGAGCTCGACGCGACGATCCGGCGCCACGCCGAGGGGCTGATCGCCGAGCGGCTGCTGGGCCGCAACGAGATCGTGCGGCTCGAGTCGCACGCGCGAAATGACGATCACGTGATCGTGCACGTGCGGCGCGGCCTCTTGTTCGGCGAGGACGGGTTCCTCATCTTCGAGATCGAGAACCGCTCGGGCGCTGCCTACCGCCTCGCGTCGGTCCGCGTGCTCGCTGGCGGGCGCGATGTTGCCGGGGAGACCCGGCTCGCCTCCTCGGCGATCGATCGCGATACTGCGCTGATCGGGGTCGTGCCGGCGGGCGCGACCGCGCGCGGGATCGTGACGGTTCGGTCCGCCAATGCTGTCTTGAATCGCCCGCTCGCCCTGGAGCTGACCATGCCGGAAGGCCGGGGCACGATCCGCGCGGATCGCGGCATCGTGCTGCGGTGAGCACATGACGTATAGACGCCCTCGACTCCGCTACGCGCTGCACGCGGTCGCGTTGACCGCGTGGCTCGCGCCGTCGGCGCGCGCGGATCGCTACGAGGCATCGATCGCGATCCGCCCGCTCGGTCAGCTCGCGCGCATCGCCGACCATGGCACCGGCGAGGTCGCCGTGGTGCCCGGCGGAGGCATCGCCGGCGGCATGAGCTGGGGCCTGCGCAACTGGCTCGATGCGGGCGCTGAGCTCGCGGTCAGCTCGTTCGGCGAGGCCACCTACGAGCGTGCCACGCTCCCGATCGAAGCCAATCCGCGGACTGGCAGCCTCTCGCGCCGGACGCAGAGCCTGCAGCTCCGGGGGCTCGCGACGCTCCGGCTCGGCGTCGGCTGGGTCCCGACGATCCAGCTCGCGGCGGGCGCAGGGGCGCGGCACCGCTCGGCCGCGCGGCTGCGGACCGAGGCGTCACAGATGGTGCTCGTGCTCGTCCCCGATGGCGAGGGCGCCGAGCTGGCGCTCGATCTGGTCGCCGCGCTGCGGATCGGCCTCGAGCGCCGGCTGACGCGTCACTGGACGCTCGGGACCGCGGTGGGGGCAGGGCACTGCCTCGGTATCGGTACACCAGATATGCAGTTTGCAGACGCCACGATCTCGATTTCCTACAACTGGTATCACCTGTGGTGGTAAATGCCGGAGCTGCTCAAAGGTAAATACGTTCTTGATCAGTGCATCGGCCGTGGCGGGATGGCGGAGGTGTTCGCGGCCCGGACCCTCGGCGCTGCCGGGTTCTCGCAACGAGTCGCGATCAAGCGGATCCTCTCTGCCTATATCCTTGATGCGCGGTTCCGGGAGATGTTCGTATCCGAGGCGCGGCTCAGCTCGCACCTCCGGCATAGCAACATCGTCCGGGTCTTTGACTTCGACGAGGACGCGGCGGGAAACCTGTTCCTGGTGATGGAGTACGTCGACGGGGTCGATCTGGGCCGCCTCGTGGGTACCGGGCTCCTGCCGCTGCCGGTGGTCCTGTTGATCGTCAGCGAGATCCTCCGCGGGCTCGCCTACGTGCACGAGCTCCCGCTCGTCGAGGGCAGCCCGCGCGGGCTGGTGCATCGAGACATCTCGCCCCAGAACGTGCTCCTGTCTTGGGACGGAGCGGTGCAGATCTCGGACTTCGGGATCGCGAAGGCTCGGACCGCGACGCAGGCGGGCGCCAGCGTGATGATCAAGGGCAAGCCGGCCTACATGAGTCCGGAGCAGGCAGGCGGGCTGGCGCTCGACGGGCGCAGCGACGTCTTCGCCGTCGGGATCATGCTCTGGGAGATGCTGTGCGGGGAGCCCCTGTTCGCTGACTCGGACGACATGCGGGCCACGCTGGCGGCGGTGATGTTCAGCGACGTTCCCCCGCCGAGCGCGTGGTCGCGCCGCCCGGTCCCCGAGGACGTCGAGCGCGTGACGATGCAGATGCTCCGGCGAGGCCGCGAGGAGCGGTACGACGCGGCTGCCGCGCTGGACGTCCTCACCGCGTGCGCGGACTTTCCGAAGAGCGGGCGCGAGGCGCTCGCGGCGCTGATGGCGGAGCGCCTTCCGGAGCGAGCGCCGCGCCGCGCCGCCCCTCGGCGTCCCCGATCGGAGCCGTCGCCCGGCGAGCGTGCGGCCGCGCCGCACGCGGCGGATGCGGAGCCTCCTGTGACTCCGGTCGCCGTGCTTCCCGGCCGGCATCAGGCGAGGCCCATACGTCATCGCGGATCGGTGCTGGCGCGAGCCCGGCGACGCACCCTGTGGCCCGTGTTGCTCGGCGCCATCGTCATCGGAGCCCTCACCAGCGGGGGGCTGCACGTGATGCTGGGGAGCAGCTCCTCGGCGGCGCAGAGCGCGCCGGTTCCGTCAGGACCGAACCGGCCTGACTCGATCGAACACGCCCGGGTGCCCGATGAAGTGCCCGCTGTACCTCCGCCTCGCGCCGAGCCGGCTCCTGCGCCGGCACTGCCAGCGCGCCGCGCCGCGCCGCGCGAGGTGCAAGTCGACGCGCCGCACCCGACCCGGGGGGATGCGTCGCAACCGACAGGCCGCGCGGCGACCCTCGACAAGCCGGCGCCGGCCGAGCTGTCCAGGCGAGGCGACGCGAGCCCGACGGAGCGAAAGACTCCAGCTCTGCCGCCGGTCCCGGCGCGCCCGCCTGCCAAGGCGGGTATGCAGATCATCGATCTCCGGCCCGAGACGCCTGAGACGCCCGAGCCCTAGCCGACGGCCGGGCTCGCAAGGCTCGCGCCCAAGGCCGGCCAGGCCGGGCGCCCAGCCCGTGGCCTCGCAGTCGGTGGTCGTCAAATCCATTCGCTGCTGCCAGCGGTTTTGTGCATTTCGTCGAGTCTCGCTCCGAAATGCACAATCGACACTTGTGCGATCCTGAAGATTGTATCTTCTCAGGTGATCGTCGCTCGGCTAAGGTCCGCGCGAGTCGCTGCTCGTAATGGGTAGCGTCGGCGACGAGTGCCGCATAACCATGTTTCGCGCGGGAGTGGCGGAATTGAGAGACGCACGCACGCAGACGACGAGGAGCGTCGGCTCCAGCTCTGGTGTGGCCGCTCGCGGCGGCCCCGAGCTCGTGCCGGGCAAACGCACGCTCATGGGAGCCGACGGCCTGCAGCTCGGCGCCGCGCCGGGGCCAGCGCCGCCGGTCCCCGGTCGCACGCCCGCCGCGGGACCGACCGGGCAGGGCGACGGTAAACGGGGTCTGGCACGGGCGCAGGAGGCGCAGGAGAGCTCGCGCGTCGACAGGCTGATCCACCTGCTCACGGCCACGCCTCCGGCTCGCGGTGTCGACGATTGGGACGAGGCGTACACGTTCCTGAATGGGCTCAGCCACAACCTGCCCGACCTGCTCGCTACGTTGAGCGGAGCCGCCGACCGGGGCTATCTACCGGCCCTGCTGGCCCGTGCGCTTGCGGCCAACTTGTACGCCGCCGCCGCCGTTGTGCTCTCTGCCCTCTATGCGGTGGAGCTCGCCCGGACCGCGCCGTCCCGCGTGACCAACGAGCAGCTGAACCGCGCTGGCGCCATTCTCGATCTGATTCCACTTGATCAGCAATTGCAGATCTTCGAGTACATCCTGAATCAGCGCGGCATCAGCGCCGCCGCGACGACCTTGATGGAAGGCGTCGTGGCGATGCGCGAGCGCCAAACGGCGGCGGCGAGCGGGGCGGGCGGCGGAGCGCCGGGGAGCGGCACCGGCGGCGTAGCCCGAGGTGCTCCGACGGCCGGCGGCGGTCCGGTAGCCGCCACCGCGCCGGGCCCGGCGCCGGTCGAGCCTTTGCCGTGGGCTCCGCCCGGCGATCAGCCGATCCCGTTCTACATCGGCAATGAGGCTCACAAGGGGATCGCTCATAACTACAAGAGGGCCCATAAGAATGACACAGTACTCGCCAACAACTATCCACTCACGAGCATCTTCTCTGACCTCACTCGGTTGGGACGTACCCCCAATGCGGGGGCCCTGAACGATGAAGAGCGCGCCCTCGTGCCCGATATCGTCAACCTGACACGCCTACACCTGTATGAGATCAAGCCGCTTGCTGCACAACGGCTCGGCGCTGCCAGAGCGAGAATGTATCATGGGCTGTTCGCGCGGGCGGGCGTGGCGATGGCGCTCGGGCCGATGAGCGAGCCGGGTACTTCGGGCGGCGTGCCGGCACCCGGCGGCGTGTACCTGTTCTGGTCACCGGAGCCTGGAGTCATCGTGTACCAGTACCGTCGCGCGCGGCTCGTGCCCGTCCCTGTCTCCGAGCCGGAGCCCGTGGTCGTGCGCCGCTGGCGGCTCGAACTGCAGCCGCTCACTCCACAACAGCGGGCGGTGGTCACGACGACGACCGTTGGCGGTGCCATGCTGCTCGTGATGATGCTACTGCTCTCTCCCATCGGGATCTGACCATGCTGCTGCCTGCCATCCAATACGGACCCTGGAGCGTCGTGAAGAAGCGGATGCGCACCGTCATCTCGCAGCTCAAGCGCGGCAAGGATCTCGGCGAGGTGATGACCCGCGACGGGATGCTCGATACCTCCGAGTCTCCCGGGATGCTCGTGCTGAGCGGGATCGTGGTCGGCCCCGCGCCGAACTTTCATTGCTTCATGCCATGGAGGAAGGCGGTGGATGCGCTGTTCGATCCGAACACGCCGGCCGTACCGACACCGATCGAGGACGCGGTCTTCGAGGCGTCGCTTCGGACCTCATGGGGGGTCCTTGGGCTCCTCGCCTCGGATAGCCATTCGTGGCTGATCCCCACGACGCGGCACGAGCCATTTCTGCACGCAGCGTTGGCGACGTGGAACGAGCTGGATGCGGTCGGCGCCCGCTACTGCTACTCCTCTTACGGAGAGCGGCTCTGGTCGGTGCATAACAATCTGCACTACGTCTTGGCCAACATGGGCGTGCCGGACGAGATCCTCAGTGCCCCGCTGCCCCCCGAGGGGCCGCGCGCGCTCCTCAGGTACATCCGACCGCCCAACTGATCGCGCGCGCCAGGCCGCGTCAGCTCGCGAGCGACCCCTCGAGCTGCGCGGCCAGCCAGCGCGACTGCCACACGTGCTCGCGCGCGAAGCCGAGGCCGGGGTGACCAGGCACGTCATCGGAGGAGTGCCACCTCGCACTCCCCTCGATCCGTGTGGCGGAGGGAGCGGGTGAGGCTGCGATCCGTTACAGCGCCGCGCGCGTTTTTTCGATCAGCGGCCGTGGCCGTTGCTGTTGCCGTGGTCGTCGCAGTCGCCGTTGTTGCCGAAGGCGCCCGCGAGGAAGCCCGGCAGCGGGTCGCCGCCGTCCGCGCCGACCGCGGGGATCTCGACCATGACGTCGTCGGCGAGCTCGTCGTGGTTGCGGTCCTGCACGTGGTTGCCGCTGCCGCGGTGGCCGTTCGGGACGAACAGCTGCGGGTGGTCGAACGGCGCGCGGCGGTAGAGGACGCGCTCGTCGGTCAGCGTCCGCAGGTACTCGACCAGCGCGTAGATCTCATCCTTCGAGAGGTTCGGCACGCCGAGCGGCTCGACCACCGTGCCGTCGCGCGTCAGGATGGGGGCGACGTTGCCGCCGCGGCTGTAGAGCGCGACCGCCTCCTCGAGCGTGCGGGCGTCGCCGTTGTGGAAGTACGGCGCCGTCAGCTCCACGTTACGGAGCGACGGGATCTTGAACGCGCCGTCGAGGCCGAACCCCTTCGTCACGGCCGCGCCGTCGAAGAAGGCCGGCGCGGCGCCCGGGAACTGGCGGCGGGTCAGCGAGAGCGGGCCGAGGTCGTCCGAGCCGCCCACGCCGAGGTCGTCCGAGGTGGGGCGGACGCCGACGTTGTTGAAGCCCTTGTCGATGAGGTTGCCGTCGCGGTTGCGGACCGGGCCGTTCAGCGCGGCCTCGATGCGGTGGACCGATGCGTCCGTCAGCTCGGCCCCCTCGTGGCAGTTCGAGCAGCGGATGTTCGTCGGGCCGCGCGTGCGGTCGTTGAACAGCATCGCGCCGAACAGCGCCGCGCGGCTGATGTGCTCGGGGTGGGTGTTCGTCCAGGGGTTGAGCGCCGGGTCGGTCGGCGACGCGTGATCGCGGCGGAAGCGGTCCCACGGCGAGTCGTCGGAGACCAGCGTGGACTCGTACATCATGATCGCGAGGCCGAAGAACAGCGCGAAGTTGTAGTGCATCACCGGCAGCTCACGCGTCTGCGGGTTGTTGTCGGCGTTGGAGACGAACCGGATCGAGCCATCGGGCATGATCTGGACCAGCTTGTTCGAGCTCCACCACTCGGGGCGGAACGCCGCGCGGACCATCTGGTTGTAGGTCGCGATCTTGAGGCCCTTGCCCGCGCTGCGGCTGAGCGGGCCGAGGACGCTGTCGTCCTGGTCCACCTGCTGCTTCGCGAGCGGGCGGAGCTCGAGGATCTGCCCGGCCACGTCCCACATCGTCCGGTTCTGGACCGACATCTCCATCTCGGAGAGGACCGGCACGATCGCCTGCGAGGCGAGGCTCGCGTTGACGAGCTCGACGCGGACCAGGCTCGGCGTGCCGTTGGTGGCGGTGCGCACCACGCGCGCGTTCGGATCGCGCTTGCCGAGGTGGTTGACGCCGTTGAAGACGTTCTCGGCGCGGCCGTCCCAGAACTGGCGGTGGCTGAAGACCGAGTTGATGACGCTCGGCGTGTTGCGCGGCTCGACGCGGCGCGTGTTGGTGTCGCCGATGATGAAGCCCATCGGGTCGACGCCCGAGCTGCCCGAGTAGTGCACGCCCTGCGACGACACGACGTCGTTGTTGTCGCGCGCGGAGTCGAGCGCGCCGCGGACGCCCGGCGTCGCGAGCTGCGTCAGCGGGAAGTCGGCCGGGGTGAGCTGGTAGTTCGGGGCGCCGCGCGTGAAGCTCGTGTCCGCCTGCGGGACGTGCTTGAGGCCCGGGCTGACCGAGTTCTTCGAGCGCGGATCCGCGCCCGCGCGGAAGTGGCAGCTCGCGCAGGCCTGGACGCCGTCGCTGCCGACCTGCATGTCCCAGAACAGCGCCTTGCCCAGCGCGATGGCCGCGTCGGTGTCGGCGATGAAGTCGCCGAGGTTCGGCGGCAGGGGGACGGAGACCGCGCTCAGGTCGCCCGGCAGGTTGCGCAGGTCGCTCTGGAGCGGCGGATCGGAAACGCGCGGGATCGTGATCTTGCGGGCAGCCCCCTCGATCTCGCTCTCCTGAACCTCGTCCAGGGCACAGCCGACGACCAGCGCCTGCAGTGCCAGCATCCCGAGGAGCGCGTTCTTCATGGGCGCCCTGTTGTGCAGCCACGGTGCCAGGGAGGAAATGTTCTGTCAGCGGTGCTCCGCCGACAGCGGGCCGAGCCATCGCGGAGCCCAGTAGTGCAATGATTTAGCTCGCGATTTTAATAGCCAGGGATGAATCGAAGGACCGTGGCCCTTCTTGATCCTCCCTTGATCCTCCCTGGACCTCAGATCGTCCAGTCCTGGACTGCAGAAGTATCCGCACCGGCAGGGAGATCTCCCCATGGTTTCCGTGCCCGCGCTGAGATCTGAGTGAGGCTCATGCCGGCGATTCATCGCCTGTGCTGAGGAATGAGTGCGGCTCGCGCTCGGGCGCGGGGCGCGGGGCGCGGGGGCGGCGTCCGGCTCGGCGGGCGGGCGGGGGCTGGTCCCGCTAGCGCGTGGGCGACGGCTCGCGGCCCGGCTTCTTGTCGGGCAGCGGCGGCGGTAAGAAGATCGGGACCTTCGACGATCCGGTCGAGGGGGCGGTGCTGGAGCCCGACGACGTCGGCTGGTCGGGCGGCGTCGGCGGCGTCGGCGGCGTCGTCGGATGGTTGAGATCGAGCGTCTCGGTCAACGGCACGTCCGAGCTCGACGGCTCGCCGCTGCGGTTCTTCCGGCGCGGGGGCTGGCCATGCACGAGCGCGGCGATCAGGCTCGCGACCAGGCCGAGGACGAGCCCGGCGACCAGCGACGCGATCAGCACCCGTTGGTGCCGCCGCCACCACGGCTTCCCCTCGCGTAGCCGCAGCGTCGGCCGACCCTGCCGCGTCCGCGTTCGCGGCAGGAGATCGTTCGACTCCATCGAGGAGCCGCGGCGCGTCTCGAGCGCGATGATCTCCTCGGGATCGGTGTCGAGCGCGTCCTCGTTCGGCTCGACGACCTCCGGCTTCACCGCGGCGAGGTGATCGCCCAGGGACACGCCCGCGTCGCGCGCCTTCTCCCAGGCCGCCAACTCATCCGGGTACACCGTCGACATCAGCTTGCCGACGTGCGACGGCCCCGGCCGGAACTTCCAGCTCCGGGCGAGCTCGTCGAGCGCGGCGCGCAGCTCGCCGGCGGTCGCCCAGCGGTTCTCCCGCGGCCGCTCGAGCGTCTTCATGACGATCTTCTCGAGGTCCTTGGGATAGTCGGGCCTCACCGTCGAGGGCTTGGGCGCGTCGAACTCGACGACCGCCTTGAGCGTCTCGAGCTCCGACTTGCGGCGGTAGAGCCAGCGGCCGGTGGTCAGCTCCCAGAGCAGGATGCCCATGCTGAACACGTCGGTGCGCCGGTCGAGCGCCTCGCCCAGCGCTTGCTCGGGAGACATGTAGGCAGCCTTGCCCTTGAGGACGCCGGTGCGCGTCCGCCCGACCACGCTGTTCGCCTTGGCGATCCCGAAGTCGACGACCTTGACCTCGCCCCTGAAGGTGAGGAACACGTTGTGGGGCGAGACATCGCGGTGGATGATCTGGAACAGGTTCCCGTCGTCGTCGACGCGCTCGTGGGCGTAGTGCAGGCCGGCCGCGACGTCGCGCACGATCGTGATCGCCTGCTGGAACATCAGCGGCACGCGCTGGTGCCGCATCCGCCGCAGCGTTCGGCTGAGGTCGTGGCCATGGAGGTGCTCCATGGCGATGTAGTGCTCTTCGCCGGCCAGCCCCAGCTCGTAGACCTCGACGAGGTTGGGGTGCTGCAGCTTCGAGGCGATCACGGCCTCGTCGCGGAACATCTGGACGTGCTCGCTCTCGATCGAAAGGCGCGGGTGCAGCTTCTTCAGCACCACCAGCCGGTTGCTCTCACGCGTGCGCGCGAGGAAAATCTCCGCCATCCCGCCGGACGCGAGTGAGCGAAGCACCTCGTACTTCGTTGGAGAGATCTCGGCGGCGCGAGATGCGTCGCGCATCGAGCAATCATAACCATCGCCGCGCTGACTTAGGAACACCTTGGGCTATCATCCACAGCGCTGATGCTGTCGCGCCGGGCCGGGCCGGGCCGGGGCGGGCGGGAGTGCCAGAGGTCTGAAGGAGGAACTTGCATGGAAACCCGCGCCCGCGCCCTCCAGCTCTTCATCCGCCGCGCAACGCTGCACATCGCGGGGAAGCCGTCCCGTGAGATCGACGTCGAGCCCATCGTGATCGGCCGTAACGAGGGGGCCGACGTGGTGCTGGAAGACAATGAGGTGAGTGGTGTTCACTGCGAGCTGCGGGCCGTCAGTGAGGGGATCCAGGTGCGCGATCTCGGGAGCACGAACGGTACGTTCTGCGGCCCGGTCCGGATCCGGGAGGCGATCATCGCCGACCGAGCCGAGCTCACGGTGGGCACCTCGCGGCTCGTGCTGGAGCCGGCGGGCAAGAAGCGGGTCGATCTCGGCTACTCGGACCGCTTCGGCTCGATCGTGGGCGCGACGCCGAACATGCGCCGCGTGTTCTCGACGCTCGAGAAGATCTCGGCCACCGAGCTGAGCGTGCTCGTGCTCGGCGAGACGGGCACCGGCAAGGAGGGCGTGGCGCGCTCGATCCACGACGCGAGCCTGCGCAAGCAGGGCCCGTTCATGGTCGTCGACTGCGCGTCGATCCCGCCGACGCTCGCCGAGAGCATCCTGTTCGGCCACGAGAAGGGCGCGTTCACCGGCGCGAACGAGCGGCGCGACGGCGCCTTGTCGGAGGCCAACAGCGGGACGCTGTTCCTCGACGAGCTCGGCGAGCTGCCGATCGATCTGCAGCCCAAGCTCCTGCGCGCGCTCGCCGAGCGGCAGGTCAAGCGCGTCGGCGGCACGAGCTTCGAGCCGATCGACGTCCGGCTCGTCGCGGCGACGCGGCGCGATCTGTCCTCGGAGATGAACGCCGGGCGGTTCCGCTCCGACCTCTACTTCCGCATCGCGCAGGTGCGCCTCGAGATCCCGGCGCTGCGCGAGCGGCTCGCGGACCTGCCGCTGCTCGTCGAGGAGATCTGCCGCCGCATGGGCCGGCCGAAGGCGGCATCGGTCGTCCACGACTGGATCGAGCGCCGGATGTCGGCGCACGACTGGCCGGGCAACGTGCGCGAGCTGGTCAACGTGGTCTCGGTCGCCGCGACGCTCGCCGACACGCCCGAGGCGATCGATGACGTGCTGCTCCTGCGCCAGGACGCCGAGCCCGAGCAGTCGACGCAGCTCGCGACGGCGTTCTCCGAGGCCAAGCGCCGCGCGCTGACGGCGTTCGAGCGCAACTACTTCATCGATCTGAACAAGCGCGCGAAGGGCAACGTCAGCGAGATGGCGCGGCGGAGCGGCATGGAGCGCCACCACGTGCGCGCGTACCTGCGCAAGTACGGCCTCGACAAGGGCTCGGTCTAGGGCGCAGGCACGCTGCCGCCGGCGGCGGCATGCGACAGCTGCGACGAGGCGCGGGTGTGCTGGGACAGCCGCGACCGCAGGGGATGCGGCGACGGCGGCGCGGTGATCTGCGAGGGGGGCTGCTGTGAGCCGTTGTTGTCGCGCCGCTGGCATTTTCGCCGCACGAGATTCGATAGTGCGCAGCCATGAGATCGTCTTCGTCCTTCGTTGGCCTCGGCGTCGTCGCCGCCGCCGTCCTCGCCGCCGCCGCCACCACCGCGCACGCGCAGCGCCTGACCATGCCGGAGGAGAGCCCGGCCGCGCGCGTGGAGCAGACGGTCGGGCTCACCCAGATCGCGGTGACCTACCACCGCCCGGCGGTCAACGGCCGCGCGGTCTGGGGCCAGCTCGTGCCCTACGGCGAGGTCTGGCGCAGCGGCGCGAACGAGAACACGCTGGTCTCGTTCTCGAGCGACGTGAAGATCGGCGGCAAGCCGCTGCGCGCCGGGACGTACGGCCTGCACACGATCCCGACGGCGAAGGAGTGGACGGTCATCTTCAGCACCGTGACGACGGCGTGGGGGAGCTTCTCCTATGATCAGAAGGAGGACGCGCTGCGCGTGACGGTGACGCCGCGCCCGCTGCCCGGGTTCGAGGAGCGGCTGGCGTTCCGGTTCGACGAGCCGAGCACCACGAAGGTCACGCTGACGCTCGCGTGGGAGAAGCTGGCGGTGCCGATCGCGATCGAGGTCGACACGCCGAAGGTCGTGATGGCGAGCATGCGCGCCGAGCTGCGCGGCTCGGCCGGGTTCAACCCGGACAGCTTCGTGCAGGCGGCGTCGTACTGGGTGCGCAACGGCGGCCCGCTCGACGAGGCGCTGAAGCTGGTCGATCGCTCGGTCTCGGCCAAGCCGACCTACGCCGGCCTGATGGCGCGCGCGGAGATCCTCGAGAAGCAGGGCAACGCCGCGGGTGCGAAGGAGGCGCGGGCAAAGGCGCAGCCGCTCGCGACGGAGAATGACCTGAACCTGGTGGGCTACGGGCTGCTCCGCGAGAAGAAGGTCGACGCGGCGATCGCCGTGTTCCGCGACGTCGTGCAGCGCTACCCGCAGTCGTGGAACGCGCAGGACAGCCTCGGCGAGGCGCTCGCGATCAAGGGCGACAAGGCCGGCGCGATCGCCGCGTACGAGAAGGCGCGCGCGATGGCCGCCGATCCGACGCAGAAGAAGCGCATCGAGCAGGAGATCGCGCGGCTGAAGAAGTAGCGGCCGGGGCGGGCAGGGCGAGGCGGCGTCGGCGTCGGCGGCGGCGTGGCCGAAATGGCTGCTTGCTCCTTTATTTCAGGCGCCTGCGTCGGGCCGCCGATCGGGATCGAGGGTGTCTTCGGCGGCAGACGGTGTGGCGCCCGCGCGACGGCGCGTGCCGGAGATGGCAGCGGGTTGCCACTTCTCGCCGGGATCTCGGGGGCGCAGGGAGGGCACCTGCGTTGCAGCCCTCTCGCGGCATGGATGACCTCCAATATGGGCTGTACGCGCTGGTCGGCGTCGGCAGCTTCTGCGGCCTGCAGGCAGCGCGGCGCCTCGGCACCCTGACGTACCGGGTCGCGCAGCTGGAGCAGCGGCTGGGGATCTCGCAGCAGGCACCGGCTCCGTCCGGCTTGCCGCTCGGCGCGGCCCGCGAGGCGCCGCACGCGCTCGATGCGGGCATCGCGCCGGTGGCGCGCTCCGTCGAGCCGAGCTTCGCGTCGGCGCGGCCCGCCTCCGAGCCGAGCTTCGCGCCGGCGCGGCCCGCCGCCGAGCCGCGGCTCACGCCGGCGGTGTCCGCGCCATTGGCGGTGGAGCCCGCCGCGATCGCGCCGGTCGCATCGCCGCTGGTGCCGGTGGCATCGCCGGCAGCGGTTGCGTCGCCCGCTTTGGCCGTCTCGCCGGCGGTGGCCGCTTCGACCGTCTCGGCCGTCTCGGCCGCCGCGGCTCGCGCCTCGGCGGCGGCGCGCGCGGCCGCCGCGGCACGATCGTCCGAGGCTGACTGGTGGCACCGCTTCGAGCTGCAAGCCGGCACGCGCTGGGTCACCTGGCTCGGCGCGGGCGCGCTCGTGATCGCGGCCGCGCTGTTCGTGAAGCTCGCGATCGATCGCGGCTGGCTCGGGCCCGAGGCCCGGCTCGCGCTCGGCGCCGCGGGCGGCATCGGCCTCCTGCTCGCCGGCCGGCGCGCCCATCGCGCGGAGATGCGGCCGCTCTCGCAGGGGCTGTTCGGCGCCGGGCTCGGCGTGCTCTACGTGTCCACCTACGTCGCGTTCGCCTCGTACGGGCTGATCGCGCGCGAGCTCGTCTTCGCCGCGATGATCGGCGTGACCGTCACCGGCTGCGCGATCGCGCTGCGCCACGACGCGCAGCCCGTGGCGGTGCTCGCGCTGCTCGGCGGCCTGCTCACGCCGGTCGCCGTCTCGTCGGGCGGCGGCTCCCTCGCGGCGCTGTGCTCGTACCTGCTCGTCCTCGACGCCGGCGCGCTCGCGATCGCGCTCGCCCGGCGGTGGGCCGCGCTCGAGCTCCTGGCGCTGGCCGGTACGTGGGCGCTGTTCGGCGGCTGGCTCGCCCGCGCGCACGACGCCGCGGCGCGGCCCGCCGAGCTCGCGTGGCTCGCGGTGCTCCACCTCATGTTCGTGGCGGTGCCGCTCGGTGACCGCCTGCGCCGCCGGGTCGCGCTCGCGCCCGGCCGCGCTCCCGGCCGCGCGCTCCTCACCGCCGCGAACGCGGGCACAGCGCTCGTCGCCGCGGCGGCGATCTGCGACGGCGACCGCCGCACGCTCGGCATCGTCGTGCTCGCCATGGCCGCGCTGTACACCGCGCTCGAGGCCCTCTCGCGGTGGCGGTCCGCCTCCGCGCGCGGCGAGCTCGAGCTCGTGGGCCTCGCGGCGGCGCTCGCGACGCTCGCGGTGCCGCTGCTCCTCCGCGATCGGGCCGTCACGCTCGCGTGGTCGCTCGAGGCGCCAGCGCTGCTCGCGCTCGGCTTCCGCGATCGACTGCGCGCGCTGCGGGTCGGGGCGTCCGGCGTCCTCGCGCTCGCGCTGCTCCACGGCCTTGCCACCGGCTGGCCGCTGCTCGCCGCCGGCTCCCGGGCGTTCGCGAACCCCGCATTCGCGAGCGCGCTGATCGCGCCGCTCGCGGCGCTCCTCTTCGCGGCGGTCCACCACGCGCGGCGCGACCGCGGCGACGAGGGTGATCGCTGGTACGCGGCCGCCGCGCTCCTCGCCGGCATCGCGGCGATCCTCGCGCTCGTGCACCACGAGCTCGCGCGGTACTTCGCGCTCGCCGGCCGGCGCGATCTCGGCGACGCCGCCGTGCCGCTCGTCTGGGCCATCGGCTCGCTGCTCGGGCTCGCCGCGTGCGCGCGGCGCTCGCCGGCGCCCGCCGGGCTCGACAAGGCCAGCGCGCTCGCCGCGCTGATCGCGGCGGGGCTGTGCGTCATCGCGTACCGCGCGCCCGGCCACCCCGACGCGCTGCTCGCGCTCAACCTGCGGTTCGTCGCGGCGGCCGTCACCGCGGCCGCCGCCGCGGCGAGCGCCGCTATGATCGGCCGCCGCGATCCCGAGCAGGGCCGCCTGGCGTGGATCACCGCGATCGTCGGCTTCGGCCTCGCGATCGGCGCCGAGGCGTACCTGCACTACGCCGCCGTCGATCCGTTCGCGCACGCCGGCCGGCGCGCGCACACCGCGCTGTCGATCGCGTGGTCCGGCTACGCCGCCGTGCTGCTCGCGATCGGCTTTGTGCGCCGCCGCCGCGCGTTCCGGCTCGCAGGGCTCGCTCTGCTCGGCCTGGTCGCCGTGAAGCTCCTCCTGATCGATCTCGCGGGCGCGGCCCAGGCCTACCGCGTGCTGTCGTTCCTCGTTGTCGGCGCGCTGATGATCGCCGTGTCCTACGCGTACCACCGCCTCGAGCGGCGCCCCGGCCCGCCGGAGGCGTGAGCGCGGGCGCGGGCGCGCCGCGGGGCGCGGGGCGGGGCGCGCGGCGTCAGTCCAGCGCCGAGAAGATGCCGGCGATCATGTCGACCACCGCCTCGGCGACGACGCCCACGCCGTCGATGATCACCTCGAAGACGCCGCCGCCGGTCTCGACGACCTCGCTCGCGAGCGCGAGATCGGCGACGTCGACCGCCAGCTCGATGCCTTCGCCCGCGACATCGAGCGCGCTCGATGTCTGGGCCTGCTCCTGCGCCTGGTGGGTGGAGACCTGCACGGCCGCCGCCGTCATCGCCACGGCCGCGGCCGGAGACAGGACGTGCGCGAGCTCGTTGGCGTCGAACCAGATCCCGTGCTGCACGCAGCGATCGACCGGCGTGTCGCGCACGACGATCGTCTCCATCGGCTGGCCGCAGATCGCGCACATGAGCGTGGCGCGCGCCTCCTTGTGCCAGGTCAGATCAGGCGGCCCGCCCTGGACCGCCGCGGCGCGCTCGTGCAGCGTCTCCTCGGCGATCCACGATCCCTTGCAGCGGCTGCAGTGACGGATCAGCGGCTCATCGCCCAGATCGATCTGGCAACGCGGGCACCTCGCGGGCGGCGCTGGCTCCATGGCCCGCTACGGTGCCATGAATGGCGCCCGCGCGTGACACCCGGGTGTCGGTGACCCGGGTACTCAGGTGATCGGCCGCCGTGATGAGCTGCATCTTTTCTTGTCGTTGCGTCCTGGGGGCCGTCGCCGAAGGGTTGCGTGACGCTGGAGCTATCACTCGCGGGTCGTCGACGAGCGCGACGCGGCCGTCCTCGGCGCGCTCCCATCCTGCGGGACGTCGTTCCGGACATCGAGCCGGAGCGACGGGCGATCGCGGCAGCGGGCGCGGGGCAGTTGCACGTGGCGGTGATCGGGATCGATCGCTACCGCGAGTGGCCCCGGCTCCACAACGCGGTGTCCGACGCACGCGGCGCGTGCGAGGCGTTCTCGAAGCTCGGGTTTCGCCAGGTCGGCGAACCGCTCCTCGACGAGGCGGCGACGTACGCGGCGCTCCACCGCCTCGTGACCGACGATCTATGCCGGCTCGGCAAGGAGGACAGCCTCGTGCTGTTCTTCGCCGGCCACGGTCACACCCTCACCTCGGAGTACGCCGACGGCGAGACCTCGAAGCGGGGCTACATCTTGCCCGTCGACGCCGAGCACCAGAGTCGCGACACGTGGCTGCGCCTCGACAGCTGGCTGAGCGAGGTCGCGCACCTCCCGCCGAAGCACATCCTGGTCATCCTGGACGCGTGCTACAGCGGCATCGCCCTCGATCCGCGGGTGGTCACCCGCTACCGCGATGGGGGGGCGCCGCTCGATGCGCAGCTCGAGAGCCTGCGCGCGCGGAAGAGCCGCCGCATCATCACGTCCGCCCTCGATGACCAGCGCGCGATGGACAGCGGTCCTCGACCGGGCCATTCGCTGTTCACGGGCTGCCTGATCGAAGCGCTCACGGGTGGGCTCGCCACCGAGCAGCGGCGGCCCTTGGCGACTGGCTCGGAGATCGGTGGGTATGTCCGGCGGCGGGTCTCCGAGTATCCGCGGTCGCAGCAGACGCCTGACTTCGGCACGCTCGAGCTCGACAATCGCGGCGAGCTGATCATCCGCTTGCCCGGCTTCGAAGAGCCCGGGCCGAAGCGCAAACCCAAGGGGCCGAAAAAGCACTCTCGCGCGAGGCGCGTGGGCAAGCAGAAGCGGACCCGGCCGCGGCGGCGCCGTCCGGACGTGATCGCCCGGCCGACGCTGCCCATCGACGACGTCCCCGACCTCGGCGTCGACCTCGACTCGGCGCCCGATCCAGACCCGGTCCAGGACACCGACCGCGCCGCGCTGGATCCGGCGTTCGTCGCGGCGCTCGATCGCCACGCGGCGGAGCGCAGCCGCGGCGCCAGGGTCCTCTCGGTG